>ENA-ORXF01000503-ORXF01000503.1-marine-metagenome-genome-assembly--contig:-NODE-503-length-28309-cov-4.120820_pt1 | contig 28309 bp, 32 predicted proteins | sample MGYA00237864_ERZ511476 | MGnify/ENA primary metagenome ERZ511476 (study PRJEB26306, sample SAMN06343908) | marine metagenome | isolation source: coastal waters | place: Atlantic Ocean: West Antarctic...
GACCAGTATCACCCTTAAGACCAGTATCACCCTTAAGACCAGTATCACCCTTAAGACCAGTATCACCCTTAAGACCACATTCACCCTTAAGACCACATTCACCCTTAAGACCACATTCACCCTTAAGACCACATTCACCCTTAAGACCAGTATCACCCTTAAGACGAGTAATACCAGTTGCTATCAGCGCAGAGACTATTGAGTCATGTGTTGGCCCTGCAGGAGCTGGTAGCCCGCGTGGCCCGCGTGGCCCTGGTGGCCCGCGTGGCCCTGTCTCACAACAACACTTGAGTTTATTTACACGTTGATTCAAATAAGTATTATACGAAGACATATATATATATATATAATACTATAAATTACCTGACGTATCGGTGATATCAATTATAACGTTGGATACATTCGTAGGAGAAATGGGCTGTGTTTCATTATCAGAACTTTCTGGAGTAATGATATCATCGTTTGCATCAGCCACGGTCAATCTTTTAATTAATTTGTTTAAATTCGTTTCAACATTTTGAATATTCACATTTTCCTTTTTCTCTTTTTTATGTTCTTCCTCACTTTTAAGCTCGTTTTGTTTAGTTTGTATGTTTTTATCAGTCAATTCTTCAATACAACTGCGTCGCCTTATTTTTTCAGTATTAATTAATTCGCGTCGGATTTCTTCTTCTTTTTTAAGTGCCATCAATTCCAATTCTAATTTTTCCTTTTCATCATCAATATATATATCAACAGCAACAATTTCTAATATTTCAGGTTTATTAAATTTATCTAAAGCAAATTTTTTACCGAATCGACGCAATATATCAATTGGTATATTTGGCGATTGTTCTATTAATCTGTCTAATTCACCTCTACACGTATTAACAAATTCTGTTCCGTCCGTGTTTCTGTCATCCTTTGGTAACGATAGCTCAACGGCTATATTTCTTGAGAATTTGGAATATGCGATGGTGGCGGCACGGTGTCCCTCTAATAACTCGCTTACTCTTAAAAATTGTGCAATGGTTGTAATTAAACCAGCGAGTAGATTAAAAAATCCAATAACCAAAGGAATATAAACATTCCACGCGGCCGGAAAACTACCTTGTGCGAAATTAGCGGTTCCGGTTACAGTTGAAATGACGATAACGGGTAATGCAAAACGTAGATTCCTTTTTTCATATTTTGTAAAGGATCTATCGTGCATAAAACGATAACTACTACCGATTTCACTCCATTTTTTTAAGATAAGTTCTTGTTGCTTATGCCAAACCTTTGGTCTGGATTTTTTATTAGATTTTAGTTTACTATCGGATAATACTGAACTAAGTTTCTCTTGTATTTGTTCAGCTGACATTATACAATAAACAACAATTAAATTTTAACATATGCCTTAATAAATTTTTTTATAGTAATATATATTATAAATGTATGCACCCTTTCCACCATCTATGCCTATACGCATTCCCAAGCAAAAAGGTCTCCAGCTGTCGCGAGCACCGGCTTCAAGCCACCATAGAAGAGCTACTATGACAATCCGTGGTATTGAGGAAGAAATAAGAAAAGCCACTAACAAGCTCGATGAGTGCGAACGGTGCAAGAGAACAAATGAACAAATAATTCAAAGGTTGGAGTATAAGTTGCTTCTATTACGTAGTGACCCCGATAATAATATATATGATTCGCATCCGTTAAGTCTAAGTAGCCTCCGCACAGTTAATAAGGCCAGTGGTAGGAGAAAGGGTAGAACAAAGAAGAAGGGTAAACGTAAGAAGCGTAAAACAAGACGCAGACGTTAATTCTTACCAATTTACTAAACTTTTTTTCTTGATTTTAAATTATTTAAATAGTCCACCTGATAACCATTGTTTTGGAAGATAATTAAATTCATATAATCCGCTGAATTTATTTTCCACATATAAATGAGCGCAATTAAAGCCGAATTCTTTTTTAAGAGGTAGCCATATATTGTATATCAGGATTATCAATAAACTCTATTTTACAACCTATTTCAGAATAACTTTTATTGTTTTTACGCACAATTGTATAATTTTCAATAATATTGACCTCTATTCCACATTCAAGTAACTTTTCCATAACCTTTTTACAATTAAAGGTTTTATGTGATGACGAAACGGATAGAATCATTGCATAATACTCATATTATAAAACCCATATCCAAACAATATACCTAAAATACCACCAGCTAATAACTGTATCACGGAATGTTCGTTGTCAATATACTTAAATACGCAATCCCCCAATATATATATCAAGCAAATCAACACAGTCAACCCAGTAGGGGCTCCAGTTAATAATAATAAGAATGTTACTATGTATAACACTCTTCCTGCTCGTTTGCTAGGCATACCATAAGAATTTGTTATAGCACCTACTGGACGTTTTTGACGTATTAGTTTTTTAAGTTGTGATACCGTTATTTGAATACAAATTAAACCAACTATGAAGAATTGTATAGTATTATTATTCATTATATATTAATACTATAATGTTAAATTTGTCTGTATCCATGACCTAATGTTTTTTTCCGTAGATTCCATTTGGATTTTTAACCCATTTAAATGACTTTCTATTTCAAGTTCATTCGTGGATTTTTCTATTATTTGAAAGGTTGAAAATATAATAATTAATATATTTGTATCGTAAATGGACGTAATATTTTGAAATACTTGATCAATATTAATAGTTTCAGCCGTGTTATCTGTATTAAACAACTCTGGATTATTCAATTCCAAAATATTATGATACAGGGAAAGGGTATGTAATATGGTTTTGTTATTGGCACAGTGATATGTTGTTATTAATTTTTTAATACCATCTTTTGCTAATTTTAGTATTAGTATATATTTTTCATCTTCCATAGTTTTATACCATTTATAATACCGCCTAATGGCATGAAAAAGATAATATAAGTCATCTTTTGAATCACCTTCCCACCATCTAAACAATCCTTGCGAAAAGGACGGTTTATGTAAGTATAAAATATTTTGAGATATTGTGATTTTAGTTCCTATGGGACAAAAATTTAACTGAGCTAATGTTATCATAACCTGTAACGGTTCTAATATCATATCTGCCTTTTCTTTCGTTTTGTTTTTTTTCATATAATCAACTAATTGTAAGCCCGGTTGTGACATAATATATAATGATATTAAACATCTTTAGATTTATATCATTATCGCGAATAATATTAATTATATACTATAAACTACGTATAATTTTGCTGTATACTGTATGATGATTTTAAAAAAGACATACATAGTATCATTTATTTTGTTAAAAGAATTATACGACTCTACGTAAATTTATGGATGGAGGGCAACGAGTAAACTTGTATGTTATCTTTTTTTACAAGCATTACCGTTTACACAATACCATTTATTTATACCTGAAATTTCACATAATAAATGAATAGCGAAACCTGTTAAAAACAAACTTAATTCCATTATATGATTTTTATTCCATTGTTTACATATTTTTGGAAGATTGTTAGAAAATAATTTACTTAATGTAAACCCAACTACAGAACCGACAATAACTGCTAACACACCGACCGATAGGGCTTCTAGTAATATATTCATATTATATATTATAGTAAGATTTAAATACAGTCTCCGGATCGATATTATATATAACTTTTTAATATAATATTATATTATATGCGGAAAACAAAAAGGAAAACAAAAAGGAAAAGGACCTCGAAGGGGCGCGGGAAAAGCGAATCGAAGCGGCGGGCACGGACCATGAAAAATGCGAAGGCTGCGGAGACAAGAGAAGAAGCGGAGACAAGAGAAGAAGCGGAGCGGCGGGAGCATGACCTGGCCGCCGAGAGTTTCTTGAGGGAAGTTGAAAAACAGGAGAGGGGGGAGAAGCGGGAGTCAAAGCGACGAATCCGCTGGGAAAAACATAGAAGAGACCCAAAGGGTAGACACCTCCTGCATCACGCACTCGAGGACAGTATTTTAGCTTCTTTCGCTCGTGCAAAGCAAAGAACGGTAGAGAAGAGAAGGCTAAAGAGGATGGCGGATAACGCCAAGAAAAAGGAACAGCGAGAGTTTGACAGTATTCAAGAAACGGCGCGTCTGGCGCAATTGGGTTGGGCCCCCCCCATGCAATACGAACCAATAGATGAGTACGATGACGGAGCCGGGAGGGATGACACCGACATGCCGTACGACCTCATGCGCCACAGGCAAGGCCTCTAGAAAGGCAATAAACAATTACTATAAAGAGCTTTGGGGCATAGTTCTATAAAATATATGCAGTCTTATGAAGAATCAATATCATTTACACTACCAGCAAATAAGACCACCATATCTTTTCTACAGCTCAAAGATATAGATAAGATAAAGGGGATTGAACTGGGTATGAAATTCCTTCAACACGGATCAAACAAAATGCAGTGTTGGAATAACGAGGAATGGACAAAAAAGCAAGAAAAAGAAAGGGAAAAACATGAATGCGAAATGAATATATATAAGATCGCGTTGGACAAGAGTAAACAAGAACTCGCTGAAATAAAACAAAACTATACAAAAGAATTAATAGGAAACAAACAACAAATAATAAAACAAATTGAGAGTGAATGCGATTATACGATTAACAGATTAAGGAGTGACATCAATAGGATGAGTAAAGAAATGGATATCCTTCACGAACAGAAGAATAATTCATTTAAAATAGCATTTAACGATTACGAGGAAAGAGTTAATAAAAAAGACGAAATATGGGAAAGAAAGTTACTACAACAACGTAATGAATACGAATTAAGAATAGAAAATGAAAGGAAAGAAAAACAAACATTAATGATGCGCGCACAAAATTCTACTAATATAGGACAGGATGGAGAGAATTTCACATTACATGAGCTTACCAGGATGTTTCCCAAGGCGGAAATTGAAGATACCCATAAGGAACGCGCAAGAGGAGACTTTATTTTTAAAGATAAAGATTGTTTAATGCTTGTAGAAACTAAAAACTATAAAACAAACGTGACGAAACCCGAAATCGAGAAATTTTACCGAGATATAGATGCTAATCAAGACATAAACTGTGGTGTAATGATTAGCTTAAAGAGTGGAATCTCAGCACGGGAAGATTTTCAGCTTGAAATTAGAGGTGGAAAACCCATTATATTTCTTCACAATATTTCAAGTAATATCAGTAATTTAGGATTAGCTGTAAAGCTCTTTAAAATAGTATTGAATGCTGACACGATAGACCTCACTAATAAGGAAACAACTGATAAAATCACGATTCTTATACCTATACTAAAGAGGAATATAAACGCAATCAAACAAAAAATACAAAAGTTTAATACTGATATTACGGAATGTGCTACCAACCAAGAAACATTAATTAAAGATTTAATTGTTGTTTTGGGCTTAAAATATTAATCATTTAGGAAATAACGAAATAATACGTTCATTCATGTAGGTATGTTTTTAGTTTATTATATGTTATTTTATCTAATAACTTATATAAAACAGCCGGATTTAATATAGTCTTTTCATTTTCGCCTATAATTTTGTGTATCTTTCGTTTAAATGCTGGTGTTTTATTAATTAAATACCGTATTTCCACCATTACTCTACGTTTTTCTTCATTTTTTATAGCAAAGTAAAGTTTTTTATGTGTTTTTGGGAAATTTTCGGGGTCTCCGCCATTATCCAAAAAACTTATAGCGTACGCTATATCCCTTGTTGTTTCTAAATTAGAATTATTCATATATATATTATATTTTTTTATATCTATATTGTAAGAATATAATGTCTTATGATTATTTATTTAAATTTGTAATAATAGGAGATGCTAATGTTGGTAAATCTGCCTGCTCGGATAGGTTTGTAGATAACAAATATTTATACAATTATGAGCCCACAATAGGTGTGGATTTTAAAACAAAACAGATTGTATTGGATGATAACACAGTTATAAAGACGCATTTATGGGATACGGCGGGTCATGAAAAATTCGCACCGATTGTAAAGCATTACTATAAAGGGCTGGCTGGATTTATACTAATATTCGATGTTACTAGTAGAAGAAGTTTTAATAGGTTACATTTTTGGTTAAATAAGATTAAAAACTTATCGACACATAAAGATGGAGAGGACGTGCCAATACTGTTAATAGGCAATAAAATAGATAAATCGAATAGAGAAATAAGCAATAAAGAAGCAACCGAGTTTGCTTTGAAATATGGGCTATTATATGAGGAATGTAGTGCGAAAAAGGGCACAAATGTCTTGGGCTCATTTAAAAGGATAACAAATGAAATATATTCCAAATTAGATAAGACTCAACCGTCTGATAATCCTGGTATTCGTAGACATTTTTCCTTTAATGACAATATACAACCGTCTGTATCAAGGGATTGTTCAAATATAGGATATATTTCAAGAATGTGTTGCGCGCTTATTTAATACTGATATAATCTCTCCAAGATAAGTGAAAATGAAATGTCACCATTATGTAAATCTGCAGGATAACCCTTATCATCCAATAACCTGATTCTTAATTTTTCAATAGTGACTGGTCCAAAATATTTTCGAGCATTCCCCATTCCAGCACCATTTGATATAATATTTGGCACTTGCAGGTTAATGATGTCCCGTTCGATGGGGAATCTAAACAATATATTGGAAGCCTGTGGAGAGAAATATTGGTTAACATCGCTTGTTGTTTGAGTATTGCGTATTTCTTGTGCTGTATATTTCTGTGCCTCTGTTAATGTATTTAAACCCTTTGTGCCTGTTTGTTCTGCTTTGGTACCCTTTCTAGAAGATCTATCAAACTGTTCTCTGCCTGACAAAGATGGCAGAAACGTTGGTCCATTATTACTTAAAATCTCGCACATAGGATATATTTGTGATACATTTTTCGCATAAGTGGGTAGAGTGAAACTATTTGTTGTAGATGGCATGGACATCGTTGCCATTTCGCCATTATTTCGATTACGATTAAAATCGTCTATTTCGAGGATGAAATACTTTGAGCCGAGCAGATTACATACACTTGAACCATATATCATATAAACTTGATTTTTGACGTCCGGCAGAGTTACTGGATTAACCGATATATCAACTAGTCTTATTGCGGAATGATATTCACGGAATCCCAAGGCCCATCCAAGGGTGGAGTTTAATTTTTTTCCTTTATTTTTATTCAAACATTTATATTTTATTGGAGTATAGTCTTTCCCTTCCCCTCCTGTGGATTTTTTCGCTTCAGATACCGCTTCAGATACCGCTTCATTTATATCACAACAATTCTTACACTTACCGCAACAATTATCATTTCCCCAAATAAATTTTATGTCTGATGATGGTGCGGTGGTACAATATATATAAGCCTTTTGGTTATGTGGGTTAATATATAGTTTAAGACCGCATTCCTTGTCTAACGCCTTATTAAAAGCTAGTGCTAGGCCAATAGCAGAATAATTACCTTCTGGTATTCTATGACACATGCATTTATTATCTTGAACAGTCTGAAAAGTCGTATTTCCATAAGTATCTGAAAAAGCATAATATCCGGCCAACGGCAACTCGATAGTTCCAACTGTCATGGCAAGAACATTTGTAATGGGGTTGGCTAATGAGAATGTAAAATCTGTAGAACTTTCCCGTTGATTTATTTGGGTTGGATTTTCCGGTGAGCACCCTGCTTTAACAAAGTTGGGTAAAATTTCACGATATTGACTGTCTATATTTAACCAAGTAGTATATGCGTTTTGTAAAGTAGGATTTAAAGAACCTTGCGCGAATGGCGTCCTATATGTATTTGGAATTGCAAGTTTTTTTTGTAATTGCGGATCATGAGAATCAGTTCCCTTTGGGATGGTAGTATAGTTTGTTCTATTGGTTTTATTATCACTCGAATGTTCCTCTTTATCATCAAGAAGACTGGCAACCGTATCATAATCAGACAATAACTTTTTCTTAGCCTCTGAAAAAAATGTAACATACTTAATTTTACCCAATTCTTTATATTTATGCATCAACTCTTCGCCAATTTCCATTATTTCCTCTTTTGTTACATGAGAATCTATTTCAAATATTGTCAAAAGTTCATCCAATCCATACTCACCTATATTAAAATCTAGTGGAGCACTCATCTAGTATATAATATTAGTTTAATTTAATATTATATAGCACATAATAATATAGTTCTTTTTATTTAGTGCCTCTTCTTCGGTTTTGTTTGGTTCTTCTGGTTCTTCTGGTTCTTCTGGTTCTTCTGGTTCTTCTGGTTCTTCTGGTTCTTCTGGTTCTTCTGGTTCTTCTTCTTCTTCTTTTGCGTTTTTTGTGTTTATAGCCTTCTGCCTTTCCTTCTCCAACATTATACGGATTTCTATCTCGACATAATAGCATTTCAAATCCATATTCCCTGGCTTCTTCCAACGCTTCTCCTGACATAACTCCCTGTTCTCTCATAACTTCGGTGATATATTTAGCTCTTCCTTTAAAGCCTGTTAATAACCCAGTCAATTCTGCGGTTTCATCTGTTCCGAAAGCTTTAAAATGTTCGGCTAAATTTTTAACGGCATCCTCAATATACGGTCGTTCTACTGCATTACAAGAGAACAGAAATTGCCACCCAAATTTGTAATAAAGGGGGATAACGTGTTCAAGAGCATATAATTTTATTCCTTTCGTAAAATCTTTACCCAAAAACTGAATTAAACGTAATAATTCGGTTCCTCGTCCATATATTTTATGACTAACTTTTGAAGATGCTGGACGTGAAGCCGAGCATAGCACAAGAAGTTCCATCTGCTCTTCTTCAACTTCCAATAAAGCTATTCCTCTGATGGCTCCATCACTATCACGTAATATTAATACTAAGTTGGCATCTTCTAACTCTTCTTTCACATAATCAGGTGGTAATAAATCTTGACACCAACTATTATATGTTTTATTATCCTTTTTTAAGAATACCTTACCCTCTTCTAAAGAGCCGATGCCTGATATTTCGGATTCGATAACGGTGCTAATAAGGGGTTCATCGATATAGCCCAATATCCTCCGACATTTTTCGTCCATATAAATTCCAATATTTGGGCGACCACTTCTAAAGGGGTCTACTTCGGGGAATTCCATATATATATACTTACTAATAAAATTGACCCCAATTTCCAATATTTAATGTATGGTATTAAACACCCCAATAACAATCTAATATGAGTTCTACAACCGAATGTGATATTTGTTGCGAACGCTTTAACAAGAGCACCCTTAAACGGGTCAGTTGTCGGTCATGCCCTGCTTCTATCTGTAGAACGTGCACCCGCACGTATCTAATTAATTCGAATGATGAACCCCATTGCATGTCATGTAAAAATAGGTGGGAACGGGATACCTTCATCGATGCCTGTTTAAAAACGTTTGTAGATAATGAGTGGCGATCACACCGCGGAGATGTGTTAGTTGAAGATGAAATGAGTAGAATGTCTTCAACTATGCCTGCAGTAGATAATTTCAAGGTTTGTAAACAACTCAAAAAAAACGAGAATGATATTAAAGACAGAGTTCAGGAGCTTAAAAATGAAATGAATGTCTTAAGAAGTATGCAGGATGAAATATATACAGAGTTGCGCGTTAGACAAGCGAGCGGTGGCTTTGCTGGTAAGGATAAACGCGTGTTTATTAAAAAATGTCCGGGAAATAAATGTAAAGGATTCCTTTCTTCGAAATATAAATGTGAGATTTGTGATCTTAAAGTTTGTGCTAAATGTTTCGCCATTAAAAACACAACAGAAGAAACAAAACAAGATACTCACGTTTGCAACGAAGACGACATTCTCTCGGCGGAATTAATTAAGAAGGAAACGCGCCATTGCCCCAATTGCGCGACGGACATATTTAAAACTGAGGGGTGTGATCAAATGTGGTGTACGCAGTGCCAAACGCCTTTCAGTTGGAAAACAGGACTTAAAGTGAAGGGAACCGTCCACAACCCGCACTTTTATGCTTGGCAGGCCGCAGGCGGCGTGGCCGCCGTTGCTCCTGGCGCGGTCTTATGTGGTGGTCTCCCCCCCCTTTACAATTACCGCGTTGGACTTTCAAACGCCATGAAACAACTTTATCCCAATATGAATACGAGACGCTTGCGGGACACGGAAGAGGGTGAGGTTTGCGCGGAAGCAATAGCACTTCACAGAGCCACCGCTCATTTTGAAGGAGTCGAACTTGACCGTGTTCGCCTGCTATGTAATGAAGCAGTTAACCATGAAGATCTTAGAATTCGGTATATTCTGGATGATCTTTCATCTGATGATATGAAGGCAATCATTTTAAAACGATACAAACGGAAGGAAAAGGCGCAAGCCATTCTTGAAATCTATGAGCTAGTTGCTACTGTTTTCACAGATAGTGTTCGAGATATTTACCAAGGAATCGTCCGCGAAGCGCAAAGAAACGAGGAAGGGCTCCCAGAATGGCCTCAGGGACAGAACCCACATAATATTATTACGCGAAACCTCGAACGGTGTCATTCGATGCGAGAATATGCTAATAAAAACCTAGCAAAGGTAAGTGTAACGTATTCCCAAGCTGTGGGGATTATTCATCAGGACTTTTATACTTTGAACAAGAAATTTAAACGGAAGGACTTGGTTGGAGGGGATTCAGCTGGGGAGTCTGGGGTAGGAGGGACTTTGCCCTCTGGCTTACTCACACCTTCGGCTGAGACGATTTAAATAAATCAGTAAAGAATGGTTTTAGAACTTTGATAATACTCGGATGCAGTGTATTCCAGTTAATAACGGTAATACCCTTACCTCTTTTATAATGTCCTGAGCCATAAAATAACAGCACTTCAAGTAATCTGATAGATGTCGGATAAATAAAATCTTTTTTATCTATTCGAAAAACACTGTTATAAATAAATCGATTGTATGTCTTGTCTGAATAAATACATGTTCTATAATCCATATTAATATAATTACGAATTAATCCTATCCCCTCTACAGTATTCGTATCATTATTCATTTCAACAACGTAAATAAGCGCGTTACGTCCTATTGTTATTTTTGTTTTTTTACTTAATCCATAAATACACCCTTTCCAATTGTGTTTTTCTCTCCATTTTTTATTTTCCTCGAATGTTTTGTTTGTAAACCGAACTGTTCCTATATGAAAGCTTTCATCAAATAATGACATCGTTTGCATATATCAATTGATAATAATCAAAATCAATTTATTCAAAAATATTTCATATATATATATGCCAGGTATTTCAATAACACGTTTGAAACAAAGGAGAGCTGGGTCTTTAGGACAAAGTTCCATGATGTTATATGGTAGGGGGTATAATAGAAATAAAAAGGTTCCCGGGGGACAAGGGTTTGGTATTAATAATGCATCAATCGGTAGTATGGTTTCTTTAGAACATGCAAAACAAAAGAAGCTTGATATATGTGCTTGTGGAATAGAACAAGAACCCATCGATAATAATCCCTCGTTACCTTTATTTAGTATAATTGATACAGACGTGATACAAGATAATACTACGGTTGAAATAAAAATAGGGTATTCATCACACCGATTTTCTGGTAAATCAAAGGTAACCCTTTCCGATCAAAAGAAAACGAGTGATTTTAACAATATATTACTAGTTGGTAGTGAAACAATCCAAACTAACCCAAGTAAAACCATTTCCCTAAAATATGGTTTACCGTTAATTATATACCGAAAGGGTAAGAAAAATTCTGGTAAGACAAATTCTACTAAATTTATTAATAATTTAAATGAGAACTTTAATTTTCATCCACATGGATTAGCGTGTAATGCTTTTGTGGACGGTGCTTCGGCTTTGAATGAATTTGGTCCTTCAGCCGCGCTTGGTGATACAATATCATTAAACTACCCGATTGTTAATAATTCCATGTTTAGTGCATGGCATCCACATCCTATGTTTAATAGTTCACCGCTGTTGTATGGTAATCTAATTATGCCATATATAGTTAAAGATAAGTTTTCCGATTTACTGGAACCATATTTTACCCTAAATCAAAATGATATACCAATCGCATTTTCTACTATAGATTGTGATAATTCAGGGAGGTTAAATTCCGCTCGACTATACAGCTACCCATGTGTTAATTTAAGGGTTCTTAAAACTATGAAAGATTTTTATCCAAATATAACAAGTAGCCCTATCGAAAATAATGATAACCTTATAAACTATTGCTCTAGTATAGGAGCTTGGAGGGGGACATTTCTACAAATTAACGGGCAAATTACAGGAGCATATACTCCAAATAAATTTTGTCAGGATCTGAATGATAGTTGTGCAAACAGCTTATTTTGTAGCACTCCAGAATGTACTAATCAATATACTCAGCTATTGACACATGAGGTAAATCATAATTTATTAAGACTACGACTAGTCCATTCTGGATGCAGTTTTAGGCGTTCTTATTTTGGATTTATTGGTGATAATAATAACTTTTTAGATTTTTGGGTTATTGGGGGCGGCAGCGGTTTTGATACACCATGGAAAACAAAAATGGTATCACTTCAATGTATGAATCGTACTGATGTTATAATTGATATAACCCAGCAAAAATCCAAGGCAGTTTACTTAGTAACGTTTGATTTTGATATAACATTAATGGAAAAGGTTATTTTATTTCAACCCTATTTAGAAACCAACCTAGATTTAACATATAATAAGGAGTTTTTCAAACAGTTTTCTATTTATACTGGGTGTCGAGTATATAATGGCGTTAAAAACAATTCTATTTTTAATAATAAAGACTGCCTAGATACCTTTCTAGATTTATTAAATAAACTTAGGTCACCTGCTAACCAGACGAATGTGTTACCATATTTTAAAACTGTTAAATTTAATTACAAACCAAAAACACACAAATTAGTTCCAGTAACCAAAATTGTAAATATTATAAAAAAGATCCTTGTAAAACCGAACAAATACTATTTTAATTACCCCGAGGAAATGGGTCAAACAAGGAAAATTGCTATGAGTCCTAGTGAGACCATGATTCAAGTAGATTCTTGGATTAATAAAACCGATACCCCTAGTTTAATGTTTAAGTTTACAGATAAGATCAATCATGAAAATGAAAAAATGATAAACAATACTTTACTTACAGTAAATGAGCTAGATGATGATGGTAATATATCACACACACATGACATAAGATTTTCAAATACAACTGAGCCTATTACAATTACAAAACTTACAAAGATAATAAATTCTAAGTTTATTAATAACAGTATAGAACTAAAATATTCTTACGAAAAGAAAACAGTTTGTATTAATGATGAGGTTAAAATTAATTCGGTTTTCATTCATATTCACAATACAGGTAATAAAAAATACCAACTTGTAGGTAATAATAATATTATGCAAATTATGGGAATTGAATATAAATGGAGAACTAGTGATATTACTTCGGCGGCAGGCCAGTCAAAAAAAACAGATTTTAGCATATTCCTTTCAAATGCCGAGGATCCTACTTTAGTTACCCTAACCCAAAATCCAAACCACTCCACTATGGGAACGGTTCAATTAATTATACCACGTAATTCATCCCACAAAGGAAACCCCTTCCAAGTCATGAATGACAATATTATGAATTTTAGTGTAAAGCGTAATAATAGCGAAAAATGGATATTTTATAATACCGATGATATTTTTTTTGATAACCATCCGTTGCATTTCCACCTTACCAACGGTTTTATAGACCAATCAAAGTCATCACCTATTAATAACCATCCGTCACTCGGTCGTGCTATGGATCAAATTAGTATTAAAGCCGGAACCCATATAGCATTCGACTTAAAATTTAATGGTTTTGATAGCTCAGAAGGTCCAAAAAGATTTAAGCATCTTGGATATATGTTCCATTGTCACTATATGATGCATCATGATATGAATATGATGGGACAGTTTTATGTAACACCCGAATCGCATAATTAATATCATTCTGTGCTACTTCATAGATTCCTAATATATAAGCTTCATGATAGTGAGCCGTCTCGGGGTTTTATAATATAATTATAATATAAATTATGGTTAAATATTACGGACGTGCAAAAACGATAACTGGTTCTATTAATACGAATCAATCCGGACTTAATATGTCAGGTGTGCCATCAACCGTGGGTCATGCATCTTCCGTGCAGAGTTATATTAATCGCAGAGTTGATAGTTTAGCAGGTGTTTGTGGGATTCCCAAACAAAATGGGGGTTCATGGAGACAGAGCCTTAAAAACAAGCATCCGTACTGTAAGCCTGGGGTAAGCAAATGTTTAGCGGCTGCGGGTGGCGTAGGACATATTAAAACGCCGTATTATAAAACACCAGATTCGGGTAAGGAAGGGTGTGGTCAAAAGGGGGATGAATGTCCTGTTAAGAATCGTGACGTACAAGAATATTATTATGAACTTAATGAAGAATCGTTAATGAATCCTACTAAGGCCTTTGGAAATAATTGGAGTGGAACACATCAAATGCCATATAATATTGTTTTAATTCTTACGACATCTGATATAAAGGATCCCAACTACAAAAGAAATAATAATACATTAGGGATTATAGAGAACTTGGCTGGGGAACAACAAAACACATGGATGATGAATTCGCCAGAATTACCACCTTTTGGAAGGCCATCCCTTACACAAAAACCATTTTTTAATTTTTATGTAGTTAATTGGTCTGTTTTACTTACCCATATTAATAACTTCAAATGGTCACAATCTCTACCAAAAACTGATATTATGTCAAAACTTGATGCTAGCGATGTCTCGGGTGGATATCCTTTATTTATTTATTTTTCACCTGTATTACCAACGGGTCTCATAAGTGTTAATTTATTAGATTCCAATCTGCCTCAAACAGACCACACAGGCTACCCTGATAAACATTCACTTTATACTTTACCACCCGTTATTGAAACGAACTTGAAGGTCTTAAGACAATTAATATGTTTATCAAAAGATACAAAATTCGATAATACATGTAAAGGGAATGAGGACTGTAATTCTGTAGTAGATCCAAATTGTTTTAATAAATGTATTGATCAAAGTTGTAATCCAATTCCTCCAAACCCACTCCCCCCAATCGCATTATCTACTCTTAATCTATGGCCCGCTGGTTCTACGAATCCCAATCAGATGCAGGATACCCTTTTAAATAATAAAAATTTAACAGTTAATTATAAACCCAAAAATGCTTTAATTATTCTTCATTTATTAGGTTGTGGTGAGTGCAATATGGTTTTAAGTTCTATAAAAAATATTTTATTAAGCAACAATAATGTTTTTAAGAAATTTGGGATTCAGCCATATGAAATAGTTATGCGAGCCGAGGCTGACATATTAGCAACAAAATGGGCAAAATTAAAAGAAATTCCTCTATGCGTTCCAGTTCAAAGATCTCCATTACCGAATAATAGTGCATATTATAGCCCACTTGCCAATAATGAGGCTAAAACTATTTTAAACCTCCCAATATTTATAGATGAACATGTGTCTTATGAAAAAGATACAACATTTTCTATTGGTAATTATCCACAGGCGTACTATTATGACTCCAGCGGTAATCGCAACAATTTAATTTTTGATAACTGTTGTTTTAATACGTGCGGAAATAGTAATCAAGTTGAAAGTTTAGATACGATGACTTCTATTCTTTGTAAAACAATAAAAACATCCTGTAATACCTGTCCTATGCTTTATTGTCCTTGATTAGCTCAATTTATTTTCTCCTTTTCCTTGACTTTTTTCTTTTCTTCTTTCTTGACTTTCTTGACTTCTTTCTTTTTACCTTACCACTAGCATCAGATGATGTTCTAGATGAATCGCTAGATAACGATAAAGAAGACACCCAGCCCCGTCTCGCCCATAAACGTCGTCTCTTATCAACAATCAACCTAACAATATGATTAGGTAGTAGTATATTTACAAATTCATTACTATGACCTTCCTCCTCACCATAGAGGAACCCACCTGGTGGCACCCCAATACTAATAGCATGCATTAAAACCTGCATCGCGTAATTAATGTCATTCTGGGCTACTTCATACATTCCCGATATTTTATTGTTCAGATTAACTAATAATATATAAGCTTCCTGGTATTTAGCCTTATATTCAATAAAATAACTATGTTTTAACCATTCCAACCCAAATAAAACGCGTGTTTCTTCTTCTCCTCCATACCATGACAAGGAATCTATTTCCAGTTCATTTAAATTCGATCGCATTAGTTGAATTACGGTTGGTAATTCAATTAAAAAATCACGCTGACCTTCAAAGTGACCTTGCATATCATCAAATGGACTCAACATTAAGCTCATATATATATATGTATATATATATATGGAATTCGTTGGAATAGATGAACAAGCTGTTGAAGCCGATTTAAGAAAGGAAGGGTTAGAGGAAACGATTGCAACGTGGGTAGATAAAGATATTGTTTTACTTGGAGACCCAAGTCATGGAGAAGATAGTATACAGATGTTGATTGAATATCAAGCAGATCACCAAGACTTTGGGATTCATACATTATTCATAGAAAATATTGAATACGCTAATGGTCGTAATTATGCATTAATTGGGGGGGGGGCATTACCGCGCGGACGACAAGATATAATTATGAGACTTCGTGGGTTTTGTGGAATTATTATTGGTTTAGAAACAGAAGAAACAACAGAAGTGGAGTTTAATCAACGTTGTGGTGCCTGTTTGCCAATATGGTCTGATATTATTAAACAGCATATGATTCCGGGGGATTTAAATATCGCTTGTGTGGGAACCGCGCATTTGGTAAGAGTTAACGAGGTAGACGATGCAAACCAACCTATTATAATTCAACCGCTTTCTCAGGGATTGCTTATGGACCCCCAAGCAATTCCAATAGAGAGAATAGAATCCTACGCTGTCGTGGATTATGAAGCTGTTAATGATGCTGCAGAGAACTGGCAGGCTGTTAGAGACGAAGAATACCAACCACAAGATGGATTAGATACGTTGCCGTTTATTCAATATCCGTTTATAGATGTGTTTCTAGATGATGGAGCTGAAGGTATACGAAGAACGAGGCGTAAAAGAACGAGGCGTAAAAGAACGAGACGTAAAAGAACGAGGCGTAAAAGAACTAGGCGTAAAAGAAGTAAAAGGCATAGGCGGCGTAAAGGCAAATTTAGTAAATAAACGTTGGGTGAATTATTTAATATACGTATATTATATATGAGCTTATCATCTATCCTTTTGGATAATATTGGCGATAAGTTTGAAGGTCAGGATAACTTTTTAGATCGGCTACCTCTAATAATTGACATGATGAAATTTAATTTAGGTGTATTAGAAGATGAATCCCTAATATGGGGTCAGCCCGGAGACGCCCGTGATCTTCTTAAATTAGAATGGATCGAGCACGTTTATTTTATTGAATATAAGGCTAAATACCAGGAAGCTTATATATTATTAGTTAATCTGAACAACAAAATATCGGGAATGTATGAAGTACCTCAAACCGAAATTAGTTACGCAATGTTGGCTTTAATGCGTGCCATTAGTATTGGGGTGCCACCAGGTGGGTTGTTATATGGCGACAGCTTCCCATCACTATATGGTGCCGAAGGAGGTCATAGTAACGGATATACACTTGATCTACTTGGATCTTCTAGTATTGTTGAAGAGGTAATTTCTAATAGAAAAAGTCTATGGGAACAAAGGGGGTGGACACATGCTGTTGTGGATTTAACGATGTCAGATGATGGTGAAGGAATGAAAAGACCAAAGAAAAGACCAAAGAAAAGACCAAGGAAAAGACCAAAGAAAAAATCGAGAAAACACAAGTCAAGAAAACACAAGTCAAGAAAACACAAGTCAAGAAAACGCAAGTCGAGAAAACGCAAGTCGCGTCATTAAAGCGCATGTCTTATCCTCAATATATTACAGCTATTGAGGATAATATAAGTAAACAGAGAACAACCTTGTAATATTGTAGTAATAATAGTAAAAGATATATACAAACGCATTACAATTTGTATAAGCCAAAATAGTAAACAAAGTCCAAGCACGGTATTTATAATAATAAAACATCTCCGTTCACCTTCTGTATCAGTTTTACACCTAACATTATATATCACCCTTATTAGCGATATAACAGCGTTTATTATAATGCAAGAAAACACTTCTATATATTCTTCAGATTGTCTTTTATGTTTTCCTGTAGGGGGCAATACGCCCATATAAATTAATGTAATAACCGAAATAATAATTATACCAATTTCAATAATAGTTCGAAATAATTTTATACAACGTCTTTCCGGGGTTTTAATTATAGTCATATCGTCGCTTAATCCAGTTTCAGACATGGTTATTACATCATATTTGATAACAATATTTTGTTTCAATTTATTGTTAGATATTTTCTTTTTGTAATATTTGCTATTTCTTTTCTCTCCATTTCATTAAAATTAAAGTAATCAGAAATAGATTCATCTGTAATATCTTCAGGGAAATCATATAACTTTGTAATGTCTGGCAAATATTCAAATGCATAACGTTCTAAATATTTCATACGATAACGCGTTGCTTCAAAAACTAATAAAGCAAATTTAGTAGATAAAAATGTCTTTAATTTATAAAAATCATTACAATTATAATTAATAATCACATAATTGTCACGATTTGATATTCCATATTTCCCATCTTTATCGTAATAAGGAAACCCATACATTTTATGAGCTAATACGAGTTTTTCGATACCATTATAATGGCATGGTTTATTTGAGTAATTGATTGATAATTCTGGTTGTAATTTATTTAAAAGACAGGTTGATATGTTGGGAAACGAGTGAGTCTTATTACATACGTTACTTACGGACAAGTCTTTATAACCCGGTCGCATACTTGTTTTTATAACAGGTATACAACCAACCTTTGAAACAAATTTAGATATTTTTGAAATTATGCTTGGATATTTTAATGGAATGGAGAGATTAATATCACTTAATAAATACTCCCTCTTACCAATATCATATGTTCTTATACCAAACTTGTCATTTTTGTGTAAAACAAAATAACATGTAGCTACCTGTGCCTGTTTTAAAAAAATGGTGTTCGTTTCGGTATTCGTTAAACTGTGTAATTTTATGATTTCACCCCACTCACCCATTTTTAAAAATAATGGATGATCGCGCTTCATCCATATAGACGGTGTAATCATCGCTAGATAACCGCCCGCATTTAAGTTGGAAACAGAATTCTTAACAAAATCCATCCATACAGCCTTCCCATCATTAGTTTTTGAATGCGTTTTATTGGTTGGGACCTTTATTGAACCATTAACATTAAACGGTGGATTTCCGATAATTATATCAAACCCCTGTCTTTTCAACTGTAAATAATCCATGTGTGCTATATTTGCATTTTCTCCAAATAATTCAAACAGACCCTCGATATGCGATTCATTCAATTCAACCATATAAATCATGTTCTCTATTATATGTCGGTGTCGTTTCTTTGGCTCCTTTATTTCGGCAGAAAGGCCATTAAATAAACGTTTATATAGGATGTTGGCGAAATTCCCGCTTCCTGCACAGGGATCTAACCATTTAAGATGCGGATTTTTAAATACCCCTTTTGGTAATAAATTAAGGATTGTTTCAATAAAATGAAAAGGGGTAATAACCTCTCCATATTTTTCCTTATTGGACATTTTAATATACTAGGATGTTAATTTATATAAAATAACATATTAATATATATATATATGGCAGGGGGTATATTTAAAAACAAACCATTTGTGTTTAATGAAAAATGTATTATATTTTCTTTAATCTGTATGGCACTGTTCTTAGTTAAACCACAGTTTAATAGTAATATTACATTATATTTTACTCTGTTTATTATATTTGTTGTAGCGTATGTTGCGATGGCTTGGTATGATTACCATTTTGATTGCCAAACGTTGCCTCTAAAAAAGGGCTCAGTTGGGGGAATAACTTCTCGATTAAAACCCCAAGCTCATAACAAAGATAAGCAAATAGATCACGTTGAAACAAAGAAAGACAATAGAGTAAAGTCGATTGTTATTTATTTATTACATTTGTTATTTATTGTTCCAGTTATCGGATATGTCGCAATTTATAAAACCAAATCAAATAAAATAATATATCCACTTTTAGGTGTCTTAGCTGTATTTACTGGTCTTTATCACGGGATACAATTTTATATGAAACTTGGTTAATTATTTGCAGTCTCGTTTAGTTAATTTATATCCCCAGTGTTGTAATGTTTGTCTAATTTTCGGACTAATCGTAAAATCTTTATAATCGCGACGACCTCTAATAATCATATTAATAAGTCTTCTTCTAAAACGGCTGTTCGGACCAGCCGTTCGTTCCCATCTATTAATTTGTCTATCATCGTCCGAACAACGTTTTCCATTATAAAAATCACAATACCATTGGAACCAGCCATAAGGACTATGTTTTGTTATCCAATTTTTTTCTTCCCAAAATTCTAATGTTGTACCAACTTTTACACCATATTTATTTATTTTTTTATCATAATTTTTCCATTCTGTGGTAAGCCACTCTTTGGGTAATTTATCCCACCATCTTTTTGGATATTTTTTATGTTTATTTTTATAATGTTTTCGTGTAACAATCGAATATATGGGTCTCCAATATGTTCCACCAAAACTCCCCATTTTTAATACTTCACTGGGTGTTAAATTTGGTCTAAATTCTGGATAATTAGAAAAAACTATCTCACCATATGAATTCTTTTTAGGAATTGTCATATATATAAACAATATAAGGATTTTTAATAATAAATTGTATTAAATACTGTTTTATATATTATATAATGGATACCAATAAAAAACCTTTAAAACCTTTAAAAAGAAAAACAAAAAAACGTGGAAAACACTACCCCTATAAATTCGCTAATTTAAAAAAATCCGCTTCTCGTTTAGGATGCGGATTTTTTGGAGAAATATTTATGATGGTAAACACTATAGATAAAAAGGTATATGCTGTAAAGCATATAAATATTAAAAAAATACAAACAACCCTTACCTTACTAAAATCAATACCCACTACTAGGTCTTCTACATTAGAGTTTATTTTTAATGAATCAAAAACACTTGCTTTATTGGATCATAAAAACATAGTTCGATACTATAATACAATACATACAAAGGAAACGATTTACATATCTTTGGAATTAATGAAAGGCGGTGACTTAGAACAAGCAATTAAAAAAAAAAAGTTCTCTAGCCGACCCAATATAATGTTTGATATTCTGATACAAATATGTAACGGGTTAAGTTATCTGCATAGTAAAAATATAATTCATCGTGATATAAAAGCCAGTAATATTCTTTTAGAAACCGATGACCTCGAAAACCCCATCGTTAAATTGGGCGATTTTGGATTAAGTTGTTTATTGGATGGAACACATTATGACCAAAAGGGGAAGGGGAATGGCGCCGGTGATATTTTTTACAGATCCCCTGAAGCTGTTTCCGGGCAACCTTATAACGAGGGCGATGATAATTGGGCTGTCGGGATAGTAGCATTAGAACTTATATCTAATATTATTCTTGCCGATTGTGTTAGTGGTAATATTTTCTCACAATATAAAGATTTTAATGTATATATAGAGCAAATATTAGAGGATAATTGTATGCCGTATGAAGCTTCATCATATTATGAAAAATTAGTATTTATTGTTCGTGGATTATTAAACCTAGATCCAGAAAAAAGAGTAACTTCGAAAACAATTGTCGACTATTATAAAATATCATTATATAAAAGCAAATCGTTGGATTTGCCGAATATAACACAACCTAAACCAAGAAGTATTTCTTTGGGCTTACCAATAAATAAAATAATACTACAAAATTTATTGCCCCCGATAGAACGAGGGGAATTAATAAAGAAAAACAGTATAAAACATAAAAGCCCAATCACAGAACATTTGGAATCAAAACCTCACAGTGCGTAATTTAGGAAATAATGAGACAAATATAATGTTTTAAGTATTATATAATGGAAGATTTAATAAAAATATATAATGAATTATGCGCCCCCGCCAAATTATATATTATTTTATCCATAACGAGCACAACTATATTACTATTCGCTGCCTTCAATAGAAAAAATCCAGTAGTTAATAAAATATCCATACTACAGTTTTTTCTGGGAGCATGTATATGGACTTATACACTTAACATCATATGTTCTCATGGTTGGGAGATGTTATCGTGGATGTTAGTATTATCACCGCTTATAATAACCACAATTGCTATGATAGTAACGGCGATTAAAAAATAAATGTGGATGGATTATACAAACAATTTAAATTTAAAGCCATGGAAAAATCCATATTATTTAAATCTATAGTTATTCCCAGTTCATCAACAACTTGTAATTCCAATTTTGATATATTTACAGGGTCCGAATAAAACCGCGGCCTAATATAATTGTCATTTATTCGAGATATTCTAGATATTCTAGCTAATATATTGGTTATACCCAACGATTCGTTATTGGGTATACAAAAGTTATTTACATTTTTGTTAAAATCATTAACAATAATATAAAAGTATTTTGTCCCCAAAGCATCATAAGAACCTTCAGATATATATTCAGTTGAATTTGTATAAGATTCTTTACGATAACCCATTAGCCATCCGAAATTACCTTTATATCCTTGTTCTTTTAATCCTGGCTGAACACATGGTCCTTTACGGGTTGCTATATGACCCCCGTTATCCATATTAAAATATAATTCAAATGACAACTTCTTATTAATAAGAGAAAACGTCGTTTTTATAGTGGTCATACCTATTTTAACTAGAGGAGAGCTACTAAATGCTATATTTAGTTGGACGTTAATTGTTTGTTGCATTTGTTGTCGTAAATAACTACCATCTGGAATAGAAATATAGTACCATAGCGATTTGTTTGATTCGTTTGTCTTAATCCAGAAAAAATTGTTTCCCTTTGATTTACTTATTTGATAGTATGAATCGGGTATTTCCAAAGCCGTTAACTCCATCGAAACGACATCTTTAATAATAGTCGGCAACGTTACTGTATATTTTGTACTTAATGTAGTATTGTAGTCATCGCGAAACCGAGAATCAACGCATAATAATTTATTAATCGTCGTTTTTTCAACTTCTTTTCTTACACATTCCAAGGCGACAGAATTCTCTTTTTTAAAGGCTTCTTTGGCTTTTTGTATAAGAAGTTCCTTGGCAGATTCAAGGAACACAATAATTTCCTTTTTTTTGTGCCTAGAAACAGCGCTATCTAATAAAAGTTTTTCCCGCAACTCGTCTTCATTTTTAACTATGTCTTCTAATGTATATGGGTCTCTCAAGTTTAATAAATCCTTTAATTCGTTGATATCATAATCCATAATATTTAAATTAAATGTATTTGACATAGTAATATATAGTCTAGCTCTAAATTTTTTAACTCTGAAAAATTTAAATTAATATATCTTTCCCCCGATTAATACAGTAAAACTGAATGGCTAAACAAGGGAAAATACGAATATATGCGACCAATAACCCATTATATAACCCCCTTATCCCATCAGCTTTAACGATTTTTGTAACAGCATCATATAAACTTTTATAGTTTGGCGTATCTTTATTAAACGATTGCATTTGGAAACGCCGTCGCAATAGATCAGTAGGATAAGTAAAAGACAAAGAGCTAATACCTGCAAACCCACCTGCTAAAAAATTAGCAGACGATGTATTAATATCATGTTCTGTAAGAATATCATAATATTTATTATAAAACATAAAATTAAATGCACTAAACGAACCAAACCCCAATACACTAGTTCCCAAACCACCGTATATCTCTGAAAAACTGAGACGTTTAATAACCTGAAACGGTGTCTTGTAATGAGAGTTGTGCATCTGTAATGACATACGCGTTCTTACAGTTTCTAACGGATATACTATTGTTGTCGCAATAACCCCACCTATGCCACCGCAAACGAATTGTTTTAGATTTTTATCTGTTATAAAAGATATTTGTTTTTTTGCCTGTTCATAAATAGCGAAATTAATAGCATACTGGGGGAAAACACGAGAGCAATTAACCAAGTTGCCTTTCCACATATGTCTCGGACCTTCCTTTTTAATAACATTACTTATATTCGATTCTGTTAGATACTTGTTTTGTTGTTGCATTTTAATTAAATCAAGGGGTGCGGTTAATGTGCGAGATATAATACCCGCCATACCTCCTATAAACATATCAATAATCATTAATTATACTATACCAGAACAACTTAATACAGTTTGCTATATTATCTATCATTTAGAGAGATTAATATGATATAATAAATCTATTGTTATATTATAATGAAACACCGTAAACCAAGAACTAGGAGAAAGGTAAAAAGGAGAAACCGCACGTTTAAAAAACGTCGACGAAGAAAGACTCGAACTCGACGCAGAAGTATGAGGGGGGGAGGACGCCGCGAGCACATGAAGAAATTGAAAGAAGAAAGGGAGGTGAGAGCAGCAGCGGAGGCGGCGAAGGAGGAGAAGGACGCGATACAAAGGGTGGTGGACGAAAGTAAGAAGATGAGAGACGCAGAGACACAGAGACACATAGACGCAGATAAACAGATACGCAGAGACGCAGATAAACAGAGACACGCACATATAATGAACAGCGGGAGACATGTGGGGGTCCGCCCCAGTCTCGCCGCTAGGTTGGGATCTTATCCTCCCCCGCTCCCTCTTCCCCAGACCATGGGGAATGCGCAATATCTGACGCCTGAGGTCCTACACGCAATTAATACTGGGCAGATGCCATCCGTGGAACATGCGTTTGATATGGAAGATCGGCGGAAACGCGTAAACAAAGGCATATTCTCACACGATCATCCTCCCCCTACAAAGGAACAACTCCGACGGAAAGTCCGCGCTGAGCTTGACAAAGCTAGGGTGAACTAGGCGATGGTAGGGTAATTATGGATAGTATCGCATTCCATTATGAAATCTATTTAATTTTATAGTTTTCAACAAAACATTCGTTAAATCAACTAATGGGCCATCAATTTAATATAGTTTGCTATATTAAATTGAATAAATTAACAAAAAGGAAATTCTGTAGATTTGCCCGCGGACGTTCGGGAAAGCGTAGAGCCCATTTAAAGAAGTTTAGAAGAACTTCCAAAAAGGCTGGAAAAACACGTGGAAGACATCTTAGACGTTATTGCAAAGGTTCAAAAAGTAGAAAAGATGGACGATTTTGTAAGAAAGCGAAACGCATGAATACAAAACGTCTCCGCGCGGATAAACGTGTAACTGGAAAATTATTGAGACTTGCCAGTAAGCGTCACCGCGAGTTGGTAACTTATTGTAGATAAACAGGGACGAATAGGATACAGGGATTCTATGCGACTATTATAATGCAGGCCATCGATTTAATATAGTTTGCTTATTATTCGAATTAAAAGGAATATACCATTTCTTTTTCTTTGGATCCCACTTAGCTCCTAGTCTTTTCCCCTCATCCTTTTCACTATATGGCAAATTTATATATATATTTTTAGGCTTTGTCTTTTTGTTATTGGTTAAGCCAATAGCCATATTCGCCCACCTATCCGCCCCTTCGTTTCCAAGACTATGTTCGTCCATTAGACCAGTATGCGCCGCTATATAATTAAACGTAACATTATCATATTGTTTAAATGTTTCATACGCTCGTTTCACCAACTCTAAATTGGGAATGGGTTTTTTCGATTCCCAATTTAGAGCTTCCAACTTGGCACCATACTCGGTGCAAGCGCGCATAGCATACATAGAGTCGGAATATATATTAACGTTATAGCCAGCCTGTAACTCTTTACTTAAGATATCAGCTGTTATTATAATTGCTATTATTTCTGCACAATTATTTGTTTGTCTGCCGCTGATTCGCGAACAATAATTGCGCGAATCATTTTCTCCAAAATAAATACCGATACCTGCCTTGGCTGTTGGTTTGCCATTATTCGAACACGCGCCATCAGTATAAACATTAATCCTCATCTATTTTATATTATAATATTAATTTTAAATACTTAGAAAGTATTAAATAACTAAGTCAAAATGGATGTTAAGTTGAAAACATCAAATGAACTTGAAAAATATTATAACAAAATTAAGTATTTTGTTTTATTCCCTGATAAAAAATTAAAGGGATTTACATCTTTAAGAGAGATTTCACGTGAGATCTATGTTGATTACTCTACAATTTCTAAGAGGTTAAGCGAATCTAATCCATGCGTTTGTTATAGTTCTGATAATGAATATGTGTTTTTAGTTCAAAAGGTTTTATCAGATGCTAATTCGTGACGGGTCTTGTATATTTTTAAGTATGTCTTCAGCCTTCAGCTCTGTTATCCTTTTATGTTCTAGAGGCGGCCTTTCTTCATCTATTAATAAAACGGCCATGGCCGCGTAGTTATGTAAATCTATTAACGTATCTCTTAGTGATTCTGTGTTTACCAAATTAACGCCTTTATTTGTAATACTATTTAGTCTTGATATTTTGTCTCCCAATCTCACTAATACACCTACTGGTCCGTATGTTGCAAATGAATCACCGTAATCTGCGTTTTTTTTTGTGAAAAGTTCGAGAGCTTCATCTTGAACAGTTTTAAGTTGTGAAATCCGATTCATATATGATATATAATTTAGTCTTTAATTAACAAATTAATTTTATTTGGTTAAGTATTTAGGAAAAACTAGTAGAAATAAATAATATTTATTTTCTATGTAAAAAAAATAATATTTTTATATGTTATAAACAGATGTCCTCAAGTGTAAGAGTCACACAAATGAATACAACGCAGGGTGCCGGAGTACAATTCCGCATTCAAGCCTGGAAACCTACAACGCTCACGATTCAGTCAACGGATTTTAGCGGCGCAGCCAACGGTGTAACAACGTGGCCAGCAAAAGGAACACTCGTCACCCAGTCTGGCTCGGGTGCCCAAGGTACCCTCGTCACAGATATTACCGCCGCCACCACAGAGGTTGTCGTCTTGCTGACGACATGGAACAAACCGTTCGACGCTAATAATCCCATCACAGTTGACGGAAGTTCGACTACCGCCGTGCCCACGGTCTCCTCTGGAAATGTTGTTGACATCGAATACATAAAGGCCACCCTTGACTTGGCAAGCAGGTCTACGAGTGATCTGATGTTTATTTCGGGGCAAACTGATATAGCTATGGTCTCGGGCGCAGTGGACCATAACCTTTCTACCGAACATGTGGCAAAGTTGTGGTCGAACCAATACGGGATAGCTGAGGCCATTTCGATGAATATTCGTGCTACTTGTTACAAGGCGGGTGATTCGGTTGGCATAGGCGAAACAGCATTAATCCGCGACGAGGACAAGATTGTAATACCTGATAACAAAATTAAACCGAAGGTACCTCCTACTGAGTTGGTGATAACTAAAATAACCCCGTCGAATTCCAACGCCGAGGTGTTCCTTTCTGTTAAAACAAATCAATCTTCTTTACTACTAGAGCAGGGGTTGGTCGTTGTTGAGTTGGTTATTAGTAACGCCACCCACCCCACAGACCCATTTAACATACAGAGACGGAGAGTAAAGTCGAGGAATCCAGCTACCTCTACCGCCGACGGCCGCGGTGTAACAACGTGGGGTTTCTCGGCTTTAGTTGGATCGGATCCTTCTGCGCTCACTAACCAGCAGACATATGAAATAGGGGCCAGGGTATATAGTAAAGATAATGAAGACATCTACGAAAAGCCTGCTCCTTCGATAATGGCGTTGCCACTATCGGTCAGGCCAACAGCCACACCACAAGCGCCGACTGCTACCAAGATTGTGACGGCCGCGTATGATACCACAGGGGCAGCGATCGCGTGTTATTATGATCAAAATTATGAAGATAAGGATGCTCATCGCACCGGCACCAACACATACAAAGTAGGTATAGCTAATACCGCAGGGACAGGATTTCAGGGAGGGACAGACCCCTTTTACAGTCAGGTTCTCTCTAATGAGGTGAGCGAAGCTGCTACTAAGGACAACGGCACACCTCTCCCCCGGGTGGAGCTGCCAGCGAGTTTATGGGACGGGAGGGGCGGGAAAGGAATCTCCGTGATCTCCCAAGTTGTACAAACCACTACAAATCTTAACAATCAACCGAACTCTGTTGAGGGCAAGTTCTCGGCGGCGAAGACGGCCTACAAAATTGTGAGCCCAACAATATCCGCCAAAGTAACTTCCATCAAAAATGATGGGGAGCAA
>ENA-ORXF01000504-ORXF01000504.1-marine-metagenome-genome-assembly--contig:-NODE-504-length-28293-cov-6.463957_pt1 | contig 28293 bp, 25 predicted proteins | sample MGYA00237864_ERZ511476 | MGnify/ENA primary metagenome ERZ511476 (study PRJEB26306, sample SAMN06343908) | marine metagenome | isolation source: coastal waters | place: Atlantic Ocean: West Antarctic...
CTTCAGTTTTATGCTGTGACTAAAAGAACAAATGAGCTGATGGCTCATTCCTATGCAAGTCTTTTTAATATTAAATCGACTGGTCTAAGGTTTTTTACTGTCTATGGTCCGTGGGGTCGCCCTGATATGGCGTTATTTTTATTTACTAAGAATATCTTAAAAAACAAACCTATTAAAATATTTAATAATGGTGATCACCTCAGAGACTTTACCTATGTTGATGACATAGTTGATGGCATTCACAGAGCAATTTTTAACCTGAATTATGAAGATAAAAATTGGGATAGCAAAAAACCAGATCCATCATCATCATATGCTCCATTCAGAATATTCAATATAGGCGCCAGCGATCCTGTTCAACTCATGGATTATGTTAAAGAAATAGAAAATAATCTAGGTATCGAGGCTATTAAGGAGTTTCACCCTCTTCAACCTGGCGATGTAAAGGCGACAACAGCCGACATAACAAATATTCAGACTCAACTGGGCTATGCTCCCTCAACCAATATAAAAACTGGCGTAAAGAATTTTGTAGAGTGGTATAGAGAATATTATCAAGTCTAAGAATTTTTAAGAGCTTATAAATTGAAAAAAAATATTCTTTATCTTTCTTATGATGGCTTGATGGAGCCCCTTGGGGAGTCCCAAGTTCTAAACTACCTAAAAAAGATTTCATTGACTCATAACGTTCATCTTATTTCATTTGAAAAGATCGTTGATATGCAAAATGTTCAAAAATTTCAAAAATTTAAAGAGGTTTGCTCTACCCATCAAATAAACTGGAAGCCACTAAGATACTCTCAATTTATTCGATATGTCTCTTCCTTACAAAATATTTTTAATCTTTTTATTCAAGCATTGAGAATTTTAATTGCCAATAACATTCATGTGGTTCACATAAGAAGTTATATGCCTGGAGTTGCCGCCCTGCCATTAAAAAAAATTTTTACATTCTCGTTAGTATTCGATATGCGAGGTCTTTGGGCTGATGAAAAAGTAGATAGGCTTGGGTGGGAGGAAAATCAATTTAAATATAAATTTTTTAAATTTCTTGAAACTAAATTACTCAAAGGGTCAGAATCTATAATTACACTCACAAATGGCTTAAAAAGTTACTTGATTGAGCAAGGTTATAATGGAAAGAAAATTACCACGATAAGAACATGCGTAAATCTTGATGAATTTTATCCAATCAACCACCAGAATAAAGATGCATCTATTAATTTGGGGTACCTGGGATCTGCAGATACAGCCTATGACATTAGGCCGGTTTTAGAATTATTTAATCAGATTCTTTGCATTCAACAAAATATTAAATTAAAAATTTTTACTAAAAGTGACCCAGAAATAATCCATAAGATAGCTAATAAAATAGGCATCAAGTCTAAATTTTTAGATGTAGGTTTTTGCAACAGAGAAGACCTGAATGTTGCAATTAATGATCTAAGTTTGATTTTATTCTATTTAAAGCCAAGCTTTTCTCTACTTGCATCAATGCCTACTAAAATTGGTGAATCGCTAGGATGCAATGTTCCAATCATGTGCAATGCATTTAATAAGGATATTCAGGAATTGATGGGCGATAGTAATGCGGGTAAATTAATTGAATTCAATAACACCCAAGAAGAAGCATTAGAGACTTTAAATTTTATAGGGAATTATGCTCAAAAATCTACATGCAGAGATCTTGCAATTAATGAATTTAATCTTGAGCTAGGTGCTCAGAAAATTTCTGATATATATTACGCAATTTAGCTCATGACCAACAAAAGAATGCTTATAATCTGCCCCTACCCCGAAGGATGGGCTGCTGGCCAACGTCTTAAATATGAGCAATATATCTCTCATTGGGAAAAAAATGGCTATGAAGTAACTATCTCTTCGTTCTTTGATTTAGATACTTGGAAAGTTCTATATGTAAAAAAGAATTACATAAAAAAAACCTTAGGAACGATTAGAGGTTATTTGAAAAGAATACGGGATATTAGAAATGCTAATACATATGATGTGGTATATATTTTTTTATGGGTTTCACCTCTGGGAAAATTTTTTTTTGAAAAGGCTTTGCTAAAGAAGGCAAAAAAAGTGATTTATGATTTTGATGATTCAATTTTTTTAGATTCTAGAAATTGGCTACAGAATATACTGAAAAGTCCTAAGAAATTTAACTACCTAATTGAAAATGCTCATCAGGTCATTCTTAGCTCCCCCTTTAACTTAGAGAGATGTAAAGAAATTAACCTAAATAATTCCGTTTCCTACATCCCATGCAGCCTGGACACCTTAAGATTTAAACCAATTGAAAATAATACTGCATCAAATAAGAAAATTGTTCTTGGATGGACTGGAACTTTTAGCTCAATACCCTACCTGAACTCAATAAGGCATATATTAATTAAGCTAAAAGAAGAAAGAGATTTTAAGCTGTTGTTAATTACGAACTTTGAATATGAATTTCCTGAAATGGATCTTGAGATCATTGAATGGAAAAAAGAAAGTGAAATATCAGATCTTAATAAAATAGATATAGGTTTATACCCCATTCATATGGATGAATGGTCTCTTGGAAAAGGCGGCTTAAAAATGATGCAATACATGGCTATTGGGGTTCCAGGAGTAGCGACAAATTATGGAACTGCCCAATACATAATAGATCATGGCTCAAATGGATATTTAGTTTCCAAGGACCAGGAGTGGGTAGATGTTTTAAAACTTCTAATAGATAATGAAAATTTAAGAAATGAAGTTGGCGCTCAAGCTTTATATGATCTTGAAAAAAATTACTCGTATAATGCTGTTAAAGATTTGTACTTAAATATATTAAATTCGGTTTAAATCATCATGATAATCAAAGATAAATGCAGCACTTGTCAATCTCCTATTGAGGAAGTTGTAAATATTGGTGATAGCCCTCCTGCAAATAATTTTATTAACAGTTTGGATGAAAAAGCAAAATCATATCCACTAATAGTAGATTACTGTAAAAATTGTCATGGAATACAACTAAGGCATTGTCTTGAGATGGATGAATTATTTGCTAATTATTCATATATGACACCGGATGCCAAATCCCTGAATGATCAATATAAAAAAATTATCAGCCATCTAAAGGAATCAAAAATTCTTAATTCAGAGATGCAATGTCTAGAGATTGGCAGTAATACAGGTAGATTTCTTAAGGAGCTTCAGCCTGATGTAAAGGCAGTTTTAGGTGTTGAGCCGGCAGAAAATATTGTTGACATAGCCAAGGGTAACGGAGTAAATACTATATGTAAGTTTTTTAGTGAGGCGGTCGGAGAGGAAATATATGAGGAGTATGGAAATTTTGAAATAGTTTTTGCCAGACATATGTTTGCGCATAATCCAAATCCCCAAGAACTTATCAAAGGTGCGAATAATGTAATGCGCAACAAGGGATACTTTTTGATAGAGAATGCATATGCGGTGGATACTTTTCTTCACGGTGAAATTGACCAAATTTATCATGAGCATATGTTTTATTTTTCACTCCAAAGCATCAAAAACCTTATGGATCTCCATGGATTCTATTTAATAGACTTTTTGACAACTGATGTTCATGGGGGATCGCTTGTGTATATTTTTTCAAATGATCCCACTGAATCGCCCGCAAAAAAAGTAATTGAATCTTTGGCATATGAACAATCGCTATTCCAAGAGAAAAAAATCTTTCAAATCTTTAATAAGAAAATTGCATTATTAAGAAAAAACATTGAATCCGAGCTTGCGCAAACAACTGCAAAAGGCAAAAAAATTATTGCTTATGGCGCTCCTGCGAAAGCATTCACTATGTTTACATATTTAAAATTGAACTCTGATCATATTTCTTTCTGCTTTGACACGACAGAGACAAAAATTGGAAAGATCTTTCCTGTATTCAATATACCCATTCTATGCGAGACTGAGTTAGCAAACCAAGAGTATGATACTGTTTTAGTTTGCGCATGGAATTACCAAGAAGAGATATTGCTAAAATCAAAAAGACTATTTAAAAAAGGAACAAAATTAATCTTTCCATTGCCTGAGTTCAAGGTGGTCATTGTATAAAAATGGGCCAAAAAAAAATACATGCTCTTTCAGGGATTGAAATCCATACAAGGCCATTATTTACTTCTGAATTAGGGTTATTTTCAGAGATATATAGAAAAAATAATTTCTCTGAAGGGTTTGCGCAAGATTCCTTTTCTATATCTGATAAAAAAAATACTTTACGTGGCATGCATTTTCAAAATCAGCCTTTTGGTCAAGCGAAACTAGTTACCGTGCTCAGTGGTTCAATAGTAGATTTTGTTGTTGATATTAGAAAAAATTCTCCAACCTTTAAAGAATATGCATCTATAGAACTCTCAAAAGATAACGGAAAGATGATTTATATACCTGAAGGGTTTGCTCACGGCTTCCAAACTCTTGAAGAAAATACATGTGTATTTTACAAATTAAGTAGCTACTATTCCCCAGAACACGAAATTACGCTCAAGTGGGATGATCCAACAATTGGAATTGAATGGGGAGAGCAAAATACTGTGCAAATGTCGGAAAAAGATAAGGTTGGAGCATTATTTACAACTATTGAGAAAAATTTAAGCTTTTAACATGCAAAACAAAGAGAGAATTTTAGTAACAGGCGGCGGCGGCTTTATTGGATCTCATTTTATCAATGAAATTTTATCTGCAAATCCAGATAAAGAAATATTAAACCTTGATTGCATTTCATATGCTACGTCGAATAAAACACTCGACTTATTCAATGATTTTAAAAACTATCAGTTTAAAAAAATAGATATAAATAATTTTGAAGATGTATTGCTTGCGTTCAAAAACTTTAAGCCAGATATAGTGGTGCACTTTGCAGCAGAATCGCACGTTGATAATTCCCTTGCCGGTCCAAAGATTTTTCTAGAAACAAACATCATGGGTACATTTAATCTATTGCAAGCCTCTCTAGAAATAAAAAAAATATTGCCTTCGTTTATATTTCATCATGTTTCTACTGATGAAGTATATGGTGACCTTAATTTTCATGATGCAAGATTCACAGAGTCTTCAAGCTATAACCCAAGCTCTCCTTATTCTGCTTCTAAGGCTTCCTCAGATCTTCTGGTTAAATCGTGGGCAAGAACATACGATCTCAACTATATTATTACAAACTGTAGTAATAACTTTGGTGCTAGGCAACATACAGAAAAGCTAATTCCAACAGTCATCAGGAAGATTCTTAGCAATCAAAAAATTCCCATATATGGAAATGGACTAAATATTCGAGATTGGATTTTTGCTCAAGATCATGCTCGGGCTATTATTTCCATTCACGAACATGAGCTAATCAATGAGAGGATTAATATCGGAGGAGATCATGAGATATCTAATTTATCACTTGTGAAATACATACTAAAGATGATGGATTGCAATGAAGATCTAATAGAATTTGTTAATGATCGTCTTGGACATGATCTTAGATATGCGATTGATAATGCAAAAATATATTCATTAACAAATTGGAAGCCCACACAACATTTTGATAAAAATATTCAAGAAACGATCGAGTGGTATCAAAATAATCCTAATTGGTGGGAGTCTTGATACTAGTAATAGGAAAGCACGGTCAATTAGCCAAATGTTTTCGAAAGCTAGAGCCAGATGCTTGCTTCCTGTCCTCGCAACAAATTAACTTTTGTGAAACTAAAAAAATACAAGACATCTTATCTCCTTATAAACCAGCTGTAATATGTAATTTTTCTGCTTTCAATAACGTGGATGATGCTGAAAATAATAATAATAATAATCTTATAAATTCTGAGGCTATGCTTGAGCTTGGAAAATTTTCAATGACTAGGAAAATTCCCATCATTCACATCTCTACAGATTATGTATTCGATGGAATCAAGGGTAATTACTTGGAAGATGATCAAACGAATCCTATAAATGAATATGGCTTGGCAAAATTAAATGGGGAGCGAAATTTATTAGAGTCATCTTATTCATGTTTAATTATTAGAACAGCATGGCTATACAGCAGATTTAAAAATAATTTTCTTGAAAAGATAATTTTAAATATTATTGATAAGAAAGAATTAAGTGGAGCTGATGACTGCATTGGCTCGCCAACCTCTGCTAGCTCTTTGGCGAGGGCAATAAATAAAATTATTCCAAAATATTTAAACGATCTTTCTTTGGGAGGAATATATCATTTTGCCAATCAAGGTTCTGCTTCAAGATATGAGTTGATTCAAGAAATTCAAAATTTATTTATTCTTAACTCATCAAAGGGATATATGCCTCTAGAAATTACAAAAGTTAAAAACTCATTCTTCAACCTCCCGGCAAAAAGACCTCATAATACTTCACTAAATTCTGATAAGATTTTAACTACTTTTGATATCGAGCCTTCTGACTGGAAGGAAGAGCTCAATAAAGAAATAATTAATAGGTAGTATATGAAAGGAATAATATTAGCTGGCGGATCAGGCACTCGACTGCAGCCCATCACCTCAATAATCTCTAAGCAACTTTTACCAATATTTGATAAGCCAATGATTTTTTATCCTCTTGTTACCTTGATGGAATTAGGCATCAGGGATATTACAATTATAGTGACTCCATATGATTTAGAGAGATTTAAATTATTGCTTGGTAATGGGGATAAGTATGGAATTAAAATTGAATATCTTATTCAAGACAAGCCTAACGGACTCGCGGAGGCTTTTATCATAACAAAGCAAAAAATTGCAGGCAGTAAAACAACCTTAATTCTTGGCGATAATATTTTTCATAGTAATAGCATTAATGAAAATGTAATTCAAGAATTTAGTTCTGGGGTAAAAATCTTCAGTTACATTGTGAAAGATCCTGAAAGGTATGGTGTTATAAAATTTGATGAGCATAACAAAGTTGAGCAAATTGTAGAAAAGCCAAAAATTGCTCCATCAAATTCAGCGGTAACAGGCCTTTATTGCTACGATGAAGATGTTGTCGAGCTTGCTGAATCGCTCTTGCCATCATCCAGAGGAGAGCTTGAGATTACCGATTTAAATAACATCTATATTAGAAATAAAAAAATTGATGTTGTCACCCTTGATAAATCGTCTATCTGGCTTGATAGCGGAACCTTCTCGTCTCTTCAGGAATCATCGAATATTATTTCATCTTTACAAAAAAGAAACGGTGAGCTTATCGGATCACCAGAAAGCACTGCATTAAAAAAAGGATGGATTTCAAAAGACCAGCTCTCTCAACAAGTGTCATTAAACAGAAATAGTGCTTACTTTCAAAACTTAGCAAATCTTTTGGACGCAACATAGAGGTATAAGACATCTTAAGGATGATTCTGGGGATGGCTGAATGCAGCAAGCTTAAAATCTCTTTTTATCTGCTGAATAAGGTAGCTTTAGTCTGATTTCATTTCTTGCATCAGGGATAAATATTTTTTTCCTATCAAAGAGATATCAAAGTCTTTATATCTTTTAAGAAGAATATCTGGACTAAGCTTATTCAGATAAGCCTCATAAATAGATTCAGCCAATCTCTCAGAGTTATCTACTGGACAGAGATACCCATGCTCAGAATTGCCAAGAATTTCTCTTGGCCCGCTTTCGCAATCAGTTGCAACAATAGTCTTGCCATACCCCAAGGCCTCCACAAGAACCATTCCAAACCCCTCATAATCAGAAGATAATACAAATAAATCAGCATTACTATACAAGCTTACTGTGTCTTCAACCCCCCCCAGCAAAATAATATGATCCTCCAGACGATACTCTTTGATCAATGCTCTTAAGCTCTCTTTCTCAGGACCATCTCCTGCAATTAGTGAGATAAAATTTTGATTATATTTATCTCTTAAAATCTTCAAGGCCTTAAAAAGGTTTGGGTAATTTTTATTTTTTCTTAGGTTACCAACAGATAAAATTTTAATTCCAGTAAAATCTTTCCAATTTAATGAATGTTGATCGCACTCATCATGCTCACTAAGTTCTGAATGAATATCCACAGGATTAAGGATAACTTTCAACTTAGATTTCTTCACTCCCAGTTTCTGAAGATCATTTTTAACTCCATTAGATACACAAATTATTTGAGAGGAAAAATTGTACAAGAGCCTGATAGATAATTTTACAATACGCTGAAAAGCAACACTTTGATGATTATATTCATTTGAAATAATAGAGTGTTCTATAAACAAAACATTAGATTTTTTAAATGATAACAAAGATGCCGCAAGTCCTAAAATTGTAATAGGCCACATATTTCCAATAACAAAATCATATTTATTCTTTTTCAATAAACTTCGTAACGGGAAGAGACTTGATAAAACTTTATTTTGATTAAGTGGAATGACTTTAACCTTTGGATTAAGTGCTTGCTGATTATTAAGTCTATTCAAAACAATGATACTCACATCACAATCTTGATGGGCCAGATAGTCTGAAAGTATCGCAATAACTCTCTCGGCTCCTCCTAATTCCAAGTTATTTAATAGAAAGCATATCTTCATTCATAAAGTATAATGTCTATATGTGTGGAATACTCGGTTCAATTGGCCAATTTAATAATATTAACAAGGATAGCTTCCATCAAGCTTTGCTAAAATCAAATTTTCGAGGCCCAGATTATTCTAATTCCCATAATTTCATTTCTAGTAATAATCAAATATTTCTTGGTCATAATAGATTATCAATCATTGATCTAAACCCTACTGGAAATCAGCCCAAAGAATCACACTCTAAAAATAATATGATTATTTTTAATGGAGAAATTTACAATCATATAGAGCTAAGAAAAAAATTTCCCAATGATTTTACCTGGGCCAGCAACTCAGATACTGAGACCTTGATCGAGCTGATCGAAAAATTTGGAATAGCAGCAACACTCTCTCTGATAAGGGGAATGTTTGCCTTTGCAGTATATGATTTTAAAAAAGATATTATCACTTTGGCTAGAGATATTTCAGGTGAAAAACCACTGTATCTTTACTTTCATGAGAATGGCTTTATTTTTTCGTCCGATCTAAACTCTCCTAGTCATCTAGGAATGCCGTCAAAGGAAATAAATCAAACTGCGATTAATCAATTGCTTAAATTTAATTACATTCCCTCTCCTCTTTGTATTTATAAAAGCACCTTCAAGCTTCCAGCGGCTTCATATATCTCTGTTGATTTAAAGAAATTTCAGCACAAGTCTGCTAATTCATTTAATGATTTAATACGCTCTACTGGGATAGAATTTCAAAAATTTTGGTCCCTGCCTGAGCAAAGAGACCAATTTAATGGCTCAATCTCTGCATCAGAACTCACAAAAAAGACTGAGCAACTTCTTGAAGAATCAATTCAAATGCAGCAGCTATCTGATGTACCAATTGGAGCCTTTTTATCTGGTGGAATTGATTCCTCTCTGGTTGTTGCCTTAATGCAAAAGAATTCAGACTCTAAAATTAAAACATTCAATATAGGATTTGACTTTGATGGATATGATGAGTCGCCCTATGCAGAAAAAATTGCAAAACACCTTGGCACAGATCATAGCTCTACAAAATGCTCGAAAGCAGAGGCGGTGAAAATTATCCAATCACTTCCCAGCGCATTTGCAGAGCCATTTGCAGACTCATCACAGATTCCAACGATGCTTGTATCAAAGATAGCAAAAGAACAAGTCTCGGTAGTTTTAAGCGGAGATGGTGGAGATGAATTGTTTGGAGGCTACAATCGATATCTTCTATCAAGTAGTTATTGGAAGATATTACGACTGATCCCAGCCTCTATTAGAAAAAAAATATTTTATATTTTATCGAAATATTCAATTCAACAGTCTACATATGTACTTAAATATCTTTTTCCAACAATGCTCTCTGGCGACTACTCAGAGAGAATAGAAAAGCTTTTTAACAAATTATCAAAAATTGATAATGATTACTCATTTTATGCCTCCCTAACAGGATCTTGGAATGAAGTAGAGCTAGGGGACGAAAATTTAGATTATGAGTCAACATTTAATAACCTATCCTTCAAGACGTTGGAAGAAAAGATGATGGCAATGGACTTTCAAACATACCTACCAGATGATATTTTGTGTAAAGTTGATAGATCCTCTATGTACTACTCTCTCGAAACAAGAACACCATTTCTTAATCAAGATCTAGTTGAGCATGCTTATAAACTGCCATTAGAATTAAAAATTACAAATGGTAAAACCAAAAATATTCTACGAGAAATACTAAGTAAGCATGTTCCAAGCCATCTCTTTGAGAGACCAAAAATGGGATTTGGAATACCTGTGCATGACTGGATTAGAACAGATCTAAAGGATTGGGCTGCGCAAATGCTATTTGAATGCCCTGCAACTGATCCTTTTATTCCAACTAACCTAGTAAGAAAAAAATGGGAGGATCATCAATCGCAAAAAAATAACAACTTTCATGAGCTTTGGTCAGTCATTCAGCTAAACCAGTGGATGCATAATCAAAGTTAATTAGACTGAATGAGATTAATATATTGATTGGCAATATATGAAGCAGAGAAATTTTCTTCAACGAACTGTCTTGAGTTCTTCGAAAAATTTTCATAATTATTTAAAGCTACTAATTTCCCTAGGCATAATTCCATCTCTTCAATACTTCCCTTTTTAAATAGAAACCCATTAAAGCCATCTACAACACAATCTCTGCATCCCGGAACATCAGACATCAGTAATGGCTGGCCTGTAGCAGCAGCCTCTAGGGCAGCCTTAGGAAATCCTTCTCTATAAGAGGGTAATAAAAATATATCAGTTGCTCTGTATATCTCACCCATTTCTTCGAATTGAGTATGCCCATGATAAATAATATTTGGCTCATTTAGACATTGTGTGAAATCATCAGAATGAATTGCATTAGGATTTTCTAAATCTAACTTGCCAGCTATATGAAATTCAAAATTACTATCTTTCAGCGTTGAGGCTAACGCAATGAATTCTTTTATGCCTTTATCTATCAATAATCTACCAACAAATAAAACTTTTATTGGAATCTCAGTATTAATAATTTCCCTTTGCTGGAACTGGAATTTTTCAAGATCTACCCCCATGCCGGGAATAATAGTTGACTGTTTTTTTAATAAAACTCGATGTTTCAGAAAAAGCTTTAGATCATCATTATTTTGAAAAACAAATGATGATTTTGATTGCTTAGCGAAGATTGCATAAAACAGTAATATCATTAATTTTATCAATCTAGCTTTTAAGCTGGGGTCTATAAAAGCATAGCCCAACCCGCTGATAGAAAAGATTGTTGGAACTTTAAATTGAAAGAATGATGCAAGGCCACCTAAAACATTAGATTTATGAGATGCAAAATAATAAAAATCATATGAGCAATTCAATAACAGCCTTCTTAGTCTCAAGGTTTTTAATATTAAATTAAATGGATTGATAGATCCCCTGTCTATTGCAAAATCTATGAATGAGATGCCGGGTTCGGCGAAGAATTTACCGCCCATATCTGTGATGACAGTAACTTCATAATTTTTTTTGACGAATGCTGTTGCTAGGCTATGCCTATGACTCATAAAAAATTCAAAGCTATTAACGATTATCAAAATTTTCATTTGTAGTGCTGATGACTGTGTAATTTTTTAAGATATTGATCATAAATATCTGAATTATTAAAAGCTTCTTCAATGATATCTTTATTTTGGAAGCTAAGAGCCTTCTTCTCAAAGGGATAAAAATTCCTTGCTGTTGGCTGGGGAACCTCATCATTCATAAGGGAGATTGGAATAATATTTGATTCAAGCGCGTCAACTAAAGCAGTGCTAACCCAGCCTACAACAAAAATAGGAGCAACATTACGTAACGCTTCTTCAAAGCTTAAACCTACTATTTCTTTTACTGGAAAACTTGCATCCAGGTCAGCAAGAAAATTTAACTCAGATAAATCGGATGGGTGCCTTTTAATTGCTGTATCAATACCCAGTGATTGAAAAAATTTTATTATGTCTTGAAGTTGTCTTAGCTCCTTTAAATAACTCTGTCTCATAAAAATGAGGGCTGTTGAGGTTCTCTTGGGAACATTAATGGGCTTCATTTTTATTAACTTTCCCTGAAATTTAATTTTTTTCTTGAGATAGTTAGATTCAACCGAAGATCTAAAAAAAATTTGCTCGAAGTTTGGGTAAAAAAATGGATTACTTTTTCCCATAAGACCATGAGGGAAATATATTGAATGAAAATCTAAATCAGCCACCACATGAGAAAAAATGTTCATATCATTAAATAAAAAACAAGTATCTACAGATAAATGATTATTTTTATTAGTAAGCAGGGCCTGAAAAAATGAAGCATTCACTAGATTGGAAAGCAGGCTATGAAATAAAAGTTTCCATATGTCCTTTTTAATGAGCGAAGACATAGACAGAAGTTTGATACAGTTTCTAAGATAGAGCCTTGATAGATCCCAAAGTGATAAATAAAAGAAAGATTTTAAATTTTTATAGTCATACGGAAGCAATATAGAGGTGTTATCGATTTTTAGTTTAGGAATTTGCTCTTGAAGCAACTCAATTGATTTGTACTTTGGCGAAGCGATCAGATATTCTGTTGAAGCTAATAAAATATTTTTTCTATCTGCTGCGGCGAATTTTAAATATTTATATATGATATGAAAGATGCCAACTAGACTAATAAGGACTAGCGACAAGTAAATTAATGGCTGACGTTTAGTATTCTTCAGAAATAGTGAGGAAGAATCAGGAATATGATTAATTGTGGTAGTGTTAAACAACCAAAAGATCTCTTTTTTAGATGCTAGCATCTATCTAGAGGCTTTTGAGTAAAACAAATAATCATAATATAAATGTGTTAGTAACGCTGGATTAAATATAGCTACCGAATAAGCTGTGCAAATAAGAATTCTATTCATAAATTTAAACTTGGTCTTATAATTTACAATATTTAGGTATGCAGAATATGAGAGAATTTCTAATTTACTGATAGATGGTTCAATTAATAACTTAGATTTTTTTTTATGATGTGAATTACTTACTCTTGCAAGATTAGAAAATTTTATTTGTAGCATGTTCTTTTTGTAGTTTGGAGCCTGATCATAAACTCGATAACTTAAACAAACATCAGGGAGGTTGGCAAAACAAAGTTCTTTGCTTAGCGCTCTCAAAAGAAAATCATAATCCTGCGCGTATTTAAAGACTTTTCTATAGCATCCCAATTCAATATAAATATCTTTTTTCAGCATAAACGTTGAATGCATAATGCAACTCTGAAGCGGTAATAAGTCAGTAATTTTTTTATTTGAAAGAGGTGCTATTTTTTTAAATAATAAACAATCATTCTCATCAATAATGTTTACGTGGCTACCTATAATATCAATTTCCGGATTATCTACTAAAAATTTAAGCTGGAGTTTTAAGCGATCTTGATGCGATATGTCATCCGCATCCATTCGTGCTATATATTCATTTTGTGCAATAGAGATAGCGTGATTAAGAGAACCTGCCAAACCTTGATTTTCCATATGAAATACCTTCAACCTTTTATCAGAATAATTCTCTAAGATTTCAAATGTGCCGTCATTAGAACCATCATTAATTACAATGAATTCAAAATTTGTATGAGATTGAGAGAGTATGCTATCTAAGGCCCTGCTGAGATACTTTTCACCATTAAACACTGACATAACTACTGAAATATTTTTCATAATCAAAATTTTTTTATTGAAGTAAAGTTAAGCCTTAACCAAATAAGTGTTGCTTGCATTATAAAGGATGAATGCATTTAAAAATAATAAAGCATATATTACAATAAACTATACATATATAATCCACCTCCCAGAATAAATTTTTTTATGTTCATAAATAACAAACTCCATAATTAAGGATAGAGAATGCAAAATATAATCTGGTGTACCAGTTGTCTAAATATGTCTACTCGTCCTAGAATAACCTTCAACTCAAAAGGTCAATGCAATGCTTGCCAATGGGTGGAAGAAAAGAAATCCATAGACTGGGCACCGCGACAAAGAGAACTGCAATCATTGCTTAACAAGTACAGATCTTCCAATGAAGATGGTTATGATTGTTTGGTCCCCGTCAGTGGTGGTAAGGACGGATCATATGTTGCCTATACACTAAAACATAAATATGGGATGAACCCTCTTACCGTTACTGTGCGCCCTGCCCTTAGTCTTGCATTGGGAGATGAGAACTTAACAAATTTTATTAATTCAGGCTATAACCACATACATATCTCGCCAAACTCTAATGTTATGCAAAAACTCAATAAACTTGGTTTTGTTGAAGTGGGATTTCCTTATTATGGATGGTTGATTGCATTAGACACAGCTGTAATTCAAACTGCTATGAATTTTAAGGTACCCCTTATTTTCTGGGGAGAAGATGGGGAAGTCGAATACGGCGGATCTACCGAAAGTAAAAGTAATCCAATTTTTGATATTGAATATATGAAGAGAATTTATCTTTCAGAAGGCTATGACAGTATTTTTCAAACTGCTCTTGCTGATCCAGAGATTGATAATGGTGACTTGGCTTTTTGGAGATTCCCAAGCGACGAGCAAGCTAAGAATCATGATTTAGCATTTACGCACTGGGGACGTTTCGAAGACTGGGACTCCTATCGTAACTATGTTGTAGCTAAAGAACACTGTGGCCTCAAGGAAAAAGATGAGGGAACAGCCGGGACCTTCACTAATTTCGCTCAAAATGATCAAGCTCTATATTCACTTCATGCTTATATGATGTATTTAAAGTTTGGTTTCGGTCGTGCAACTCAGGATGCCGGTATAGAAATCCGTCGTGGCGCAATGACAAGAAATCAGGCTCTCAATCTCGTAAAAGCATACGATAGCCAATATCCATATGAATTTATTGATATGTATCTAGATTATTACAAAATGACACAAGCTGAATTTGATGCAGTCTTGGATAATTTTGCGAATAAGCAGCTATTTACAAAAGTTGATGGAATCTGGGAAGCAAAATTTACACCAGGTGAAGATTTGTCTACATGAAAATTGTTATTGTTGATTATGGCATGGGAAATCTTAAATCTGTATTAAGTGTATTTGAGTACTTGGGCTATCAAGATATTGCTATCTCCAGTAGTCCTGCTGTCCTTAACCAGGCTGATAAACTAATTTTACCGGGAGTAGGTAGCTTCGCTATGGCGATGTCGAACCTAAACGAATTTAAGTTAAGTTCTCTCATCCGAGATCTTGTAACTATTGATCAGATGCCTCTTCTAGGAATATGTTTAGGCATGCAGTTGATGGGCAAATCTAGTACCGAAGGTGGCCTTACTGAGGGTCTAGGGTTAGTAGATGGCATTGTGAATAATTTCACATCAGGTGACCTTAAAATACCCCACGTTGGCTATAATCAGGTTGAGATATCCGAATCTAGCAGGCTTTTTAAAGATATACCTGATCTTCAGGATTACTATTTCACTCATAGCTATAGGATGAAATCTCAAAAAAATATTGGACAAAGTACTTGTAACTATATTGAGGAATTTATTTGCGCCTTTGAGCTTGATAATATCGCCGGAGTGCAATTTCATCCGGAATTGAGTCAGGTTAATGGAATCAAACTTTTACGCAATTTCTTAGAATTATTCTAATGTTACGAAATCGAGTTATCTTTTCTCTCATCTACTCCTCGGGTAGTTTCAATCAAAGTAGAAATTTCCGGCTACAGAGAGTTGGTGATATTAACTGGTTGCAAACTAATTATAAATTTCAGAATATTTCTTTTTCTTTGGACGAACTGATAGTTCTCAACGCCAGTAGAAATAAAAAAAATATAGAAGAATTCGGAGCTGTAGTAACTAGGTTAGTTCGCAATGTTTTCATTCCAATTGCGGCAGGAGGCGGGATAAGGAATATGCAGGATGTGGAGATATTATTTAATAGTGGGGCTGATAAGGTCGTATTGAACTCATGCCTCCATGATAATCCTTCTCTCGTCAAAGAAATTGTTCAAAGATATGGATCTCAGAGTGTCATCGCATCGATTGATTATAAATTATTAGATGGCCATGCGAGAGTTTATATCCATGACGGCTCATTTGAAATAAATGAGAGTATGTCGAATTACTTAAGTCATATTGGGGAATTGGGAGTAGGTGAAATTCTTTTAAATTCAATTGATAAAGATGGCACGGGATTTGGTTATGACCTAGCTTCGATAAAAAAATATTCTAACGAAATAAATGTACCTCTTATAATCATGGGAGGAGCAGGAAATGAAAATCACTTGAATGAGGGCTTATTAATAGAGGGTGTTTCTGCAGTAGCCACAGCTAATTTATTTAATTTTATTGGGGATGGCTTGCCGGAGGCACGAGCATTCATGCTTAAAGAGGGGGCAAATTTAGCAAAGTGGGTTTGAGTTATTTGTGATGCCCGAATTTAATGAGGGCCTCCCAATGAAGTCCATCTTATCAACCTATCAATTGCAAACATTCCATCCCAGGGGGAATCAAAATGAGTCATGAAACCTATTTCAGGACATCGAACTATTCCTTTATTTGCAGCTTCTTTAGCAAAATCTAATTTCTTTTTTCCCTCTAAGGCTAATCCAATTGTTTGAACATCTTCGTTTAAACTTTCAATCATCTCAAAGACATTCTTTATTTCCTTTATAGTTACCACCCTTTGGTAGGTTGGGTCATCTAAAATGCTTGATCGCTCAAAAAGCACCGTCCATTTGTACTCAGGATGAGATTGAGCCTCACCAATGAATTGATATTCAGCTATCTTTGATTTAATTTTATTTTTTTGACCAACATCTGGTTTATCGCATGGCAACCGAATAAGAGCTTTTTCCATGGCAATCGCAAGCTTTTCAGAAAACTCTTTTGGAGAAATGAGTCCACCAGATTCAATAAAAATTGCATGTGGAGAGGCACAAGCATATTGATCAAAAACACTGCAATCAGTTGCTGCGCGTCGAAGAATTTTTCTTATTTTTCTCTCATCAGATAATGCCTCTTTCCCAATTACCATTGTTGAAAGCTTTGGGCCAAATATTATATCTTGGCAATTATATTTCTTTGGCAATGTTGTTATCGAGGTTACAGCTTCTTTGCCACCCCATGCAATCCTAACATCTGCGATACTCGAGAATGCTGAAGCAATTTCAGCATTCTCTCTATCAAAATATAATACGGCAATTGTTTTCAATAAATCATCCCCTGAAATGCTACTCCCTCCATTGGATGTATAGGTCAAACCTTTAAATGACTCAAGAAGGGCAGGCAAAGCCTGAGATTCATTTGCTGATACTTTTAGAATGTTAATATTTTTACATAATATACTTTGAATCAATAGAAACATTCCTAGTAATGGAACATTACCTGACAACCAGTGCGCAACAATACCCCTAGGAGAGGCCATCATTGAAGATTTTTGTGAATTACCCTTTGGCATGAAATTATCAATCATGCCTCTCTTCCCTCTTAGGCCTTCATCTAAAAGTGCAGATAGCTTTACAGGCGAGCACCAGTCAATCAAAAAATTTAATCCATGATTTCTATAAGTTTCTAGTGATTTTTCAGTCATCCATTTTTGTCTTGCCAGATCGATCAAACCAAGTAGTAATTCAGTCGGCTGTTCAGATAACCATTTCTTAGATTTTTCTAATTCAGTTACTATGAGTTTAAAATTTTCTAATGACGAAGTATTGCTCTCTAATGGAGCTAATGGAGCTAATGGAGAATGATAAACTTTATAAGAATTATTAATATATTCCACATTATTTAGTTCATTCCGATCTGCAATTTTCTCTGACATTACATCGCCACACCCTCGAACTTCGGCTTTATGAGCCCTCCCGACAATCTTAAATCTTTTTGTATTTAGCCCACATTGGCATTTGCCTGAATCCATAAAACCCAAGTCATCTGTTAGCACAACATTTCCTGGGTATGAGTGCGGAATTGGACTAAAGAACTGCAAAAGACCAATTTCATGATCTTTCATTAATGAGTGATTTGATTCATCTCGTACCAATACTTCAGAATAGGAGGGCACATGCTTCCAGCCGGCTTCACAATCTGGATAGTTAATTCCCATTTGCTCCGTAAATCCGTAAATATCAGTTATATCTTTTTCTGTAATTTTAAATAATTGAGCAATTTGCTTATTAAATATAGATTTATCTACTTTTTGATCTTCTAATTTTTTCCATCCACCAATATGAATGATTTTACTCCCCGCGGGTAGTGCTAATTCTAGATTATCATCCAGTAACGATTTGATAACATCATGGTATAGAACAAAAGTGAATCCAAAAATAACTAATGGCTCATCTCGATTGGCAGAAGCAATAAAATTCAAGAAGTCTTCTTTCTTAAAAATAAGGCCATTTTTTTTATCACAATAGTCTATAAAGTAGCTAGACGACGATGAAAAGTTAAGGTATCCCTTTATAGCTGCAATTCTCGCCCCTAAATTGGTAGCTTTTGGGCTCGAGGGATTGATATCCATAATACAAAATTTCTGTCGCTTAACTCCTAAAACCTCTTGCATCACTTTTGCCATAGCAATTTTTTGTCTTTTGGCTGTTAGCTTATCTACTAGGATAGTGCTTGGTTTTCCAGAGGTAGCTGAGGAGTTCAACGAGAAAGAAATTTCTTGCTGATCTACAGAATTTAGTACTCCACCTAATGCTTTGAATACATGAACAGGTATAGCAGGTATTTCATTTATATGTCCTGAAAAAGAACAAGGATTGAAATCATTTTTTTCACAAAACTGCCTATAAAGCTTATTATTATTATAATGATGGATCAATTCATCTATTAAATTCTCTTTAAATAAAGAATCTTTTTCGTCTTTATCTAAATCATAAGGCTTGCAGTCTAGGATAAATTTTTTAGTAACACTCATAAAGATTATTTAAGATTTTAATGACATCTTGATCAGTAAATTGTAATGGATTTGTTCTAGCAGCAGGATCTAATTGAGCTAATTTTGCTATTTCTGGATAGTGTGATTTCTGAATGGAGGGAAATTCTTGACGGTTTGGTGATAGAGTTTGAAAAATTTTTACTAGCTTATCTAGGCTGCCAATTCCAGAGCGATGACATAACTTTAAATACTTATCATGTGTTTTCTTGTCATTTGCATTATATTCAATCACATGAGGCATCAGGGCTGCATTAGCTAGACCGTGTGAAAAGCTGTATTGCCCAAGTTGATGGGCAATGGCATGTGATAAACCCACAACACAATGATTCTGAACTATACCTGCAAGCATTGAGGATAGCTGCAATGATGAAATCATTTCGAGATCCCAAGTTTCTTGATCAAAATTCTTAAGATGGGTAAAAATTATCTCACATGATTTTTCTGAAAAAATTTCCATCATTGGATGTGATATTCTTGATACATACCCTTCAACAGCATGCGATAAAGCATCTGCAACAGAGGTCTTTAATATAACTTGAGGCACCTCAGCGACTAACTCTGGATCCAGTATCACTAAGTCTGGCAAGAGATCATGAGAAACTATGGATTTTTTTGAAAAATTTATTGGGTCCATAAAAACAGCTGCCGATGAAACTTCTGAACCTGATCCTATGGTTGTAGGTACAGCTGCGAACTGTGATTTCCCTCGCAAGGGTGGGATTGAAAATGGCCTAATAGCTTCATTGAGATCAAGTGTAGAGTGCTCATAGAGAACCCATGCTATTTTTGAAGCATCAATTACAGATCCTCCACCCAATGCAATGATATAGTCAGGACCAAATCCCTCAAGCTCCTCTAAAATACTTGAAATGATATGTATTGTTGGCTCCCCGCTTTCCTTCTTGATAACATGCAATGAATCACAATTAATTAATCTTTTTACTTGTTCAAAATGCTTGGATTTATAAAATGAACCTGAAACAACTAAAGCTGCTTTGCTTGCATTTATTCCCGTCAATGCAAGCCTCGCATTTTTGCCATTAGCAATTTCTTTCGCATTTCTGAAAACTGGTATCGGTAACTTTAATTTAAGCATAATCCTTTATCAATAAATGTAGTTTATGTCTCGTGATCTTGCCTGAGGATGTTTTAGGTATGCTATCAATTATAATAATTTTTTTTGGGATCATATATGCAGGCATGGACTCTGCAATTAAGGAGTGTATTTGATTCTTAATATCATTGTTAGAATTGCGCATACTCATGTTGATTGCAACAAATGCAACGATAGATTCTCCCATTTCTTCATGCGGAACCCCAATACATGCAGATTCCTCAATAAAACTGAGAAGATTTAGTTTGTCTTCAATATAATATGGGCTAATCTGTCGGCCGCCAACATTAATTATTTCTTTTAGCCTCCCAGTTAGATAAAGATATCCATCAGCAATCTTGCCTAAGTCTCCAGTTCGAATATGATCAAGGTGAAATGCATGCATATTAAGCTCATTGCTATTGTAATATTCTTCTAGCATCCAAGAAGATTTAAGTGTTATTTCCCCGCTATCACCCTCTGGTATTACTTTTCCATTAGAGTCCACTATCTTAACACTTACATTTTTCTGTAGCTTGCCAATAGCCCCCAAATCATCTTCATGAAAATTTATAAATAAAGCCCTTGATAATTCTGTAAGACCATAATGCATTACTAGATTTGTCTTAGGAAAAGACTCAGAAATAAATTTTTTTTCTTCTTTGGCAAAATAAGCACTACCAAACTCTATATATTTCATTTGATTTGAAAACTTAGTAATGGAGTCCCTTGATAGCTTTCGAAGAATATTCCAGGCGGAAGGCACCAACCCTAAACCATTGACATTATATTCTTTTAGATAATAGAAAATTTCCTTAAGATTAAAAATAGCTGGACCAATAATCATCGACCCTCCCGCAAACAATACAGATCTTAATCTGCCCATTCCAAAAGAATGGCTCAAAGGCATTAATATTAATTCAATATCTTGGGAGTTATTTTTTACATGGTTAATAATGTTTTCGGTTGCAAGGTATTGCTTGCCATGGGTGATTGGGACTCCTTTGGGATCTCCAGTTGTTCCGCTTGAAAAAACTATATCTGCTAGGTTATTAGAGTTAATTACGCATTTAAAATCTGATAAAGATTTGTAAGATTTTTTTTCTTTACAAAAAAAATCTGAGTCTTCTATTTTCAATGACGCATTAGTTACTGTAGAGACTAATGATTCAAACGCCTCATCTCTCTCTGAGGGAATAAGCACAACTATAGCTCCAATCAAGTGAATGGCAAAATATACACAGATAAATTGATATGTATTTGCAGCCCTTAATATTACTTTATTATTTTTTTTGCAGCCGTGCTTGTGAAGAGCTTCTGAAGAGGACTTGATATCTAGGACAAGAGTTTTATATGAATATGCTTTATCTTTAAATATTATGGCAGATTTGTTCGGATTCTTATCAGCATGATAAAAAATCTTCTCTACAATTGACATTAATCTGATTTTTGAAAAGCTTCCAAGAGATCTTGGACATCCTCAATTTCAATTATTTTTTCAATGTCTAGGGTTGCTCCTGACGCTTCTTCAAATGCTTCAATTAATTGCATATGCGCAAGCGAATCCCACTCAGGAATATCTCCAACAGAAAGTTCATCATTCACGTCATCAATACTTATCTTAAGCACTGAAGCTATAATGCTATATATCTCTTTTGGATTCATGAGTATTTAATTTTAAAGTATTATGTTGACAATTTTACACTAGGTAGTCTGAGATTTTGTATTTTTTTAACTGCTATTACTAATCTTACGAGCGAACAATCTCAAGTTTAGCTATCTAAAATATGCCGGTGCTAAAAATGCCTAAATAAAATTCTAGGTGCTAGGATCTAAAAAAATTAGAAAGTATATTGAGATAGATAGTAGTTATCTTCGAGAGATTCTAGTCTAGAATTTCACCAATCTAATACTAGATTTTTATTCAGGCTAAAAAAACAAGAATATCATATCAAATCTTCCAGCATTCCCTAGGTTACTAGATTTTAATATGCAAGATGATTTAAACTTTTAGATCAAAAAATGCTTATGACATTTATCATTTTACAAATCCATGTAGTAACATAGACAGATCTTATATTTTATTTAGGAGTAAGGATTATATGCTCCTTGCTAAATGTTGAAAGCATATGCATGTAATTAGGTAAAGGTTATTTGCTTGTCTTCATCATTGAATTTTAATAGTAGAGCTAACTGAAAATAATGATTAATTACTCTCATGCCAAATATACAGATTACAAGGAAATTCAGAATTTTATAAAAGAGTATTGGGCTTCTGACCATATTCTCAGTCATGACAGAGAAGTCTTCGATCATTTTTTTATAAATATAAACAAACTTCAATTTTTTTTAGCAAAAGATTCTAAAGGTAATATTGTAGGAATCTTGGGCTATATAACAAATAGTCAATTTGACCTGACGATCAAGCAAGAAATTGCATGGCTTTCAATGTGGATGGCCAAGATCGGATTGCATGAACCAGTTGGAATAAAACTTTTAAAGTTCCTTGAAGATAATCTAAATGTTGACTTTGTCGCAAGTCTAGGTGTGGGCGATCAAGTAATTCCGTTATACCAAAGAATGGGATATGAAACTGGCTCGATGACTCATCTAATGAAAGAAGTTTCAACAAAGCCTAAAGGAATTGATTCAGGTTATTTGATTTCCCAGGATTTTCTTGGAGAAAATAAAAGTAGAGGCATTTCTGAAAAGTCTCATTTATATTTGAAGCAAAAATACTTATCCCGTAACTTTTATGATTATTCAATTTTTTATATTTATGAAAATAATTTTTATATTGCTTCAATTATAGGCAGAATACTTTATGACCCGACTTCGAGAAAAAGCATTTTTCGTGTAGTTGATTTCGCTGGAGATAGCAAAGGACTATCAGTTTTTGCAAAAAATGCTTCTTCTAATATATTTTTTAAAAATATAGAATACATTGATATTTTATTATCTGAAATTTTATTTATTGAGGATGGGGTTTTTGAAACTTGCTCAAGTCAAAAATATCTTCCGCTATACTTTGAACCCTTTATTGGAGATTACAGAAAGAAAAACTTTTGTTTTAAAAGATTTGATGAATCCAAGGATCGAAATTTACTAATAGTTACTGGTGACTGTGATCAAGAGAGGCCAAATAAAAGAGATAATACGCTATGAAAAAAGTAAATATTATAATGTTTCATTATGTCAGACCGATAGCAGGCTCCCAATACCCAAATATTAGAGGATTAGAATTAGTATCATTTAAAAATCAGCTAGATTATTTTCAAAAAAAATTCAACATCATAAAAGCTGAAGATCTTATAGCTGCATCAAAAAATTTAATGGAACTTCCTGATAATTCATGTCTTTTGACTTTTGATGATGGCTATAAAGATCATTATGATTACGTTTTACCAGAGCTTAGTAAAAGAAAATTACAAGGATCTTTTTTCCCTCCTGCTCGGCCCATATTAGAAAATAAGCTTCTTGATGTAAATGCTATTCATTACATATTGGCTTCTGCTGAAAATAGTGAAGATTTACTCACAGACTTGTTGAGGGAGTGCAAGGTAAATAAAATTAATGATGATGAAATTAGTAGTCTATGGAAGAATATCGCGAAGCCTAATAGGTACGATAATGCAAATATCATTTTCATAAAACGGCTTCTCCAAAGAGAGCTGCCATTAAAAATAAGACAAAAAATTACAAAAAATTTATTTGAAAAATATGTTGGTAAATCAGAGGAAGATTTTTCTAATGAGTTATATTTATCAATTGATCAGGTTAAAGAATTAGTTACTAGCGGAATGTATGTTGGCAGTCATACTCATAACCATTTCTGGTTAAATGCAATAGATTACAATTTACAAAGCATAGAAATAGATAAATCAATTAATTTTTTATCGATGCCACAATAATTTAATATAGTAGTGCTTTTTGAAGTTGCTGCGTATCCAGAAATTCTTTTATTTTGTTTTTTCAATTTTAATAGCAATTTAAGGAACTTTTTTTTTGATTTTTTAATATTTATATCAAATTTTTTAAAAGTAGAGGTTTTATCAAGACCCTGTTTGATTTCTTTATTCAGTATTTTTTTTACATTTTCAGTTTTAATGTACCTATTTTTTTTGGCTACGACATATCTCATAGAGCCACCGTGAGTAATTTGAGGAATGAGATCTACAATTTCCATATCAACTTTATTAAATAAATTCTCGACTGATAAACCTGAAAATAAAAAAACATGCTCATCATAAATTTGATCATAGGAATTTTTTCTAATAACGTCTCCCAAATATGGTTCTTCAAAAATTAAAACACCATTTTGGCTTAATAACGACTCTATTGCTTTACTCGTTTCAACAATATTTGGTATATGACACATTACATTTGCTGCCAATATAAAATCAGCTTTTCCATTTTTTTTTTCAATTTTTTTTGAACTTTTTGAATTAAAAAAATCATTCATTATATTTATGCCAATCTTTTTTGAGAAGTTAGCAACATTCCTTGATGGCTCTACACCCAAATGTTTATAGTTATTATTTTTGAAATTTTTTATTAAAATACCATCATTGCATCCTAGCTCCACAATAAAAGGATTGCTTGGGCAATACCTGCTATTAATGACAGAATTATAAAAATTCTCAAAATGTTTTGTCATACTTTTTGAAGTACCTGAAAAAAAAGCATAATCTTTATGAAACATTTTTTTTGGATCAGGCTGCTTTGCTAATTGGAACATTTTACTTTCTTCACAAAACCCTGTTTTCATATGGTAAAAATACTCACTATTTTTTTTTTTGTTATCTAAAAAACCATTACCGAGTGGTTGTTTGCCAAAGTCATTAGTTATAGTTAAAGGTTTTTTTGATACTCTGCAGAAATGTTTCATATAAATACTTTGGAGCTTAATTAGTTTTTTATAACAATTAAGTTGTGATTAATTAATTTTATACTAATTATAATAGAAATTAATTATTAGCAACAAAAATTGTAAATCATGCGATTATATTCAGGTGTTTATAAAAGTTATAAGACGGCATTAAATCATTCAAAATTGAATGTTTTTGAAGAAAGTAATTATGAACAAAAACAAAAGCAGATAATAAAATCAATTTTAAATTCTTTAAATAAAAATAAAAAAATTTCTCCTTTTTATTTTCAGCATACAAAAAATATGACAAATTGGGTTAATTCTATAAAAAAAAAGAAAGTAAGAATTCTTGATTTTGGTGGTGGTTGGGGTGTTGGTTATGTAAATCTAATAGAAAGATTAAAGAATAAAAAATTAAAAGATGTTGAGTATCATATTTATGATTTAAAAAATATTTGTGAAATTGCTAATAATTTATTTAATAAAAAACCAAAAATAAATAATCAAATTACATATCACCATAATTTTAAAACCTTTAAATACAAAAAATTTGATTTAGTTTTTTTAGGTTCCTGCTTGCAATATTCAAAAGATGTAGAAAAAACCCTAGAATTGATCAAAAAACTTGACACTAAAAACATCATGCTAATAGATGTATATGCGGGTGAAATACCATCATTTTGTACTTTGCAAAATTATTATAAGCAAAAAATTCCTCATTGGTTTTTAAATTATAGTTATCTCAATAACTTTTTTAAAAAAAAGTTTAATTTAGTTTATCAAGGTATTTCGGATACCAGTAGATTGGGAATAATTGGTAGACTAGACATGTCAAATTTTAAAAAGAAATATAGATTAGGGCACAGTCTAAATTTAATTTATCAAAAAAAGTCATGGAGCTAACACTACTACTTATAGTCAAAGGCAGATATGAATTTTCTAAACGATGGGTTGACTATTACAATAAATTTAATTTAGATTTTCCAGTTCTTATTGCTGATGGATCAAAAAATAATTCTCAAAAAGAATTATTTGTAAATAAAAATTTTAAATATCATTATTTTGGTCACGATAAAAATTTGGTAGTCTATAGAAATAAAATAATTAAATCTTTGCAAAAAATTAAAACTAAATATGTACTATTTGCTGCAAATGATGATTTCTATATAAAAAAAGGTTTAACGAAAGCCCTAAGTTTTTTAAAAGGAGATAAAACTTATTCTGCAGCAAGAGGAAGAATACATAAATTTCAACTTTATTCAAAAAATGAAATTTATGGAAAGTTGGTGACTAGAGGTAATCTTTATAATAAAATTTCAATCAATAATTCGAAGCCTAATGATAGAATTCTAGAATATTTTTTAAAATCAAATGGCATATGGCATGATATTGTAAAAACTAAAGTTGTTTTAAATGCTTGGAAGAATTCTAAGAAATATAGCTTTACTGATATTATGTTTCATGACCTTTATACTTTTTTATTCCTTGCTTATTCAGGTAAATGTAAAAGAGCAAATTATTTATTTATGCTCAATCAAATACATTCTGATAGACTTGGTACTAATAAAATTTATTCAAATATTGAGTTAATTAAATCAAAACTAAAAAATTCTAAAGAAAAAGTTAAATTATTTAATTCTATTTTTGATTTAACAAGACTTAAATCTATTAAAAAAGATAAAATTTTTAAAAAAAAATTCCTAGAAAGTTACTATGATAAGTTAAATACAAGATACATAAAACATCAAAAAAAATTCAGTATTTCAATAAAAACTTTTATTTATAAAAACTTTCAAAATATATCTATTGCTTTTTTAAGAGCTACTTATATTTTAAGATTTTCAAATACTCAAAAAATAAATGAATTAGGTATTCAAGAAATTTCAAAACTAGTTGATAAATAAAAATTTAAAAATTATTCTTGATTATAATTAAAATTAAAATAAATCTAAACTGATGTCTTACTTTAAAAAACTTAAAGAAATAACTATAAAAGAATTTTTTGATGATGACTCAATAATTAATTTAAAAAATGAAGTAATGGATGGGAATATTTTAGTTTTAAGATCAGCTTTTAATCCTGAAAACCTTAGAAAAATTTTTATTAACATTAAAAACTCAAATATTGATATAACTAAAGACACAAGAATGTTAGAAGGTATCAAAAATATTCATTATAGATCAGATTCAACTGGAGCAGGTAGTTATTCTGCAAAAGATTTGTCCTGGTATTTTTTTCCATGGAACACAGATGCAACAGGCTTGTCTGATCTGATTGAACCTTTTTTTAATCAAATAATAAAGATGAATGGCTACAATACTAAAACGATAAAAAATAATACCCCTAAAGATATTGTAATACAAAGAATTCAAATAATTTATTATCCTATTGGGTCTGGAAATATTTCGTTGCACCAAGATCCGACAAATATAACAAAAGTGACATGTGGAATATATATAACAGAAAATGGCCTAGACTATAATAAAGGTGGCTTTTATGTTTATGATATGAATAAAAAAAAAATAAATATAGATGAAAATATAAAATCAGGTGATTTGATTCTTTTTTATAATGGTCTATTTCATGGGGTTGATATAGTTTCAAAAAACAAAAATAATAATAGCAAAATAAATGGTCGAGGTTTTATTAACTTAAGTCTACTAGAGTCTCATGAATCTAAGAATCGTAAAACTACTAAAGGTATAAGGAAAATATAAATGATAACAAAAAAAAAATTTGAAGAAATTAATTATATCAAAACTAAAAGTCTCTTTGATAAAAAAAACTCGAAGACAATCTATAAGAAAACTTTACCATATTTGCTAAAAAACAGAATTGCTCATCAAACTAGTTGGTTTGGTGAACCAATACTTCAATTTCCTCAAGATTTATTTGCCATTCAGGAAATAATATTCAAAACTAAGCCTGATTACATAATTGAAATAGGTGTTGCTTGGAGTGGCTCCTTACTGTTTTATTCGAGTATTTTTAACAGCATAGGTGGTAAAAAAATAATAGGTGTTGATACGTATATTCCTAAAAGTGTATCAAATAGATTAGGCAAGTTTAAAAATTTAAATAAAAATATTATTCTAATAAAAGGAATGTCAACTGACCCAAAAGTTGTAGGTAAAATAAAAAAAATAATAAAATCCTCTAAAAAAATTTTTATACATCTAGATTCTGACCACTCACATAAAAATGTTTTGAAAGAATTAAATATTTATTCAGAAATATTAAGTAAAAATAATTTTATATTGTGTGGTGATACTCATGTTGAGTATTTTAAAAAAAACCCTCATGGTTTAAATAAAAATTACTCAAAAGGTAATAATCCAATGACTGCTCTAAACAGTTTCTTAAAAACTAAAGAAGGAAGTAAATTTAAAAAAGACAAATCATTT
>ENA-ORXF01000505-ORXF01000505.1-marine-metagenome-genome-assembly--contig:-NODE-505-length-28256-cov-4.741687_pt1 | contig 28256 bp, 23 predicted proteins | sample MGYA00237864_ERZ511476 | MGnify/ENA primary metagenome ERZ511476 (study PRJEB26306, sample SAMN06343908) | marine metagenome | isolation source: coastal waters | place: Atlantic Ocean: West Antarctic...
CGATAACTGGTTTTTTACAATCATAAATCGCCAGTGTCACTCGACCCGCACTATCTCGAACACCGTCCATTTTTTCTGGTTCTTGCATCTCGGCGAGAGTCGGCTGCTTGGCGTTATCAAGGCCAAATACATTGCCCTCTGAGCTTAGATCCATACCCGCACAAAATGCCTTACCAGAGCCGGTCACTACAATAACGCGCACATCGTCGTCATCGCTGGCACGCATAAATGCATGCTCAAGCTCGTTGCACATGTCCATCGTAAAGGCGTTCATTGCCTCAGGCCGATTAAGCAGTAAGGTCAGAATTCCGTTATCAACCTGATATTCAATACTGGTGTAATTCATAGTGAGTCCTTGGCTTGCTGCACTAACAGGGGTTTATAGCCCTGTCGCGCAAAGTCGTTAGCGGTCCAAAAAGGCAAATGTTCCCTCAGTATGGGTTTCGCTCTATGGCGCGGATGGTAACATTTGCAAAAAAAACAAACCAGAATAACTTTTATTTGTTACTGCAAGAATTAAAGCTTAAACGCGCCCATAAAAAAAGCCCGCCCCTGCAACCAGGTCCGAGCTTTTTAAGGTTCCAAATGTTATTAACCAAATTTTAAGGCTTGGTAATCTTCAAGATTAATTGTCAAACGCGCCAACCAAAGATCGTACTTATCTTGCATCTGCAGCCAGCTCTCGGGAGAGCGACCTACTACCTTGGAAAGCTTCAGCGCCATCAAAGGTGAGATATCTGTTTTCTCATTTAATAGACGGCTAACTAACCCCGGGCTTACTTTTAGCTGCCGCGCTAGCTGATTTGAACCCACATTAAAGGGCTCTAAATAGACTCGGCGAATAAACGCACCGGGATGTAATGGCTTGTGCTGCTGGATATCCATTAGTGGTAATCCTCGTAGTTAACGACATAAACATGCCCATCGATAAACTCAAACACAACCCGCCAATTGCCACTCACATTGACTGCCCACTGCTTATTTCTACTGCCGTTAAGGGGATGCAAACGCCAACCGGGAATATTCATATCGTCTACATAGCAAGCAGTATGCAAAGCCTGTAGACGCTCTTCAAGCCGCGCCTTATGATGCGACTGAATGCCGGCAGTGTTGCCAGTAGTAAAGAACTTCTCAAGCCCTTTATGTTTGAAGCTTTTAATCATAGTAGCTAACCAACATAGTAGACAGGTGTTTACTGTTATGCAACAGCAAACACCACCTCCCGTCACTCGATTATCAGTAACGGTTGATCAAACACTATTCTGGGCGCATATGCGGGAACAGCAGCACATCTCGAATCGATGGCGAATCAGTCAACAGCATCACCAAACGGTCGATACCAATACCCTCACCAGCAGTAGGCGGCATGCCGTATTCCAATGCGCGAATATAGTCCGCATCAAAGTGCATCGCCTCATCATCACCAGCGTCTTTCTCGGCAACCTGCTGCCTAAAGCGTGCTTCTTGATCTTCAGAATCATTCAACTCCGAAAAGCCATTGGCAATTTCACGGCCACCGACAAAGAATTCAAAGCGATCGGTGACATGGGGATCTTGATCATTGCGTCGCGCCAATGGTGAAACTTCGGCGGGATACATGGTGATAAAAGTAGGCTGCTCTAAGAGATGCTCAACAGTCTTTTCAAAGATCTCAATCTGTACCTTACCCAGACCCCAGATAGACTTTAATGGGATATGTAAGTCTGTAGCGATTTGCCGTGCACCGGCTTCGTCAGCCAACTGCTCGGCACTGATCTCAGGGTTGTACTGCAAAATCGAATCAAACACTGACAAGCGAATAAACGGCTCGGCAAAATCATAGTGAATCTCACTGACCACTTCACCATCAGAATTCTTAGTGGTGTTGACCACTTTGGTTGAACCCAGCACTTCGGTGGTCATCTTGCGCAGCATATCTTCGGTCAGATCCATCAGATCATTGAAGTCAGAATAGGCCTGGTAGAACTCAAGCATGGTGAACTCTGGATTGTGACGAGTCGACAATCCCTCGTTACGGAAGTTGCGGTTAATTTCATAGACCCGCTCAAAACCGCCAACCACTAGACGCTTCAAATAGAGCTCCGGCGCGATACGCATATACATATCGATATCCAGGGCATTGTGATGGGTGACAAAAGGTCGTGCCACGGCGCCGCCGGGAATAACCTGAAGCATGGGCGTTTCAACTTCTAAGTAGTCCGCGGCATTTAAATAGCGACGGATAAAATCGACAACCTTGGAGCGAATACGGAAAGTATTGCGCACATCGGGATTAACAATCAGATCTACGTAGCGCTGACGGTAGCGCATCTCTTGATCCGCGAGACCATGAAACTTATCGGGCAGTGGACGCAGGGCTTTGGTCAGTAGCTGGTAGTTGTCCATCTGCACATAGAGGTCACCTTTGCCTGACAGGTGCAGGACTCCGGTGATGCCGACTATATCGCCGAGATCCAGTGACTTGGCAAAGGGGCGTGCTTCTTTGGTGACATAGAGCTGGATGGTGCCTGAGCTGTCTTGAACCACGATAAAAGCACCGCGGTTGCGAATCACACGGCCCGCAATGCTGACCACTTTACCCAGTTCCTCTAAGGCAACTTTAGTCTCTTCGCCAAATCCAGCTTGCAACTCTGCAGCGCTGTGCTGGGGGCGAAAGTCATTGGGGAACGGGCTGCCACCCTGCTCACGCAGTGCAGTGAGTTTGGCGCGGCGCTCGGCGATTAGTTTGTTTTCGTCTAGTTGGTCGGTCATAGCGTATTTGGTTTCTTGGTTATTAATTTGAATTTTTGGTTTGCATTGTCTGTTGTAACAAGCACTTCGTTTGTAATCTTGACCGCAGTGGATGAGCTTCAGCCAGTCAGTGAGGAGCTCAACCAGTCGGCAGGAGATCCTTCGGCTTCGCTCAGGATGACAAGCTGTGGGGCCATGCCGACCACATCATACTTTGTCTTCCCGACTCGCCCTACACTGTCATCCCGACCGCAGTGGAGGGATCTCAACCAGTCGGCAGGAGATCCTTCAGCTTCACTCAGGATGACAGGTTAGTGCCTAAAGCCCCGCCTTCAACGAAGCCACAATAAACTGGTCCAATTTGCCATCTAGCACCGCACCGGTATTGCGTGTTTCAACACCAGTCCGTAAATCTTTAATCCGCGCATCGTCCAATACATAGGAGCGAATCTGACTGCCCCAACCAATATCAGACTTAGTATCTTCAGTGGCCTGAGCCGCTTTCTGGCGAATACTCACCTCAAGCTCATAGAGCTTGGCGCGCAGCATCTGCCAGCACTTATCACGATTCTGATGCTGCGACCGCTGACTCTGAGACTGCACCACTATACCACTGGGTCCATGGGTCAAACGCACCGCGGAATCGGTCTTGTTAATATGCTGACCACCAGCACCAGAAGCGCGGTAGGTATCGGTGCGAACATCCGACGGATTAATATCGATCTCAATATTGTCATCAATCTCAGGAGACACATAGACAGCAGAAAAAGAAGTGTGGCGACGATTGCCCGAATCAAAGGGCGACTTGCGTACCAAGCGATGCACACCGATCTCGGTGCGCAACCAGCCATAGGCATATTCACCAGAGATCTGCACAGTGGCGCCTTTAATACCTGCTACATCACCGGCAGAGCATTCGACTAATTCTGCTTTAAAGCCTTTGTCGTCGGCCCAGCGCAAATACATGCGCAGTAGCATCTCGGCCCAGTCTTGCGCCTCAGTGCCACCAGAGCCAGACTGGATATCCAGGTAAGCATTATTCGGATCCATCTCACCCGAGAACATACGGCGAAATTCTAACTTGGCTAACTGGGCTTCGAGGGCAGCGATTTCCGCTTCCACATCGGCAACAGTGTCAGCATCTTCTTCTTCCACCGCCATAGCCAATAGCTCGCGAGAATCAGCGACACCAGTGTCTAGGTCTTCGATGGTTTTTACTACAGCTTCGAGAGCAGAGCGTTCCCGGCCCAGTTCTTGAGCGCGTTCAGGTTCATTCCAGACGTCGGGTTCGCCGAGTTCTAGCTCAACTTCAGAGAGACGGTCTTTGCGGTTATCGTAGTCAAAGATACCCCCTCAACACGTCGGTGCGTGCCTGCAGGTCATCGAGGGCGTTATAGAGCGGATTAACTTCCATGAAATAATCTTTTATCAACGGCTAATAAGCCGCGCATTTTACATGACCGGCCACAGCAGACCAAGGGAAAACCGCAGACAGCCCAAGGTTGATTAAGCCGGGGCACTAGCGCACCATGCTTAGCAGAGCTGACTAATAAATTCTTTATTACACCTTATTAAAAGAGCCAGGAGCAAACCACCATGCTAAGAACCAGCCTGTTTATCATCATCGCCCTTTTTGCCTATCTACTGTTATGGCCAGTGCCCATTGATCCGGTTAGCTGGAATGCACCGGTGAACCAATATTATGTCGGTGATTTCGAACAGAATACTCGCCTCGATAAAATTGAAATATTGGAGTTGGAAGACACTCACGGTCCGGAGGGACTGGCACTGCTCAATGGCGAGATCTATACCGCCACCCGCGAGGGTTGGATTATTCGTTTCAACGAAGCCACTGGCACCATGACTAAATGGGTCAATACCGAAGGCAGTCCCCTGGGATTAGCTTTTGATGCTGAGGATAATTTACTGATTGCCGATGCCTATAAAGGTCTGCTCAGTGTTTCCCCCGCGGGTGAAATCAGCGTACTCACCGACAGCTACAATGGCCTGCCCATGGAATATGTTGATGATGTAGACGTGGACGCAGAGGGCAAAATCTATTTCAGCGACGCCTCCACTAAATTCGGCGCTCAATCCAATGGTGGCACCTATGCGGCCAGCCTACTCGACACCATGGAACATGGCGGCCATGGTCGCCTGATGGTCTATGATCCAGCAGACCAATCCACCAGTATGCTTATGGAGGGTCTCAATTTTTCTAATGGCGTCGCCGTTGCCGAAGACAGCAGCTTTGTTTTAGTGAATGAAACGGGCTCTTACCGACTACATAAATACTGGCTGAAAGGTGATCGAGCTGGCACCTCGGAAGTGCTGATCGACAATCTGCCCGGCTTCCCCGACAATATTGTCCGAGGTCGCGATGGACGCTTTTGGGTTGGCCTAGTATCACCGCGAAGTCAACAGCTTGATGACATGTCAGCCTCGCCGTTTTTACGTAAAATAGTTCAGCGCTTGCCCGCTAGCATGCGTCCCCAGGCAGTGCCCTACAGCCATGTTTTTGCCATGGATAAAGAGGGCGCGGTGATCACTTCACTACAGGACCCCAACGGCGAACATCACACCAACACCGGTGCGATGGAAACCGATAACTGGCTCTATATCAGCAGCCTTCATTCAGACAATCTCGCTCGTATCAGCAGAGAAAACGCCGGAATCTAATGACTTTATTTATCGACCGCTTAGAACATACCTATTTTGAAGGTTTTAAAGAACAGGAGGACTCGCACTTTAGTCCGGTGATGCCAGCGCGCTTGCTCGACCCGATAGTGGTCAGCAGCAATAAGCTGCTGGCAGAAGAGCTGGGTATAGATCCAGACAATTTAGACAGCCCGGAAATGCTGGAAATCATGAGCGGCAACTTTATGACTGCCAATATCAAACCCATTGCGCTGGTTTACTCGGGACATCAATTTGGTGTCTGGGCCGGTCAGCTTGGGGATGGTCGGGCTATGACGCTCGGTGAATTGCCAGTGACTAAAATGAACAACGGTGGCAGTGAACTCTCAGACAGTGAACTCTCAGACAGTGAACTTTGGGACATCCAACTCAAAGGCGCAGGCCCAACCCCCTACTCCCGCTTTGCCGATGGCCGTGCAGTGTTACGCTCTAGTATCCGTGAATATCTCTGTTCCGAAGCCATGCATGGATTGGGCATTGCCACCACCAGAGCACTGAGTCTGGTAGACAGTAAAACAGCAGTCTATCGCGAAGAAGTGGAATCCGGCGCGACAGTCTGCCGTGTTGCCCGCAGCCATATTCGCTTTGGTTCATTTGAACATTTTCACTATCGCAACCAGCCAGAATCGGTTCGCGCGCTCGCCGACTACGTTGTGCAACGACACTTCCCACAGTGGACAGAAGACAAAGATCGTTATATAAAATTATTTAAAAATACTGTTTTTAAAACCGCCAAAATGATCGCCCAATGGCAGTCAGTTGGATTTAATCACGGCGTGATGAACACCGACAATATGTCGATACTCGGTGACACTTTGGACTTCGGTCCCTTTGGATTTTTGGATAACTATGATCCGGAGTTTATCTGTAACCACTCAGACACCAATGGTCGTTACTCCTTTAAGAACCAGCCTTCGGTAGGCCTGTGGAATCTCAATGCACTGGCTACCTCCCTGACCTCGTTACTGAGCAGTGATGAGCTTATTGATGTATTGAAGCAGTATGAGCCCGAGTTTTTAAACCAGTTCCGCGCCATTATGGCGAGCAAGCTGGGATTGGAAAAATACCAGACTGATGACGAGCTGTTATCCAATGAGCTGCTGGATTTAATGCATATCAACAATGTTGATTTCACAATATTGTTTAGATCCCTCTGTGATTTTAGCGAATCCAACCAAGCGGTCAGAGATCAGTTTATTGATCGGGAAGGTTTTGATCAGTGGGCGGTGAAATATCTTGCACGGCTGGGTCAGCAAGACCTGAGTGATGCACAGCGCCGGGATAATATGCGCGCAGTGAATCCAAAGTATGTGCTGCGCAACTATATGGCCCAAGCGGCAATCGAAAAGGCTCAGACGGGTGATTACTCTGAGGTAAATCTACTGCTGAAAGTGTTGCAGAGTCCCTGTGAAGAACATCCAGAGGCGCAACAGTATGCTGGGCTGCCACCGGATTGGGCAGAGAAAATATCGGTTAGCTGTTCGTCGTAAAATGCAGGTTAAAAGAGATAGCTAGTAACACTAGTCCGTAAAAATCAGCTCTTAAAAGAATCAATCAATCGCTGAGCCGCAACAGTGGCCGGCAACAGACCATCGAGCACTGCCTGTTCCAACTCGGGAACCAGTGCTTTGACCTTGGCATCACTTTTCAAATCACTGACCAACGCCTCGGCGGTTTCGGCCCACATCCAAGAGCGTGCCTGCTGGGCGCGCTGTTGTTGCAGTTCGCCATCGGCATCTAGAGCCGAACGGAAGGCGTTAACCTGCTCCCAGACTTCTTCAATACCTTTGTTTTGCGTCGATGAACAGGCCAGCACCTGAGGCTGCCAATTGGCAAAGCGCGACTTCATAAAATGCAGTGCCGCGGCATAATCGCCTTTGGTTTGCTTGGCAGCATTGGCCTGATCGCCATCGGATTTATTCACCAGAATCAAATCGGCCAATTCCATAATGCCGCGTTTAATACCCTGCAGTTCATCTCCGCCAGCGGGTAATAAGAGCAACAAAAACATATCAGTCATATCGGCAACGGCAGTTTCTGACTGACCCACACCAACGGTCTCCACCAAGATTACATCGAAGCCGGCGGCTTCGCAGAGCAACAGAGACTCGCGGGTTCGGCGGGTTACGCCACCCAGAGTTTTGCCTGCAGGGGATGGTCGTACAAAAGCATTTTCGGCAAAGGCCAAAGTTTCCATGCGGGTTTTGTCACCCAGAATAGAACCGCCAGTGACGGCGGAGGTGGGGTCTACGGCGAGAACGGCTACCTTATGGCCCAGACTAATTAGGTGATTACCAAAGGCTTCGATAAAGGTGGATTTGCCCACGCCGGGGACGCCTGAAATACCGAGGCGGATGGATTTTCCCGTGGCGGGCATTAGGGCTTCTAAAAGGGCAGCGGCTTGCTGACGATGATCGGCACGGGTGGATTCCACTAGGGTAATGCCCTTGGCTAAGGCGCGGCGGTCACCGGCTTTGATCTGCTCTGCTAACATTTATTGGCCTTTTCTATCCTTGTTGTGACTCTGTTGTTGCTGTTAGGTTCTGGGTGCCGCGGCGAGGAGATCCTACCCAACGTTGTCATCCCGACACGCCTTACTCTGCCATTCCGACCCGCCCTACTCTGTCATCCCGACACGCCCTACCCTGTCATCCCGACCGCAGTGGAGGGATCTCAACCAGTCGGCAAGAGATCCTTCGGCTTCGCTCAGGATGACAAGTTAGTGGGTAATCCCGACACACCCTACTCTGCCATTCCGACATGCCCTACCCTGTCATCCCGACACGCCCTACTCTGCCATTCCGACACGCCCTACCCTGTCATCCCGACCGCAGTGGAGGGATCTCAACCAGTCGGCAGGAGATCCTTCGGCTTCGCTCAGGATGACAAGTTGGTGGGTAATCCCGACACACCCTAATCTGCCATTCCGACACGCCCTACTCTGCCATTCCGACACACCCTACTCTGCCATTCCGACACACCCTACTCTGCCATTCCGACACGCCCTACTCTGTCATCCCGACACGCCCTACTCTGTCATCCCGACCGCAGTGGAGGGATCTCAACCAGTCGGCAGGAGATCCTTCGGTTCGCGTTGCTCTCTCAGGGTGACAAGCTGATGGGTAAAGACCCTCCAGCTCGTAGAAAAAAGCCTTATTCAAAATCCAAAATAATCTCATCCACCATCAAACTATCACCCTCAACCGCCGATATCTTACCAACAATACCATCTTGAATGGCACGCAGGCTATTCTCCATTTTCATTGCCTCAACCACAGCCAGCTCTTCGCCCTCTTTCACCTCTTGCCCCTCAACAACGGCCAACTTAACCAGCAAGCCTGGCATAGGCGAGAGCAAAAACTTCGACATATCCGCCGGTGGCTTATAGAGCATATGGGCACTCAACTCAGCAGCCCGTGGCGACAGTACTCGGGCATTGATCTCAGCACCGCGATAAAACAATCTATAACCCGCAGTCGTAGTCTCAATCTGCACCGAGACACTTTTGCCATTTACTCGAGCCTGGAACAATGGCTGCCCAAGGCTCCATTCAGTTTCAACCTCATAATCCTGATCATTCAAACTTACCCAATAACCGTTGTCGATTAACTCTACAATCACTGGCGTCTGCTGATCCGCCACCATCACTACCCAGCTATTCTCTGCCACATGCTCATGACCCGCTAGCTGGCCCGAGAGCAAACTGCCGCGCTCCCGGTGCAACTGATGCGCCGCTGCTGCTACAACTAATGCAATCGCCGGATCATCCTGAACTACCAGATCAGCATTAAAACCATCGGGAAATTCATCGGCAATAAAATCAGTGGTCAGACGTCCTTCGATAAACCGCGGGTGCACCATCAAGGCATTGAGGAAACTAATATTGTGGTTTACGCCGCGAATATAGTAGTTATCCAGCGCCTCAACCATACGATCAATGGCCTGCTTGCGGTCGTCACCATAGGTGATCAGCTTGGCAATCATCGGATCATAGAACATCGACACTTCGCCGCCTTCATAGACACCGCTATCGACACGTATACCTTCACCCTGAGGTTCTGCATAACGCACCAGCCGTCCAGTGGAGGGCATAAAGTTACGGAACGGATCTTCGGCATAGACTCGAGATTCCATGGCCCAACCGGTCATAGTGACATCTTCCTGAGCCAGTGGAAGTTTCTCCCCTGCGGCCACACGAATCATTAACTCAACCAGATCCTGGCCGGTAACCAGCTCAGTCACCGGATGCTCGACCTGCAAGCGGGTATTCATTTCCAGAAAGTAAAAATTCATATCGGCGTCGGCAATAAATTCCACGGTGCCGGCGGACTGATAATCTACGGCTCGGGCCAGAGCACAACTCTGCTCGCCCATTTTTTTTCTTGTGGCTTCGTCCAAAAACGGCGAGGGTGCTTCTTCAATGACTTTCTGGTGACGGCGTTGAATGGAGCATTCACGCTCACCCAGATAAATCACATTGCCATGGCCATCGGCCATAACCTGAATTTCAATATGTCGCGGCTGTTGAATATATTTTTCAATAAAGATTCGCGTGTCGCCAAAGCTGGAACGGGCTTCGTTGGTGGCACGTTCAAAACCGTCGCGACACTCATCTTCGTTCATCGCCACGCGCATGCCTTTACCACCGCCACCGGCAGAAGCTTTGAGCATCACTGGGTAACCAATCCCAGCACTGATTTCCACTGCGTGCTCGGCATCGCGAACTACATCGGTATAACCGGGAATGCAGTTCACCCCCGCTTCTTGAGCAATCAGTTTTGAGGTGATTTTATCGCCCATGGACTCAATGGCTTTTTTGCCAGGACCGATAAAGACGATTCCCGCCGCATCCAATGCGTCGTGGAATTTGCTGTTCTCAGAGAGAAAGCCATATCCAGGATGCACGGCGTCTGCGCCAGTATCGAGGCAGGCCTGAACAATTTTGTCGATCACTAGATAGCTTTCAGATGACGCCGCTGGACCTATATTGACAGCCTCATCGGCCATCTGCACATGCAGCGCATCGCGGTCGGCGTCGGAGTACACCGCAACAGTGGCGATGCCCATCTTTTTCGCTGTGGCAAATACACGGCAGGCGATTTCGCCTCGGTTGGCCACTAATATTTTCTTTAACATAATTTTAATCTTCTATTAAAAACAACTTAAATTTTATTTAAAAATCGGCTTAGAGCGGAATATTACCGTGCTTGCGCCAGGGGTTTTCAATATTTTTATTTTTCAACATAGCCAGTGAACGAGCCACGCGCTTGCGTGTGCTGTGAGGCATGATCACGTCATCTATATAGCCGCGCTTGCCAGCAATAAACGGATTGGCAAATTTCTTGCGGTACTCTTCGGTGCGTGCAGCGATCTTTTCTGGATCGCCAATATCCTTTCGGAAGATAATTTCCACCGCGCCCTTGGGACCCATCACAGCAATTTCAGCGGTGGGCCAAGCCAGGTTGGCATCGCCACGCAGATGCTTAGAAGACATCACATCATAGGCACCGCCATAGGCTTTGCGGGTGATTACTGTGACCTTGGGGACAGTGCATTCGGCATAGGCATAGAGCAGTTTGGCACCATGCTTAATAATGCCGCCGTACTCCTGGCTGGTGCCGGGCATAAATCCGGGCACGTCGACAAAGGTTAAAACAGGAATATTAAACGCGTCGCAGAAGCGAATAAACCGCGCGGCTTTTTTCGAAGCATCTATATCGAGGCAGCCGGCCAGCACCATTGGCTGGTTGGCGACTACGCCTACAGAGGAACCTTCGATACGAATAAATCCGGTAATAATATTTTTTGCGTAACTGACCTGAGTTTCAAAAAACTCGCCCTCATCGGCGACTTTTAAAATCACCTCTTTCATATCGTAGGGCTTGTTGGGGTCGTTGGGGATAATCGTATCCAGGGACATTTCAATGCGGTCGGCAGGATCTTCTGTAGGCCACACCGGGGGTTTCTCACGGTTGTTGGCTGGCAGATAATTAAAGAAATGACGCAGTTTGGTCAGGGCGTCCACATCATTGGCAAAAGCTAGATCGGCGACACCGGATTTGCTCGAATGGGTCAGAGCACCACCCAGTTCTTCGGCGGTAACCGTTTCATGGGTCACGGTTTTGACTACATCGGGCCCAGTGACAAACATATAAGAGCTGTCTTGAACCATAAAGATAAAGTCGGTAATGGCGGGGGAATACACAGCGCCACCGGCACAGGGGCCCATCACTATACTGATCTGTGGGATAACACCGCTGGCCATGACATTACGCTGGAAGACATCGGCGTAACCACCGAGAGAGGCAACGCCCTCTTGGATACGTGCGCCACCGGAATCGTTTAGGCCAATAATGGGTGCGCCGACTTTCATCGCTTGATCCATTAGCTTGCAGATTTTTTCCGCGTGAGCTTCGGAGAGAGAACCGCCGAAGACGGTGAAATCTTGGCTGAAGACAAAGACTAGGCGGCCATTAATGGTGCCGTAGCCAATGATGACGCCGTCCCCAGGCACATGCTGCTGGTCCATATCGAAGTCAGTGCAGCGGTGTTCGACAAACATATCCCACTCTTCGAAGCTGCCATTGTCCAGCAACAGTTCGATGCGCTCGCGGGCAGTAAGTTTGCCTTTCGCGTGCTGGGCGTCGATGCGATGTTGTCCACCGCCGAGGCGGGCGCGTTCGCGCTTGGCTTCAAGTTCTGCAAGAATTTCGTGCATGGTTTTTTTCCTTTAATATTTATTTTTTCTGACTAACTACCCTGTCATCCTGAGAGAGCGCAGCGAACCGAAGGATCTTCTGCCAGCTGGCTGAGATCCTTCGACTGCGCTCAGGATGACAGTGGGGTGGTTCGAGCTGCCAGCTGAATAACTCGAAGTAACATAAAACTTGTCATCCTGAGAGAGCCTACGGAACGAAGGATCTCCCTGCAGGCTAGCAGCGTAAGTCGATGAGATCCTTCGACTGCGCTCAGCATGACAGTGGGGTGGTGCGAGGTCACAGGCCCTACTTAATCAACCCTAAAACCTTCTCAGCCGCATCAGGGATATTCGTCCCCGGCCCAAAGATCGCCGCCACACCGGCCGCAGTCAATTCGTCATAATCCTTTGGCGGAATCACACCCCCACAGATCACCAAAATCTCACCCGCACCCTGCGCTTTCAAAGACTCAATCATCTTCGGCACCAGAGTTTTATGACCCGCAGCCTGAGAGGAAATCCCGACTATATGCACATCGTTCTCAATCGCCTGGCGCGCAGCCTCTTCTGGGGTCTGGAACATAGGTCCCACATCCACATCAAAGCCCAGATCAGCAAAGGCCGTGGCAATCACTTTCGCACCGCGGTCATGCCCATCCTGCCCCATCTTCACCACCAGCATGCGCGGACGGCGACCATGGGTTTCAGCAAACTCAGCCACTTTTTTCATAATATTCATAAAGCCTTCATCCCCTTCATAGGCAGAACCATAGACACCACTAATGGATCGGGTTTGAGCGCGGTGACGACCCCACTCTTCTTCCAGTGCATCACTGATCTCACCCACTGTGGCGCGCACTCGCGCCGCATCAACAGCCAACTCAAGCAAGTTACCCTCACCGCTTTTCGCCGCTTCAGTCAATGCAGCCAATGCCCGCTGGCAGGCTTCACTATCACGCTCAGCTCGCACTTTTTCCAAACGGACAATCTGCGAGTCACGCACAGCGCTGTTATCAATATCCAACACATCCACATCCGGCTCTTCAGCCAGCTGGTATTTATTCACACCGACAATCACCTGATCGCCGCGATCAACTCGTGCCTGTTGTAACGCCGCAGCTTCTTCAATGCGTAACTTAGGCATCCCCGACTCAACCGCTTTGGTCATGCCACCGAGATCTTCTACTTCGTTGATCAGCACCATGGCCGCTTCAACCAGCTCGTTAGTCAGGCTCTCTATATAGTAGGAACCGGCCAGTGGATCGATCACATTGTTAACGCCGGTCTCTTCCTGAATCACCAGCTGAGTATTGCGAGCAATACGGGCGGCAAATTCGGTTGGCAAACCCAGGGCTTCATCAAAGGCATTGGTATGTAGAGACTGAGTGCCGCCCAATACCGCGGACATAGCCTCAATGGTGGTGCGCATAATATTATTGTAAGGATCTTTGCTGGTGAGACTGACACCAGACGTTTGGCAGTGGGTACGTAGCAATAGCGAACGGGAATCCTTAGGCGCGAACTTCTCTTCAACTAAAGTAGCCCACAAAATACGTGCGGCGCGCAGTTTGGCGATCTCCATAAAGAAGTTCATGCCAATGGCAAAAAAGAATGACAGGCGCGGGGCAAAGGCATCCACATCCAAGCCGCTGGCGATGGCGGTGCGCACATACTCAATGCCATCGGCGATAGTGAACGCCAACTCCTGGACATTGGTCGCCCCGGCTTCCTGCATATGGTAGCCGCTGATGGAAATGGAATTGAATTTGGGCATCTTGGTGGCGGTGTAGCCAATAATATCCGCGACTATGCGCATGGAAGGCTCAGGCGGATAGATATAGGTATTGCGCACCATAAATTCTTTGAGAATATCGTTCTGCAGGGTTCCAGCAAGCTGTTCCGGGGCGACGCCCTGCTCTTCTGCGGCTACTATATAGCTGGCCATAATCGGCAACACCGCGCCATTCATGGTCATGGACACAGATACCTTATCCAGCGGGATGCTATCGAAGAGGATTTTCATATCTTCAACTGAATCAATCGCCACACCGGCCTTACCCACATCACCCTCTACTCGGGGATGGTCAGAGTCATAACCGCGATGGGTCGCCAGATCGAAGGCCACCGATAAACCCTGCTGACCCGCCGCTAGATTGCGACGGTAAAAGGCATTGGATTTTTCAGCTGTGGAGAAACCCGCGTATTGGCGAACCGTCCAGGGACGACCCGCATACATAGTCGCCTTGGGCCCGCGTTTATAGGGAGCAAAACCCGGCAGGTTATCCATATGATCAAGGCCCGCGGTATCTTCGGCGGTATAAAGTGGTTTGACATCAATGCCCTCGGGGGTCTGCCAAACCAGGTCATCGGTTGAACGTCCGCGCAGCTCTTTAGCGGCAAGCTGTTCCCAGTCACTGAGAGTCGGTTTTTTATCGTCGGCCATAATCTTCTCGATTGTCGATTTTTGTGCCAATCACAGACTGACACCTAATGACATGCACTATGCCGGACAGAGGCAATCAATAGAAGGTCTAAATTCAACAGCAAAAAGCACATTTATTGCCATTTTATTAGGGTTAAGTTCCCTTTAAATGGTATAAAAGCGCTATAAACTCACAAATAACGCCGCCTTCTGAGTACTGTTTATGGCCACGATCTGCAACCACCATGTTCTCTCCTGCATGCATGGACTGAGAGAGAACCGCTTTCCTCAGCAGCAGGCCCTTGAGCGCGCTGGCATCAATCCAGCGGTGATGGAAAACACCAGCCAGCGAGTGCATACCGATCAGGTAGCACGGCTGTTTAAAACCGTGCAGGAAACCCTCAATGATGAATTTATGGGCTTTACCCAGAACAACTGCAAGGTGGGACTGTTTGCCACAATGGCGGAGTTGGTCAGCCACTGCAGTACCTTGGGTGAGCTATTAGAAAAGGCAGTGAATTTTTACAATCTGGTGAGCGATGATATTCCCATGCGCCTGAGTCGCTCCCGAGGCAATGCCGTGCTCAGCTTTAAGATGACCAAACCGGAACTGGACCCAGAGCATTTTATGGCGGAGTTTTGGCTGGTGATCTGGCACCGTTTTCCGAGCTGGTATATAGGCCAGCCGATCCGCCTACAAGAAACACACTTCACCTTCAGCGCGCCACAGCATCGCGATGAACTGCAGATTATGTTTCCCGCAGATCTGCAATTTAATAGCAGCGCCAACCGGCTGATTTTTGATGCCCAGTATCTGGATAAACCGCTGCTGAGATCCGCTCAAGAACTGGCGCAGTTTGTGGAGAATGCCCCGGCGGATGTAATGACTATTCCCGGCTCGGATAGCACATTGGAAGTGCAGATCGAACGCATTATTACCCAGCGTCATCCGGATAGACTGATCTTTGTGCCTATCCATGAGATGGCTGCCGAACTGGGCATCAGCTCCCAGACATTACATCGTCGGCTAAAAGAGAGCGCTACAAGCTATCAGAAGATTAAAGACAATTTGCGCCGAGAAGTGGCGATTCAGAAGTTGGTCAGTGAACGGCTTTCGGTTGAGCGGGTGGCTGAGATTGTTGGGTTTACTGAGTCGCGCTCGTTTACTCGGGCGTTTAAGCATTGGACTGGGTTAACCCCAAGGGAATACTGCAAGCGAGAGGCCTGAGACCTCTCACATGCGTTCGAGATGACAGACTTCCGAGCAGTCACCTGTCACCCTGATCGCAGCCGAAGGGTTTCATAAACAGTGCTTCACCGCAGCAGCCACAGTCCCTCGCGCCAATTAAAAACAACAATCCAAAAAGACCTCACAAAAAATTGTATGAATACTCGCCCATTTACCAAAAATACTCGGCAATAGTGAAATCCCTTATCTATATTCATGTTTGGCAAAATCCGATTTTTGTCACAACTCATCTTATAAGGAAATAATTTATGTTTAAAAAAGCATTAATCATCGGTGCAATCTCTTCCATCGCGTCTTTCTCAGTAACTGCTGCTGAAGCTGGTTTGTCCTACACTTACGCTGGCATTGGTTATGAAACCGGCGATATCGCTGACATCGATTTCAGTGGCTTTGGTATTTATGGTAGTAAAGCACTCAATGAGTCATTTTTCCTCACAGGTTCATACCTCTCCATTGAATCAGACGATCAGTTTACCGATGGCCTGGTAACAGATGACATCGAAGCAACTGGCTTTACCTTCGGCGTTGGATTCCACACCCCAATTAATTCAACTGTTGATTTTGTCAGCACACTTTCCTACTCGGATGTTGAAGTTGAATTCGCAGACGAATCAGAAGATGGCAACGGTTATATTCTTGCCACTGGTGTTAGAGCATTGCCAACAGATGTCTTGGAATTGTCTGCTTTTATTGATTACGCCGACATCGAAGATGGCAGTGAAACGGGTTACTCACTGGGCGCAAGATACTTCACTACTCCAGATATTTCTTTGGGCCTAGGCTATGGCTCTTCAGATGATTTCGACGCCATCACTTTTGATGTTCGCTTTGATCTTTAATAGCTAAGTAAAATATAAGCAGTATAGGTAGCCAAGATGCATATCTCTTGGCTACCTCCCCTCTAATAACCCCAGCAACAAACCCATGACCTTCCCCGCCAAACCAAGTACCCTAGGCCCCTTACTATCTGCCTAATACAAGAACCCCATGCCCAACGAAAAAATCCGCCTCACCCAATACAGCCATGGCGCCGGCTGCGGCTGCAAAATCGCCCCTAGCGTTCTCGAGAGCATCCTCAAAACCGACTTTGTCGCGCCTGAAGATCCGCGCCTGCTGGTGGGCAACAACACCAAAGACGATGCCGCGGTCTATGACCTTGGCGACGGTACCGGCGCCATCAGCACCACTGATTTCTTTATGCCGATTGTCGATGACCCCTTTGAATTTGGTCGTGTCGCGGCGACCAATGCGATCAGTGATATATATGCCATGGGTGGCACGCCGATGATGGCCATTGCAATCCTCGGTTGGCCGATCAATGTGCTTTCAGCAGAAGTAGCGCAAAAAGTTATTGATGGCGGCCGTCATGCCTGTGGCGAAGCCGGTATCCATCTGGCGGGTGGTCATTCGATTGATTCCCCAGAGCCAATCTTTGGTCTCGCGGTAACAGGTCGTGTGGACCTAGCTCAACTTAAACAAAACAGCACAGCCCAGGCAGGTGATATTTTATTCCTCACCAAACCCATAGGTGTGGGCATTCTTACCACCGCTGAAAAGCAGTCTAAGTTGCAGCCAGAACATGCGCGCTTAGCAGTGGAAAGCATGATGAAGCTAAACACCATTGGCGCCGAGCTGGCGAAAATTGATGGTGTCAGCGCCATGACCGATGTCACCGGTTTTGGTTTATTGGGCCACTTGCTAGAAGTCTGTCAGGCCAGTGAACTCTCAGCCACTATAGATCTCAAGGCTGTCCCGCTCTTAGACGACGCTGTGATTGATTACCTTGAGCAGGGCTGCGTCCCCGGCGGCAGTACCCGTAACTGGCAGAGCATAAGCCAGCATATCAGCGGCACCGACGAGCGGAGCCAAACCTTACTCTGTGACCCCCAGACCAGTGGCGGTTTATTAGTGGCGGTTGCACCAGACAGCGCCGATGCAGTGAGTGACCTATTAAAAAGCGCAGGCTGTTATCACCTGCCGATTGGAACCCTTGCGGAAGTCACCGACAGATCAACAGGTGCAGCCACTATTAAGGTGATCTCGTGATAAGCGCACCCCTGACTACCCTGCCTCTGGTAGACGATTATCACCAGCTGCTGCTCGATGGCACGCCGATGATCGATGTGCGCGCCCCCATAGAATTTGCCACTGGCTCTCTACCCAACGCGGTCAACCTGCCGCTGATGAGCGACGACGAACGTCACCAAGTGGGCATCTGCTACAAAGAACTGGGCCAACAAGCCGCCATAGAACTGGGCCACCAATTGGTTCAGGGCGACGTCAAAGCTCAGCGCATCGAAGCTTGGCAGAGCTTTATGGCCGATAATCCCAATGCCGTTTTATATTGCGCCCGAGGCGGACTGCGCTCACAACTGAGTCAGGAATGGCTGGCAGAGGCAGGTATCCAATGCCCCAAAGTCACAGGCGGCTATAAATCCCTGCGTGGTTTTCTGTTTAATTATCTCAATGACTACTGCCAACAAGACCATCCATTAAATAAAGACCGCAACCCAGAAAAATTTATCATCCTCTCTGGTATGACTGGGACAGGCAAAACCGACATCATGCTGCAGCTAGAAACAGGCATTGATCTAGAAGGCGCAGCCAATCATAAAGGCTCCAGCTTTGGCCGCCCGCTCAATGGCCAGCCAGCCCAGATCGATGTTGAAAACAGAATCGCCCTAGACCTACTTAAAATCGAAAAAAACCACTCAGGTAAAACCGTCATCTTAGAAGACGAAAGCCGTAATATTGGCGCCCGTCACCTGCCCCCCTGTCTTGCAGATCTGATGGCACAGAGCCCCATAGTGGTGATTGAACTGCCATTGGAAGAACGCATCGACAGACTCTGGCAGGAGTATGTTATCGAACGCTATCACAACACCCTCGCCTATCATGGCGATCGTGGTGAAGAGGAATTTGCGCAGTATTTGGTGGACAGTTTATTGCGGGTGAAGAAACGCCTTGGGGGTAAGCGCACTCAGGAGATTTTAGCGCTGATGGAATCGGCGATTGCGATTCAGCATACAGATGACTTTGCCAGCCATAGGCAATGGCTGAATGCGCTGACGGTGGATTATTATGATCCTATGTATAGTTATCAGCTGGGTAAGAAGCAAGAGCGGGTGTTGTTTCGGGGGGATCGGGCTGAGATTATGGAGTGGCTTGAACTGGAAGCCTGAGATCCCTCGTCGTTTCACTCTGTCGGGATGACAATATTATGGCGCTGGCGGGATGACAATATTATGGCTCTGGCGGGATAACCAATATGTCATGTCGAACGAATGTGAGAGATCTCTAAGCCCCAAACCTGGGCAACGTTAACTTAAACCAAATCGCCGCCGCCCTGAGTCCGAACGCCATTAAAAATGCCAGGCTTGCAGCAATACTTTCGCCCACACCGAGCTGATGCAGCCCAACATACCCAGCAGCCCCCAACAAAGCACAGCTGATATAAATTTCTGGCCGCATGAGGGTCAACACCTCGGCACAGAGTACATCGCGCATCAAACCACCAAAGGTGGCTGTCATCACGCCCATGACTACGGCAATCATCGGTGGCACTTCATGAGCCACTGCCGCCTGTGCTCCCATAACGGCAAACACCGCTAGGCCGATGGCATCGGTCCATAGAATCCAGGCATCGCGTTTGCGGTATAGGTCGACGGTGAAGTAGGTTAACGCGGAGGCACCAATACAGATATAGACTGCCATTGGATTGTGTACCCAGCTGACTGGGGAGATACCCAGCAACAAATCGCGCAAGGTACCGCCACCGACTCCAGTGACGGTGCCAACCAGAATAAAGCCCAGAATATCCATGCGCTTTTCAGCGGCGAATAATGCCCCTGACACCGCGAAGACGACGGTGCCGATTATGGAGAATACGTAAAGTAGTTGATCCAGTGAGGTCATTGGGTCTGGCTCCAACTCGTTGTTAGCGTGGCTGCATGCGCACACCGCCATCGAGACGAATAGTTTCGCCGTTCAGGTAGCTGTTCTCAACCATGTGTACGACTAGCTGACCAAACTCGGCCGGTTCGCCTAGGCGTTTGGGAAAGGGAATATTGGAGATGATGCCGTCTTGAACTGGCTGGGGCATGCTCATCATTAAGGGGGTTGCCATAACGCCGGGGGCGATGGTGTTGACACGAATACCCTGGCTGGCTAGATCGCGAGCCATGGGCAGGGTCATGCCGACTATGCCGCCTTTGGTGGCTGAGTAGGCTACCTGTCCCATCTGGCCGTCAAAGGCGGCGATGGAGGCGGTGTTGATGATGATGCCTTTTTCGGTTTTTTCATCGGGTTCGTTGCGGGCCATGGCGGCTGCGGCGCAACGTGAGATGTTGAAGGTGCCGATAAGGTTTACTTCGATGACTTTGCGGTAATGATCTAGATTGTGGGGGTCGCCATCGCGGTTAATAGTTTTTTCGGCGATGCCTATACCAGCGCAGTTGACGCAGATGTCGACGCGGCCAAGATCCGCAAGAATAGTTTCAAAGGCGGCTTCTACATCTGGGCCACTGGAGACGTCTAACTGAATAAAGCGCGCACGGCTCTCGCCCAGTTCTGCCACTGCGGTGTTGCCAGCGTCGGCGTTCATGTCGATGATCACGACTTTGGCGCCGCCATCCACTAGTGCCTGTGCCGCTGCGCGACCTAAACCTGATCCTGCACCTGTAACTACTGCAACTTTATTATTTAGATTCATGCTTAACCCCTAGAGTATGCGACTGACTTTACGGCCAGTTTAAAATCGTAAGTGAAGGACAGTTACTGAATATTTATTTGGCCACTTGCTGAACTAGCACAAAGGGCGGGATAACCAGCGCCCAGAGCTCTTGATTGTTTTGGTACCAGTCTGTTGCCTGCTGATCGCTGATTTCGAAGAGGCTGCTATCAGCTAGCCACTGCTGTATTTGAGTGGCGTCATCACGGTTTAACGCAATCGCTACTTTGATCAGGTCAGCGCCAGCAGATATGCCCAAGACATTGCCGGCGGCATAGTGGGTTTGCAGATCATGCCAGGCTATTTTTGCGGTCTCGCTGTTTAGGCGGGCAATTAATTCCTGCTCTTCAGTTTGCTGATCAGTCATGACTCAACCCATCCAGTTGCAGAAGTTGCGCAGCAGTTGCAGGCCGGCGTCAGCACTTTTTTCTGGGTGGAATTGCACGGCGAAGAGATTCTTATGGCTTAGGGCTGCGGCAAAATTCGGTCCGTAGTTACAGCGTCCGGCAATATAGCTTGGGTCGGCTGGTGCTACATAGTAGCTGTGGACAAAGTAGAAACGGCTGTTCTGTTCGATGCCCTGCCACAGGGGATGATCAATGCTTTGTTCGACATTGTTCCAGCCCATGTGAGGCACTTTGAGTCTGGCGCCCTGGTCGTCGACTAGGTTGTCGCCAAAGAATTTTACTTCGCCGGGTAAGAGGCCGAGGCAGTCTACGCCGCCATTCTCTTCACTGCGCTGCATCAGGGCTTGCATGCCGACGCAGATGGCTAAAACCGGTTTAGTTTTCATCGCTTGGTTAACCACGTCGCCGACATTGAGTCGGTTGATCTCGCCCATGCAATCGCGGATGGCGCCTACGCCGGGGAAGACGACGCGATCGGCATCTTCGACCACTTTGGGGTCGGCGGTAATCGAGACTTTGGCGCCTGGGCAGACGTGCTCAAGGGCTTTGGCGACGGAATGGAGGTTGCCCATTCCGTAGTCGATGACGGCTATGTGGCTGCGAAAATCACTCATAGGATTACTTCGTGTAGGGCAAACAAATCAAAGGATATGGCAGAACAGGTACTCTTATTACAGAGTACCCTTTGTCGATGGCATAACACCGGCCATGCGCGGATCAGCAGAGGCGGCGACTCTAAGGGCGCGACCAAAGGCTTTAAAGATGGTCTCGACCTGGTGATGAGCATTGGCGCCGCGCAGGTTGTCGATGTGCATTGAAACCAGTGCGTGATTAACAAAGCCTTGGAAAAATTCACGGGTCAGGTCGACGTCAAAGGTGCCGACGTGACTGCGGACAAAATCCGCTTTCATGATCAGGCCAGGACGTCCGGAGAAGTCCATAACAACACGAGACATGGCTTCGTCCAATGGCACATAGGCGTGACCATAACGGGTCAGGCCTTTCTTGTCGCCAATGGCTTCAGCAACGGCCATACCCAAAGTGATACCGATGTCTTCGACTGTGTGGTGATCGTCGATGTGCGTGTCACCCACTGCTTGAATATCCAGATCCACTAAACCATGACGCGCGATCTGATCGAGCATGTGGTTTAGAAATGGCACCGGGGTATTAAAGTTTGCGATACCGGTTCCGTCCAGATTCACGGTTACGGTGATCTGTGATTCCAGTGTATTGCGTGTCACTGTCGCGATGCGATCAGCCATGATGTTCTCCAGCAGCGGTGTATTTTAGATATGGACTATTTATGAGCGGCATTATAACCGTAATTTTGCTATTTTTTCGAAACAATTAGCTGCTACACTTCGCGCCATGATTTCGCTATTAAAAAATTACAAGTGGTTCGTTGCGCTTACTCTGAGTTTGGTTTTAGGCCTAAGCTCGGTGGTGGTTTCTGCGCACAGCCATTTTGACAGCCTTAGCGAGCACCAAAGTGTCAACTGTGATATCTGTATCTTACCGAGCTTGGCATCTACTGCCACTATAGATACGGCAATTGATCACCCTCTAGTTCAAAAAACCATTGCTTTTCAAATTGGCGCTAGTGTCCCGCGCTCAAAAATTCAGTCTAACAATCCAGCCCGAGCACCGCCTCAGCACCTGTAAGTTCCGAAACACACTTTCCGAATCTTGATTACCAGGTGAACTATGAATATCCAAAATTATATTGTGATTGCCCTAACGGCGATCCTGTCTTACCCCCTTGCAGCTGCTGAAATCGTTGCGCCTACTACAGAACTGGAAGAGGTGATAGTCACTGCCTCGCCCCACCAGAAATTGGCTCGCGAGATCGCCGGTTCGTTTAATTTGTTAGCCAATGAAGAACTTCAGCGCGAAGCTGCTGCGACTCTTGGTGACACCTTGCAAAACCAGGTGGGCATTTCGTCCAGCTCCTTTGGTCCCGGTGTCGGCAACCCGATTATTCGTGGACTTGGCGGCAAGCGAGTTGAGGTGCTACAAAACAGCAGTTCTGTCGGCGACGCCTCCGATATTAGCCCCGACCACGCAGTGGCCAGCGAAGCCCTATTAGCCGAGCGCATTGAAATACTCCGCGGGCCAGCTACTCTGCGCTTTGGTCCTGGCGCTATTGGCGGCGTGGTCAATGTGATCGACAACCGTATCCACACTGTCCCATTTGAAGGTGTCGAAGGCGCCTTCGAAACACGCTATTCGAGCAATGGTGATGCACGGGCAATAGTAGGTCGGCTCGATGGCGGTTACCGGGGGTTTAATCTGCATTTGGATGGGGTGACACGAGACAGCAACAACGTTTCAATTCCAGGTTCTGCGCTTTCTGACATCGCTGATGCTGACGACAGTTATGGCGTTATCGAAAATAGCGACGCCAAGGCTAATTCTTTTTCAACCGGGATCTCGTGGGTTGGCGAAGGTGTAGTAATTGGTTTTGGTTATAGCGAACTCGACAGTAACTATGGTTTGCCCCCCAGCAGCCACGAACATCATGAAGAGCCTGAAGAGCCTGAAGAGTCAGAAGAGTTTGTGCGCATCGATATGCAGCAGCAGAGCTATCAGGGAAAACTGCTGTTAACCAATCTTGGCGATTTTCTTGGGCAGCTAGATGTAGACTTTGGCTACACCGATTATCAGCATCGTGAGCTGGAGATAGAGGGAGATCAAGTGGCTGTTGGCTCTCTGATTGAATCGGTGAATCATGACCTGCGGGCCGAACTGACTCACCGTGAGTATTCCGGCTGGCGCGGAGCCTGGGGTTTACAGGCCAGCAACAGAGACTTTGGGTCCAGTGGTGAAGAAGCTTTCATTCCGGCATCAGAAACCCTCAACCGCGGTATTTACTGGCTTGAGGAAACCACCCTACCCTTGGGTAATCTGGAGTTGGGACTGCGTTATGACCAGCAAGAGATCAGCCTGACAGATCAGCAGATCGACCATTCCACCGTGAATTTTGGTGCCAGCTGGCTTATCCCGATTAACCAGCAGCAACGTCTAAGCCTGGTACTGTCCCACAGTGAACGTGCCCCAGCAGCGGAAGAGCTATTGAGTAATGGCGTGCATATTGCCACCAGCAGTTTTGAAATCGGTGAGGGCAATTTAGACACTGAGTCAGCCAACAGCATCGAGATCACTTGGGTCTATGGAGACAGCGACAATAGTCCATTCAGCGCCCGAGTCAGCGGCTATCACAACCAATTCCAGCGCTTTATCTATCTTCAGGATATTGGTCTGGCCTTGAGTCATGACCTAGAAGAAGACGGCTTCCAGGGAATAGATGCCTGCTCAGCAGACATAGGCGACTTTGATAATAGTGCTGAAGAATTCTCTGAAGCCGTTGGCTGCTTCACCTATGACCAGCGCGATGCCAGCTTTAGTGGTGTTGAGTTTGAAACCAGCTGGGCGCTATCCGATAGCCAGCGCTTTGAGCTGCAAGGGGATCTGGTGCGCGGGCGTTTTGATGCTGGTGCCAATAGAAATATTCCACGCCTGCCACCGGCTAAATTTCGCGCTAGCTGGATCTATGAAAACGATAGCTGGCGCGGGGCGATCAATATTACCCACGCTGCGGCCCAGACCAGAGCGGGTGAGAATCAATTAGAAACTGATGGCTACAGCAAACTGGATGGTTCCCTGTCTTATCAGCAGGAGAGCTGGTCGATGTTTCTCAAGGGTCAGAATTTAACCAACCAAAGCATCCGCAATGCCACCTCCTTTTTACGTGACATTGCCCCGGAGGCAGGACGCAATCTGACCGTTGGGGTAAGATACCGGTTTTAATCCTGTCAGAAAAAAACAGAGGGTGTCGTGGCAAAGATTATCAAATGGATTCTGAGATCAGCCTTATCGCTGCTGGCGCTTACTGCTATCGGCGTGGCTTATCTGGTTTTGGCTGTCGACCCCAATGACTTTAAACCCGAGATAAAATCTGCCGCCGCCAGTCAGGGTGTTGAGCTGACTCTCGATGGTAATTTAAGCTGGCAGTTTTTGCCTCAAATCGGCGTGGTGGTCGAGCAGGTTGAGTTCGCTCACGGCTCGATTGCCTCCGGCAGGATTGGCGAGCTATCGCTGTCCGTGAGCTGGAGTGAGCTATTTAATATTGACCTGTCGGGCAAGCAGCTGCCGATGGGTTCAATTGCCATTAGCGACGCGACGATTATGCTCGCCGAGCTGGCGCCCAATACCTTCCCCATCCAACTCAAACGCGCTAATGCCCGCGTTAATAACTTCTCGTTGGCGGGAGATTCCTTTCACATTAGCGCATCGACAGAGATATTCTCTGGACTGGCCCTGAGCCTAGACGCCAATGTTGCTCTGCAGGTGAATACCAACAATGCCGTGGTAGAACGAATCACTGTCAGCGATCTTGAGACTTCGATTGGCAATATGCAGATCAGTGGGCAATTTAATGCCGAGAACAATTTCGCCATCGCTCAGGGCAATCTGCGCAGTAATAATTTTAATCTGCAGAAGTTGGTCAGCACCATCAGCAAAAGCTTTCCAGCAGTCAAATTGTCTGCCATGGCTTCTGAGGATGCCCTCAGTGCCGTGAGCTGGAACAGCAGTTTCAACACTGATATGAATGGCCTCTCTACTTTTAATACCCAGCTCGATATAGACAACCAAGTCCTGTCCATCGCCAGTAAAGTTGATCACAGCATCAACAATCTATTTATGCGCGTCACCGGCGATCAGTTTGATATGAGTAACTATATGGCCGCCGACAGCAATGATAGCGACCAAAACGGTGCTCTGTTTGCCCCTCTAGCGGCGCCCTTTGCCCTGTGGTTGGGACGCAGCCAGATGGAGCTTTCTTTAGGCAAGTTAAAACTCCCTGACGTCGATGCCGACAATATCTATATCAATCTATTTGGCAATCAAAAGGTGCTGCGCCTCAGTTCCTTTAACAGCGATATCTTTGGCGGTCAGGTGAATGCCACTGGGCGTTTGGATATGCGCTCAGCAGTGCCAAACTTTAATCTGCAGGCATCGCTGACCAACATAGACCTGCAGGCAGCACTGCCGAGTATTGCCGACAGTGACGATGTCACGGGCCTATTGAGCCTTGAAACCTCGATTGAGGGCGCCGGCAATAACCTCGATGAGATTATCTCAGCACTGCGCGGCGCCGGCACTCTGTCGATCATGGATCCGCACTATGCCGCGATGAATACCGAAGAGATGTTCTGTAATGCCGCGGCGCTGTTTGGCAGTGGCGACAACAGAGATAGCTGGCCTCAGGGCACCCAATTTGAAACACTCACCGGCAGCTATCAGATCAGTGGTGGCAAACTGCTGTTTAAAGATATGAACACTGCTACCGGCAACATTTCCATCAAGTCACGCGGCACTGTGCAGTTTGCGCAGCAGCGCTTTAGCCTGATTGCTGACACCAGAGTGAATGGCCGTAAAACTAGCGCCTCGGGCTGCTCGGTAAACAAAACCTTACAAAATCGCAACCTGCCCTTTGTCTGCAGTGGCAGTTTTGATCAAAATGGTAAAACCAGCTGTAAGCCAGATGACAATCTGATTCGCGATTTATTCAAAGGCAGTGTCTACGAGCAGATCGGCGAGCAGTTATTTAAAACGCCAGTGACTACTGACGGCGAGGAAGAACAGCAGAGCGATCCGCTAAAAAGTTTGCTCAAAGGCATCTTCGACAAGAACCGATAATAGAGAGAGCCACAAAGCTATGCGCCCTGCGCAATTCCAAAAAGCCGTACTCGACTGGTTTGACCAATACGGTCGCACCAACCTGCCCTGGCAGCAGGACACTGGCGCCTATCCGGTGTGGGTCTCAGAGATCATGTTGCAGCAGACTCAGGTCGCCACGGTTATCCCCTACTTCGAGCGCTTTATGCAGAGCTTTCCCACAGTCCATGACTTGGCTGCGGCGCCATTAGACGAGGTACTGCATCACTGGACCGGTTTGGGCTACTACGCCCGGGCGCGGAATCTGCATAAAACCGCACAGCAGGTTGTCACTGAACTCGACGGGCAATTTCCGGATAATGTCACCCAGCTTATCGAGCTGCCAGGCATCGGTCGCTCCACAGCCGGAGCCATCAGTTCCATCGCCTTTAAGAATCAAGCCAGTATTCTCGACGGCAATGTTAAGCGAGTGTTGGCCCGTTTTAGCGCCACCGAAGGCTGGCCAGGTAAGCGCGAGGTGGTTGAGAAGCTCTGGTTGATCGCCGAGACCTATACGCCACTGGAGCGCATTGCTGACTACACTCAGGCGATGATGGATCTCGGCGCGACACTCTGCACCCGATCTTCGCCGAGCTGCAGCGAGTGCCCATTAATGGCGCACTGCACTGCCTATAAACAGGGCAACCCTAAGGATTATCCAGGTAAGAAGGCAAAGAAAAAGCTGCCGGTTAGGACGACCTATTTCCTGATGCTACGCAATCAACAGGGTGAGTTGCTGCTGGAGCAAAATCCTCCAGCGGGGCTTTGGGGCGGCCTGTGGATTTTTCCTCAGTGCGAAACTGAAGCTGAGCTTGCGGCACTGTATTTAAGATTGGGAGTTGAAGTCGGCTCTCAGGAGATACTTGAAGTGAAGCGGCACACCTTCAGTCATTTTCATCTCGACTATCAGCCGGTTGAGGCCACAGTTGCCAGTGCTGAAACATCTGCGCTTCAGGTTGCCGAGTCGTCCAATCAAGTCTGGTATAACCCGAAAAAACCACTATCATTGGGCATGCCCGCGCCGATCAAAGCACTTTTTGCCAATATCGCCTAAAATCAACATAAGACAGACATTCAAAAACATCTATTTTCACTAAGAGGTTAGTTATGGCCCGCACCGTATTGTGCCGCAAGCTCAACAAAGAACTCCCTGGCTTGGAATTACCGCCCTTTCCCGGCAAAGCAGGAGAAGATATTTTTTATAATGTATCCAAGCAAGCTTGGGCAGAGTGGATGACCCACCAGACCACATTGATCAATGAAAAGCACCTTAGCATGATGGATTTAACCGCCCGAACCTACCTCGCTGAACAGCGTACAAAGTACTTTGCTGGAGAAGAATTCGATAAGGCTGACGGATACGTGCCACCGACCGAATAATCCCTTGACGAAGCGCAGTTCAAACGCTTTAATACGCGCCTCTCGAGATACGAGCAAGATTGTCGAGACGCCCGGTTAGCTCAGTTGGTAGAGCAGAGGATTGAAAATCCTCGTGTCCTTGGTTCGATTCCGAGACCGGGCACCATAAATATAAAGACCCTCAGCGAAAGCTGGGGGTTTTTTGGTTCTATAAGGGAGATATCGAACGGTTAGATGGACTCGCG
>ENA-ORXF01000513-ORXF01000513.1-marine-metagenome-genome-assembly--contig:-NODE-513-length-27836-cov-25.193451_pt1 | contig 27836 bp, 21 predicted proteins | sample MGYA00237864_ERZ511476 | MGnify/ENA primary metagenome ERZ511476 (study PRJEB26306, sample SAMN06343908) | marine metagenome | isolation source: coastal waters | place: Atlantic Ocean: West Antarctic...
CTAACCATATCGACATTAAAAGATAAGCAGTGGAATAACGCCGCTGTTCCCTACTATGAGGGAATGGTCAAGATTGAAGGCTCTCATGGTGGCGTCGGCTTTTTAGAATTGACCGGTTACTGAATATAAATATATCGCAACTGCATCAATAGTTGTTTGATCTTTACGTGCTTACCTCTTACCCCTTAATTTTTACGTACTAGTTTTACGTACTAGCTTTTAAACATTATGTTTGAATCACTACCGTGAGCACTTGCATTGAAATATGACCGAACAGAAAAAGATTTATGGTTTTTACTCTGTGTCATACGCTCATTCTAGGGACTAGTTTTACGATTTTATTTAAGCGCAATTATAATACACACTGAGTCATAAGAGCATTATTTAGAAAATACTTTAGCGTACGTAAGTTATTTACACGATTAGCTAACCAACCTTTTGACACCAAAATTGGTACATGCCTGCAAAGGCATGGGGATGGGCTTGTTCATAGGCGTGCCATTTTATTAAATCATAAGCATCGTCCTCACCTGCATTAGTTCGCTTAAAATTCTGGGTGATGGTTCCCACTTCGAAACCACAGAATTTAAGGCCTAACTCAGTTAAACAATGCTGTATTTGAGGAATTGTGAAGCGGTGTTCTTGTACATGAAATAACAGATCCCGCAATGATCCGATGCTATGAAAATCAGGACTGGATATGATTAATTGATGGTGCGGAGCCTTTGAACTAATGACTTCATTTCTAAATCTCTTCATGCCAATGTCATCTGTCCCCATGCCTAATTGTTGGATTTCCTCGCGCATCTTTACAATATGCTGTCTCGCTAACTCACTATACAATCCAATCTTCATTAAACCTCCTGACTTGAGACAACTCGCCAGCACTTTCCAACCAGCCATTGGGTTTTCCATATGATGCAGCACACCAGCACTTTCGATGATGTCGAACCTTTTATTGAGCTGACCTAAATCTAAAAGGTCAGCTTGCATGTACTCTAGATTTTGCACTCCTAATGCTTCCGTTTTTCGTTGGGCATAAGCCAAACTAGATAAACTGAGATCAATGGCCAGAACTTTAGCATTCTTAAACCTTGCTGCTGTATCAATTGAATGTTGGCCAGTTCCACAGCCAGCAATTAAAATCTTCGGGGCCTTAACCTCAATAATGCTATGCTCAAAGAGTTTGATCTTTAACACTTTAACTACTTTAGCGATGGGTGCAGGTGATAAGCTCCACCCTAAATCAATCCATTTAGGATAAGGGCTTTCCTCATATTGATCTCTGACTTTTGAGGACACTTTATTGCTTAGTTCTTTTAGTATTGGAATTTTAGTTTTTAGGTAGTGTTCTTGCTGTGGTTCGAACACTTGCATCGCCAACACTGCTTGCAGATCTTGAGTTAAGCTTAATTGGCCACACCACCGATACTGGTGCAGGGCTCTATAGGAACCTAAGATAAGGATCTGTTGAGGACTTGGCTGAATGCCTTTCAATAACGCCTGCTCAACTAATGTTTCTAAGACTGTCAGTGATTTAGTTTCCTCATCGGTTTGATGGTAGAGGTAGTCGTTGGCAAAACATTGCAATGCTAAGGCGGATAAAAAACGTAAGGTTGTAGGCGCCGCTGAATTGTTACTTGCGGACATTAATAATACTGATCTTGCATTAGTCAGGGTTTTTTCAAAGGCCAAATCGCCCAGTGGGCAAAGGGTCATTAATTTTAAAAAAAGGGGTTCTTCATTCACATTGGCTATCAGCCTTTCGAATAATTGAAGGTCTTCGCCTGATACATGCCTGCTTAGAAATTCTTTTACAGCAGGCTCAAGCTTTAAAAGGCTCAATGCAGCAGCAGCGATATCCTTGGGTCTGGCTTGATTGGCTGATTCAAGCATTGAGTGGATGATGCTTTTTAAATCAGAGTCTGGCCTTGTGAACACCACATTCTGAAGGGACTTACCTAAGTTTCGATAGGCATCCCCATGATCAGAATTTATTTTTATCGCACGTTTGTAACTTTTAATCGCGGCTGTTAGCTTGCCCATATCTTTGAGTGCATTACCCATATTGTTATGTGCATTATGCAAGTTAGGATTAATCTTTATGGCCTGCTTATAGCTTTTAATTGCAGCTCCAAGGTCACCCATGTCCTTTAGGGTATTTGCCAAATTATAAAAGGCATCTGCATAGTCTGGTTTAATGAGAACGGCCTGTTTGTAAGCCTGTATAGCGCCCTTAAGATCACCCTTGTTTTGCAGGGCACTCGCCATATTGTAATGGGCCTCCACAAACTTAGGATTAACTTTGATCGCTATTTGGTAGTAGTCGATAGCCCTGTCAAATTGCAATAACCCTGCGCATGCAGCCCCAGCAATATTACATAGGATTACTGAGTAGGGGTAGGCCTTTAGGGCACTAGTTGCGCCAGTTAAAGCTTGTTGAAGATGTCCTTTCGTGTAGGCACTAATAATATCCCTCAATTGATTTAATGGAGGGTCTTGGAGCTTCTCTTTATTGGTGTGTATGTCAGAAATCATATTCTCTAAGCGATCAAGGCCCGCACTTTTGATACCATTATCTTGTGCCTGACTGAGCGCATCTCGGGCATCACTGATGTGATCTAGCTTAATTAATGCTCCAATATAACGCAGCCAGAATTGATTATTTTTGGGGCGGCTTTCTAAGGCTGTTTTGAAGAAAACGAGGGCGGCTTGGGCGTTGCCAGCACTTTCAGCTAATAACCCCATATTATGATTGGCATGAGCATGCCTAGGTTGAACACCTAGAATGTCAGTGAAATGCTTGTCGGCTTTTTGAATCTGGCCATTTTTTCGCGCTTCAATTCCTTTTTGAAGGGCTTGCTCGAGGGTTAGTTTCATCAGTCAACCCATGATGAGTTCATTTGGGACACAGTATCACTGAATACCAACGTTTTAAAAGCTTTAAATTTGACTGGCAGCGCCAGTAATCATCAACACTGGGTTACTTTTTTTACCACATGCTTGGCTATTTATAATCTGGCATGGGGCATGCGCGCATTGGCAGAGGTTACAAGCTGTGGATAATTCAGATTAGGGTAGTTTTAATTATGGGGGTATTACAGAGCGTATGCCTGAAAAAAGACCAACACTTGATTTCACCTCATTACCCTATAACTCACTAATCTATAACTCTCTAATATATAAATAGGCGCTTTAAAGTTTATTAATCCATCGGTGGTGGATTAATAATCAGTAAATCGCTACTCCAAGTGATAGTTGGAGCCAGTTGAGGCTTGCCCAGCAGGTAACCTTGAAATAATTTTGCGCCACATGCCTTCGCCACGGCTAGCACTTCATAGGTTTCAATACCCTCATAAATAAGCTGGATACCTTTGGCCTCAAAATACTGGTGCACGTCAGCAAGTTGACTGATAAAGTTAGGCTGGTGGAACTGGGAAGCAAACCAGAGTCCGTCTATTTTCACATAGTCAGGATTAATAGATTCGACCCGTCTCGCATCGGAATATAAGGTACCGTAATCATCAATGGCAATTTTTATGTTTAATGTGTGAAAGTGCTCCACCATAATATTAAGGGTATCATCACTTAAAGCCTTAGCTTCTGTAATTTCAATGACAATATTTTTCTTTGACAAAGACAAGGGCGCCATTTTTTCTAACATTAAGTCAATTTCATAAACTGATTGTTCTGGATTATTGTATTTACTAGGATCCAAATTGATAAAAAGACGCACGTCTGGCTGCTTTAAGGTATGGGCGTTTTTTAAGTGCAAGGCTCTGCACATAAACTCAATAAAGAAGTGATCACACTCATTTACTTGTTTAAAAAATGTGAGTGGAGGTATTGCTTGTGAACTACGAAAAGGCCTAATAAGACCCTCGAATGCAAACTGTTGAAACCCCTCGCCATGACTAGCGAAAATGGGTTGGTATGCTGACTTAAGGGTAAAGGGCCCATAACGGCCAGTAAAAACCCCGGATGGTTCTTGAACTATTGCCTCATCTACAAATTGTGGTCGGTCCATAACATCACTCCCCGCCTGATCCTGTCCAGGGTAAAAATAAGGTTGCTGACATCGTGCTGCGTTGTTTAGAGGTTAACTTGCATGAATTTAGATTAGCATAAAAACCCATATCAATACTGCTTTTAACATTTAGCTTTGAGCATTGAACTTTTACCTGTGGTTTTTATTATAACAGGCCATAGAATGGCACAGGAGCAGATTAATTGCTGGCAATATGGAAAGCCTAAGAGCAGTAATTTAACGGATTTTTAGAGCTTGGAAATCAACTTTGATTGAGTCATTGGCTCACACATTTGAATGTAAACGGGTTATTTTATCGTTTGATTTACCAACTCTTGTAGAGTATCTTTGGCGGCTCAAGATAAAGGCTTTTAAAGCGCTGCCTTGACATACGAGAAGGGGAGTTTCAGCTCACCTAATTTTATTCAGTCGCAGCCTATGAGGAGTTTTTATGCGCAAACAGATGGGTCAGTCCACTCAAAGTATTTGGGGTGGAGAGCAAGAACATGAACTTTTCGAACGCTCCACACAGGTTCCAGTAGTTCACAGCGTATCCTTTGCTTACAAAGACATTGATACCTGGCAGAAAGTAGCCCTTGGCCAAGAGCCTGGGCACATTTATTCTCGCAATACCAACCCCACTGTACGAGCTTTTGAAGACAAAGTTAAAACCCTTGAAGGTGCTCAAGCAGCTACTAGCTTTGCCTCGGGCATGGCGGCCATTAGCAACACGCTAGCCACCTTTGTTCAACCTGGTGATCGCATCGTGTCTATTAAAGACAGCTATGGTGGCACCAACGTTATTTTTAATGAGTTTCTGCCCCCTTTGGGTATTGATGTTGCTCTGTGTGAAACGGGTGACTATGTTCAGCTTGAAGCTGAAATTGCTAAAGGTTGTCGTTTGCTCTACCTCGAAACCCCAACCAACCCCACCATTAAAATAACAGATATTAAACGCTTAGCCGCCAAAGCCCACGCTGTGGGCGCATTAGTGGTGGTTGATAATACCTTTGCGACCCCCATCAATCAGCTGCCTTTAGAACTTGGTGCAGACATTGTTTTGCATTCTGCTTCTAAGTACTTAGGTGGCCATGCTGATGCTTTAGGAGGGGTGATTTGTGGCTCTCACGAACTGGTTGAAAAAGTTTATCATTACCGTGAAATAAATGGTGCAACCCTGGCTCCTATGGATGCCTACAGTTTGTTACGGGGCATGAAAACCCTTAAATTGCGGGTTGAACGTCACAATAGTAATGCCATGGCTATCGCCCATTATCTGCAAAGCCATCCCATGGTAGAGCAGGTCAATTATCCAGGTTTAGCATCCCATCCTGGTCACGATATTGCCAAGCAGCAAATGTCTGGTTTTGGGGGCATGCTTAGTTTCTCAGTAAAAGGTGGTCTAGAGGCCATTAAGTTATTTCTACCCAAGCTTCAATTTGCCCATATGGCGGCCAACCTTGGTTGCGTAGAAACAGTGGTAGGCCCACCAGTAACCACCTCTCACGTTGAGTGCAGTGCTGAAGAACGGGCTGCTGCAGGAATACCAGAAGGATTGGTGCGCTATTCGGCTGGCATTGAGGATATCGAGGACCTAATCGCTGATTTAGAGCAAGCTTTGGGTGTGCTTAAATAGGAAGTCTTTAAAGGCTCTTGTTTGGGCGTGTGGTGCTAAACGAGCACAGAAAAAGATAAAGCCAAGACCCCTTTCACATTGGTATTTGTCTCACCTTGGGCAAGTTGTGCCAAGGCACTGTGAATTTGTGTATCAATATAACTTGCGGCCAGTGTGGAAGACATGTCGGTCTTGAACTCTCCCTTTTCCTTGCACCGCTCAATCCACTCTTGATAAGTCATTAATACCCAAGCTTGAATAGCATCAATTTTCTCTTGTGCGCCGCTGGTAAGGTGCATGCGAGATTGGCGCATCTTGACCATAAGGCAACCGCTGTTAGGTTTACATGCTTCATCTTGCACAGTGACAAAATCGACTAAGTGATTAAGCGTTTCTTTAAATGGCTTATCTAAAGTCAGCATCTCAAACATAGGCTTGAGCACTGTCTCCTCGTAGCAGCCTAGGGCTGCAATCATCAATCCTTCTTCATTATTAAACTCACGGTACAGACCCGGTTTAGAGACCTGAGCTTTTTTGCATATTTCATTCACAGACACGGTATCTACCCCATTCTGCCAGTAGGTATGCATGGCCACATCTAACACATGATCTCGATCAAAGGTTTTAGGGCGACCTCTTGAGGCTTTAAAAAAATCACACGTCATACTTTTGGATCTTAGTGGCATATTAATCTAAGAAAAGCACACAGATATTTTGTCTGAGCTTTAACACACCAAAAAGTACGTGAATTTTCTATCTCGAACAAATTTCTTTACGATCATATGTAACTATGCTAAGTGTATGGTCTCACATGTGATTGTAAAATCAGTACCAAGCTTGAGTTTTTAAGCGCTAATTTAGGGTGTTATCTCATAGTTTCATGAAATGTTTAGCCTAATATAAGTGTCAGATCATTCAAAAATAACATTAAATTCGAATACTTATTAGCAGTTTTCAGACACTACAATGGTTCTAGGTAGTTTACCGTCAAAATATCTCTGGTATGCCTGCTCGTAGCCATTTTCTATATGTCTAGTATAGCGCTCCGTATTAAACAAAGGTGTTGATAGTCGATTATCTGCTAGCTTTTTTCGAACTTGTGCTAGTCGCCCAGGGTTGCTGGCCAAATGAAGTATTAGCTCTTCATACTCTTGTTCAGTTTCAGTAATTAATTCAGGCAGAGCCGCGGCTGTCAAAAGACTTGCTGCAGCCCGAGCAGAGAATCCCTTGCCAGCTTTTGTGACCACTGGAAGCCCAGTCCAGAGCGCTTCAGTTGCTGTGGTATGTGCGTTATAGGTAAACGTATCGAGAAAAAGGTCAGCCAGCTTGTGCCGCGCCAGATGCTCATCCATTGGGACCCGGCTTGCAAAGATAAGGCGGGACGGGTCAACACCAAAGGTCTCAACGTGGGAGCGTAAATTGGTCTCCGACCATTCGTTCGAATTGCGTAGCCAAAGCACGCTACCTTCTATCTTAAGAAGGACCCGCATCCAGATATCAAATTCTTGGGGTCTAATTTTATAATTATTGTTAAAACAGCAAAATACAAAACCGTTGTCTGGAAGTCCTGCCTCCGAACGACTCATCGGACGCGTGGATATTGGTCGGGTATTGTCGGTGGGCATAAATGTGTTTGGCAACCTTAAAATGCGTTCACTGTAATAATGCTCATAGCCAGTTGGAATTAGTACTGGGTCAGCGATAATATAGTCCATAAAATCGGCCCCCATAGTACCGGAATACCCGAGGTAATTAATCTGAATTGGGGCTGCACGATGCGCAAAAATCCCTTGGCGGCTATTTTCTGTGTATCCGTTTAGGTCAATTGCAATGTCAATTTTGTCTTGCCTAGCTAACAGGGCTGCATCTTGATTGCTCATCTCACTAACATCATCAAAAACATCGAACGCCTTTATTAGGCGATGCCGCATGTCGTCGTCTTTAGTGGGGCCGATGGAATACCCATAAACTTCAAAACGACTTCGATCATGGGTTTCAAGAACTTTGGCAATTAAATAAGCAACAGCATGTTCGTGAAAGTCCGCAGAAAAATAGCCAATGCGCAAGCGTTGTGGTGTCTGTTGAGGTGGGCCAGCGACTGGTAAAGGCGTTTTATATCGATGTAATTTCTTATTGAAAATTTCAGATCTAAGCCGATGACGTTCAGGCGCATCTTCAAGGGACTGCATTACGAAAGGGCTGATGGCTTCATTGGAGGTTCCCAAACTGGAGATCAGGTGCCGGTCTTGATCAATTGCTACCCAATCACAAATATGAGATTGATTGTGCAGTTTGTTAGAACGAGCCGAATGATGGTCGGGTTTTATGTTTAAAGCCATTTTATAGCTTTTAATTCCAGCATCTAGGTTCCCCTTTTTCACCAGAGCATTTCCTCTATTATAGAATGCATCAGCGTGGTAAGGATCAATTTCAATGACCTTTTCATAGCTCTTTATAGCGGCTTCTAGATCACCCTTAGCACTTAAAGCAAGGCCCATGTTGTTGTATGCCAAAGAGTAGTCAGGGTTAATATCTAGAGCCTGTTTGTAGTGGTGTATAGCGGCCTCTAGTTCACCCTCATCCTTTAGGGCATTTCCAATGTTATAAAAAACGTCGAAATAATCAGGCTTAATTGTTAAAGCATTATCGTAACTCTCTATAGCTGCGCCTAAGTCACCCTTGTCAGATAGGGCGTTGCCCATATTGTTATAGGCCTCAGCATAATCAGGCTTTATCTTCAGAGCCTGCCTACAACTTTCTATAGCGGCTTCTAGATCACCTTTCCCATTCAGGGCGATACCCATATTGTTATAGGCCTCCGCATATTGGGGGTTAATATGAAGAGCTTGTTTGTAGTGGCCTATAGCAGCATCCAATTGCATTAAACTCGCATTGCATGTTCCAGTAATATTATGGAGGATAGCTGAGTTAGGAAACCTCTCTAATATCTCACTGGACTTAGACAAAGCTTGCTGAAGGTAGCCTTTAGTGTAGAGGTTGATGATAGATTGCAGTTGATCTGAAGGAGGGTCTTCTAGCAGAACTTTCACGCCTCCAGCTAATAATTGAAGGGCCACTAAGGCTTGTTTATTCTTTGAAAACTTTTGAAGGATGTCTTGGTAAATATTTTTAGCATCCTCGACTTGGTTATCTTTTAACTTTTTCTTAGCAAGTCTTAATGCCTTTTCAAGCTTCATAGTATCTAAGATATTAGGTTTGGAAGAATCTGAACCCTCTGAATTCATTTCATTAATCTCTTTTAATGCTCGATTCATAAGTTAGTCCAAACATATTTATCTGTCTAAGACTATCATAAGTAAGGAGTCTATTTAAATGTCTTTTATCAAAGGTCGATGTATAGGAAAAATAGCAGAAGTGCATGGTTTTTTGCATTCACCAAGCAAGTGGATAAACAACAAATTAAGCCTAGATCATTTGCTAATTATAAAGCATTTACATGAAGATTCGAATCCCTCTCTCACCGCCACTATTTACTAGCAATGTCTAGGTAAATTATTGAAATATTTACCGTAACACACTCTAAACCTATGGAGTGGTATACATTTATTAGGACAAAAACACCCCCAAGCATCCAGCTTACACTTACATAAAGGGTAATGTTTATTACTTTTCTTGTGCCATTCCTACAGACTTAAAAAACTACTACAGTAAGCCCCGTGTAATTCACTCTTTACGCACCTCTAATCGCAGTCATGCTGTGCATTCTTTGCGTTTATTATCAGTTCGTTTGGAAGACTACTGGCATGATCTAAGGTTGTGGAATACTGAACCTCCTTGTGCTCATTTGTTGACCCGTGAACACCCGCATGGTAGTTCAACAGTCATAACCCTCACCCAAGTATTAGAACTCTACTGATAAACTGGTAAAGCTGCAGAAGCAATGTCTAATAATGGATGTTGATATTCGCTGGTTGGTCGTATTAACAAGCACTGCTAAACCGTCTATATTAGTCATGTTATCTATTTTGGACAATAGAGTGACTTTGATACTATTAAACTTGATATGGCTCTATGACTTGCGAAGTGGAAATCCAAAGATGACCAACTGGAACAAGCAAAAAATATTTATGAGGATATTCTGCAAAAGTTTCTGAAGAATAAAAAAAGCGCTAACAGCCCTCCAATTATTGGTTTAGGGCTTTGAGTAATGCGAAATGGCACTAAGTGATATGTTGTATAATACTTTGTGGTAGGCTTATTAGCTTTATAAAAACCCATCCCCACACTTTTGACGACCCGAGCAAGGGACTACTTTAAGGCTGGGATGTGAGGGTAGCTCAGGCTGAAAGTAGAAATAAAAAATTCAAACAGAAAGGTATTTAATGTGGAAGAAGCGTTGAACTTGGTGATCCAGAATTTAGCTAATCAAATTAAGGATTATGAGCCAGAAATACAATTTAAAGCGCTAGAAATTGGTGCGTTAAGGTTAGGTGAGGAAGAAAAGTTTCATGCTATTTTAAAATACTTCCCTGGTTCAGCAGTTATCGGTTTTGAAGTAGACGCAGCCGTTTGTGAAGAAATGAACGCTACTTCTGAAGCTGGTATGACATACTATCCTCAGGCTCTAGGAACCAAAAATGAAAATAAAACTTTCTATGAAACAAATGCGCCAATGTGTGGCTCTTTATTCAAACCTAATGAACCATTACTCAGACTTTACCACAACTTTGAGGTCGCATATTTAAAAAAAGAAACGACGATTGATACCATTTCTTTGGACTCATTTTTAGAAAAAAATTCGATGCGTGATATGGATTTTATTAAAATTGATGTACAGGGTGCCGAAGTGGACATTTTCGCAGGTGCAGCCAAGACTCTTAAAGATGTTACATTTATAGTGTCTGAAGCAATGTTTATTGAACATTATGAAAATCAACCATTATTTGGTGACGTTTGTAACTCTCTTAAGAAACATAATTTGATGTTCCACAAATTTTTAGGGGGGATGGGAGGCAGAACTTTAAAGCCAGCTCTGATTAATAACGATCCCAATTATGCATCACAACATATTTGGTCAGATGTGGTTTTTATAACAAATGTACTTAACATTCGGACATTATCCTCATCCAAACTTTTAAAGTTAAGCTTTTTTGCAGCTTTATATGACAGTTTTGATGTGACTTTGTTTGCCTTAAACCACCATGATGCAATTTACGACACAAGCTTTGTTGAGATAATTTTTGGCAAAGAATTTATTAAGATACCAATAAATACATAATTAATATAGTGCATAACTGGGAGAGAGAACGTGTATGCCCCTCCAAAATTTTTAAGCAAGCGTGATCAGGATAACTAGGATGGCCTCGTGTCATCATTTATGCCTTCCATTTCATTAATTGGTCTACATAAAGGTAGGTGTGTTATCAACGTATCTGTGCATTGCCGAGGGGGTTTTAACGGTGAGCGAGTTGTTCTTTTCCTATGATCAAGTCTAGTTTCCTCCTGTGCCTGTAACAATTAAACAGCTAGAGATCTTTAGTTTGATGTAAAAAAATGTTTGTGTCTTTTAATCCAACACGAGTAAGCCTTTCGCCATCGCCCTTAGATCCAACAGATTTCAAGATGGACCTGTACTTTAGTTAATACATTACATATATTTAAAAAATTTTAAAAGAAAGACTTAAAAGAAGAAAAGATTGGGCTGGGAATGGGAAAGTATTTTAGTAATTGAAATTAATATTTAACAAAATTTTCCATTAATACCAATTCTAAAACTTGCAACTATTGTAATTAAATATATTTATTTTCCACACAAAAATTTCCTTAAAAAGATCAACAGCCATATGTGTATCTGTGAAGATTAAAACATTTAGTTTGTGGTGTATCACTGACTCAAGAGCATCTGTAATGGGGTCGTCACCACATAACCTAAAATCAACTAGTTTATGTTGTCGTAATGTCGTCAATTTATTTTTAAAAACATTATTTTATTTAAAAAAACCATTAAAAACCATTAAAAACCATTAAAAACAATGATGTAAAATTTATTTTTTTTTTGGCCCAAAAATTGCATTTAATTTTTTGAATGATTTATATGCCCTTTGGCAAAAAATGAGATTAATCAAAAAGAGAAAAAAATGTCGGTTTCTATTAAAAATACTTTAAGTTGCGCAATTATTACGCCAATTGGCCCTGGTCACCAAGAGGTGTACGTCAATATGTGTGTGCCCAGTATAAACTTAGCAATTGCAAATGGTAAAGGCCCATTTGAAAAAATTGAGTGCCTTCCTGTCTTTGATATAGAGGGTAGTAAAGGAAGGTCTGAAGCACGTAATATTGGTGTTGAGCAAGCTTGGAGGGAACAATATGACTGGATTTTTTTCTTAGATGCGGACGACTTGTTATTTGATGGAGTTTTCGAAGCAGTCCGAGAACATATAAAAGGATTTGACGCCGTTTGGGGACAAATTGTAGCAACACAATATCCTGATTTTGAAACTTTAAACTTTCGAGAAAACCAAATTAAGGTCATTGATAATTTTAAAACACTTATCGCTCATGATCCTTTTTTAACTTTGCAGATGGGACACTTTGTCAGAACGAAGGTTGCAAGAAAACATCCGTTTGACGCTGGGATGAATGCTGGTGAGGATGTAAAATACTACCTTGAAATTTGGAAAAAATATAGATGTTTAAAATGTGAAAGTACCCTTTTTATTAACGTTAGAGGAAACCATTCTGGTGGACCGAAAAGTGCAGATGGTCAGGAGTGGAGGGTTGCAGTTGACAAAGAAATACTTGAAGCGAGGCGTCAACTTACAGACAGCACAGACAGCACAGACAGCTTAGAACTGACACTTGAAATGTTCAACCCTTTCAAAGGTAGGATTGCCATGGTTGTGGCACATCCTGATGATGAGACACTTTGGGGCGGCGGTCTTCTCAGCAGGCTTTTCCCAATTGATATAATCTGCTGCTCAATTCCTAGGCGGGATCCTGAGCGTGCCTTGGACTTTTTTGATGCTGTCCGCACAATGGGGCATTTTCCAATTTTGATGCCCTTTCAGGAAGCCGAACCAAGTCAGTTATTTCAACATATGAATCATTTGGATTTGTCTGGTTATGAACTGATAATCACACATGGCAAAGATGGTGAATATGGCCACTTGCATCACAAACAGGTGCATGATTGGATCCTTGAGCATTTTTCTGGTGAGATTATATGCTTTGGGTTTGGTCAGGGAAATTTGAAACTATCCCTTAATTCTGCAGAGCGTGAAACCAAAATAGCTGCATTAAAATGTTACAATAAAATATCACCATTTGATCAGGGCAAGCCAAAATGGAAAGCTCTAATGGAAAAATATAATATTGAAGAGACCAGAGAGCTTTTTGAAGGTTCAGTTGAACACAGAGTCTCGAATACTGACATAAGCGATACAAGTGAAATAAGTAAAATAAATGAAAAATTGAGCCCTCTTAATATATCAGAGCAAGAGATTCGAAAAAATGCTGATTATCAGCATTTTGAGATCGAAAATGGAAAGCTGCAGAATGTTCAGGGCAGAATGAACGTGAAGCACGATGCTGTAAAAAGTTTCTTGCCAGAAAGTTGGTCAGGACGATCTGTTCTCGACATTGGCTGTGATTTTGGTTTTTGGTCGTTTTTGGCTGCGACTAAAGGAGCAAAAGTAATAGGGCTTGACAGGTCGCGTGATCTGCGAGGAATTGGTCGTATAAATATTCCTCTCTTGAATAATCTTGCCTCAAAGCGGAACAACCTTGATGCATCTTTTCAGAGTTTTGAAGCCGGCACTAACTGGCATTTGTTGAAAAAACATGATTTTGTTTTTTGTATGAGCCTTTACCACCACATTTTTAACGTTTGTGAAGATCATGATGCTATTTGGTACTGGCTCTGGCAGAACACCGGTCAAACATTACTGTGGGAAAATCCGACAGAAATGGAAGATAGGGTTGTTCAGATAAATTTAAAAGAACATCTTTGTCAATATTACACGGAAACAAATATCAGAAGCGCTGCTTTGAAATATTTTGATATATCCAAAGAGCAGCCGGCATTGCATGAAACCACCCGCACGGTCTGGCACTGCGTACCAAAATTGCTGAGCTTACCAAAGTATACGGGTGCAGTAATATCTGGTGCTGGTGGTGCATCAAAAGCCTTCGCCTACTCCGAAGAACGTCGGTGCAAAGAATTTGCGAGTGCAACAGGGGTCTATCCTATGCCTGGTTCGCTGAATATCCAGCTAGATTCAGAATTTGATTGGAATAGCGGATATTATATAGCCAACTTTCTTGATGTGATAAACCGTAAGGTAGGTCTTGATCAAGAATGGACGCAAAGGCGAGCTCGTCTTTATCCTGTAGAGATTGAAAATCATAAGGCATGGGTATTCAAGTTCGAGAGTGACACATACCCTTCTAATTTTGTTGAGTTGATCAGTGAATCATATCTGAGGGACATTATTGATAAATCAGGCTCTGTGACAGTTTCGAAAATATAGGCTTTTCATCTTTTTAACTAAATAACATTCTAATGGCGAGGTATTCAATTAAAGGTACTTCAATGTTAGTCTTCTACCAACGCATATATTACGGATTATCTTATGGATTTGACATTAGACGAGGCCTTGGCGAAGGGTATCGAGGCGCATAAAGCTGGTCGAGCTCAAGAAGCTGGTAAGTTATACACCTATATTATTAAAGCTGAACCTACTCATCCTGACGCTAACCATAACTTTGGGTTATTATCTGTCGGCTCGGGTGAAATAGAAGAGGCAGTTGCGTTCTTTAAAGTAGCCTTAGCGGCGAACCCTAGCGTAGAGCAGTTCTGGCTAAGTTACATTGATGCTTTGATTACGCTAGGCCGTTCGGCTGAAGCACAAGCTTTGGTTTATCTGGCTCAATATAAAGAAATTAAAAGTGAGATTGTTGATCAGCTAGAACGACGACTTGCTGATCAAGGGTTAAAGGTAAATGACACTAATATAATAAAAGTGGACGGCTCAAGTCCTGCCAAGTCTAATATATAATGAAAGCTTCAAGCCCTGCAAAGTCTAATATATTAGACACGATCAAACTTGATAAGGCTTTAAGACTTGCAAAGCAGAAATCCAAAGATGGTCAGCTCCAAGAAGCAAAAAACATTTGTGAAGACATTCTACAAAAGTACTCGAAGAATAAGCAAGCGCTAACAGTCCTCCAAACATTGGCGGATAAATATAGCAGTATTGCAAATGCCCAGATGAAAAAGGGTGATTCTGAAGTAGCTATAAACAGTTACAAGCAGGCTATAAGCATTAAGCCTGACTATGCTGAGGCTTATTATAATTTAGCGATTTTACTAGAAAGAAATGGTAATCCAGATGCGGCTATAGATAGTTACAAGCAGGTTTTAAAGATTATTCCTAACTATGCGGGTGCCTATAACAATATCGGCAATACCCAGAAGGGTATGGGTGATTTTGAGGCAGCTATAAACAGCTATAGCAGGGCGGTGTTGATTAAGCCCAACTATGCCGAGGCCTATTACAACCTGGGTCTTGCCCAGCATGATAAGGGTGATCTGAAGGCTGCGATAGGCAGCTACAACGATGCTCTAAAGATTAAGCCTGAATATGCTGAGGCATATAATAATATGGGGAACGCCCAGAAGGGCGAAGGTGACTTGGATGCCTCTATAAATAGCTACAAACGTTCTATAAAAATTAAACCTGACTATGCTAACGCCTATTATAATATGGGGAACGCTCTGAAGGATAAGGGCGAATTAGAAGCTGCTGTAGTTTACTACAAGCAGGCTGTAAAGATTACGCCTAATTATTTTGAGGCCTACAGTAATATGGGCGTAGCCTTAAAAGATAATGGTCTATTAGAGGCCGCTATAGACTGCTACCAAAGGGTTTTAAAAATTAACCCTAACTATGCGGAGGCCCATTTTAATATGGGTATTGCCTTTTTAGATAAGGGTGATCGAAAAACAGCTATGGAGTGCTATAAACGGGCCATAGAGATCCAACCTAACAATGGTGATGCCCATATTAATAAGGCATTTTTGTATTTGGGCCTGCTGGATTTTGAAGCTGGCTGGCCATTATTTGAGTGGCGTTGGAAAGTGTCAAAAGATGTGCCTCAATTCTTGGAAACTTCTAAACCACTTTGGAATCCTTTGATGAGGCAAAGAGTTTTATTATGGGGTGAGCAGGGTCTTGGTGACGAAATTATGTTTGCTTCACTTATTCTAGACATTCACTCATCATCGTCTAAGTTAATAGTACAGACAGATCCGCGTCTTGTAGATCTTTTCAAACGTTCGTTTCCTGATAGTATTGACTTTCGTTCACGTGACGAGATTGTCTCAGAAACAGAATATGATGCTCATTTACCTTTAGGATCTGCACCACTGCATTTTCGACAGACCCTAGAAAGTTTTAAAGGCAGATCTGAGGGCTGGTTATCTGCCTGCAGCACAAGAGTAAACATCTTGAGATCAGAACTCCTTTGCGACGACAGTGAAGTGCTCATAGGGATTAGCTGGCATACCACTGCTCATCGAAATGGGGCTAAAAATAGGCTAATTCCACTCAATCAAATTGCACAAATGTTGCAGGCACCAAAAGTAAGATTAGTGAGCTTGCAGTATGGTAATTTTGCTAATGAGATCAAAAAACTATCAACTGATTATGGTATCAAAGTCGCTCAAGTGACCGAGGTAGATAACATGAATGATATAGACGGTTTAGCCGCCCTGATTAGTGCGTGCGATCGAATTGTTTCTATTGACAACACAACTGTGCATCTTGCCGGTGCCCTTGGCAAAGAAACAAATGTACTGTTACCTTTTGCTTGCGAATGGCGTTGGGGTCAAGGTTCTCAGGACAGTTACTGGTATGATTCGATGCAGCTGCATAGGCAGGTTAAAATTGGCGATTGGGAGCACGTGATAAAAAATTATGAAACTCTCACAAAATCTAAACCTACTACCTCTAGCATTTAGAGGGAAAGGTTAACGTGGAAGACATGAGGTTATTATCTCACATGGGCAGTGGAGGGTTGGAGAATAATATACTATTTAGACGTAACCTATCTTGCACGAGCCTTGGTAGTCAAATATCATTGAATGGTTCCGTTCATTTGCTAGAGATCGCCAGTAAATATTTGCCCTTGTCACTGGCAAACTAAGCAGTGATAGAGGTGCGGTCAGTGGCCCTTTAAAATGACTTTTGCTGGACATAAATGTGTTCTAGTATGGGTTACTAGAGCAAGCTTAGGCTCCCCATTCGTCAATCAACTTTTAAGTGATTCAGCCATTACCTGTGAACAAGTTAATTGTTGAACGCACTGAAAATCAACTGTGATTAAGTCATTTGTTAACGCATTTGAATGTGAACAGGTAATTATATCCTTTGCTTACAACGGCATTGATACATTTGCAAAACGAGCGTCTATCATCATCTCAAAACTAAAATTGCTAAAGGCTCTTGTTTGGGCGTGTGGTGCTAGACGAGCACAGAAAAAGATAAAGCCAAGACCCCTTTCACATTGGTATTTGTCTCACCTTGGGCAAGTTGTGCCAAGGCACTGTGAATTTGTGTATCAATATAACTTGCGGCCAGTGTGGAAGACATGTCGGTCTTGAACTCTCCCTTTTCCTTGCACCGCTCAATCCACTCTTGATAAGTCATTAATACCCAAGCTTGAATAGCATCAATTTTCTCTTGTGCGCCGCTGGTAAGGTGCATGCGAGATTGGCGCATCTTGACCATAAGGCAACCGCTGTTAGGTTTACATGCTTCATCTTGCACAGTGACAAAATCGACTAAGTGATTAAGCGTTTCTTTAAATGGCTTATCTAAAGTCAGCATCTCAAACATAGGCTTGAGCACTGTCTCCTCGTAGCAGCCTAGGGCTGCAATCATCAATCCTTCTTCATTATTAAACTCACGGTACAGACCCGGTTTAGAGACCTGAGCTTTTTTGCATATTTCATTCACAGACACGGTATCTACCCCATTCTGCCAGTAGGTATGCATGGCCACATCTAACACATGATCTCGATCAAAGGTTTTAGGGCGACCTCTTGAGGCTTTAAAAAAATCACACGTCATACTTTTGGATCTTAATGTAAGTTAATGAAAGTTATTGAAAGTTATTGAAAGTCCGCTTCACAAAACCTTAAGCTCGAGACTAATATAACAACTATTGTGGATTTTTTCTATCCCAACTAACGCGCAACACGTTAAGTGTTTTGCACCCAAAGCCTAGGCTTGGGAGCCCTTTGATAGCATTTGATCAAAGTCTTGGATAGCATTGACGCGGATCTATTATTTATTAAACTGGCAGTTAGTTAGTCCATTATTTTATTTGGCCGTTTGGACAAGGTTTTAATGCAATACAAATATCAGTTCAACAATGATAATTCGTGACGAAATTAACACGATTTTTGGCCCTCTAATCGGGTCGCTAACAAAAAATTTATTCAAAGGTGCACAATGATCAGTAGTGAAGATGCCCCAGCCATGCCATTGCTAAAGTTGATGCATATCCTAGGGTATGCTGGACTAATACCCTTTGGTATCCCGGTGTGTCTTATGCTAAATGATCTGTGGTTTGGGTCAGCGATTCGCAGTGGCATACCCTGGGTCTGGGTCGTGCATGCGCCCGATATATTTATCAGCTACAGTGCTGTTATTTTAAGTTTTATGTGTGGCACTTTGTGGGCGGGTTGGCAAACGATCGGTAACAATCGACTAGCAAAGGGTGCTGTTTTAGTGAGTAATTTGTTGGCGCTGAGTGCCTGGGGTGCTTTGTTACTTATGTTTATAGCGTCGGTGCCTAAGGTCTTTTGTGTTATCCTTCTTATGTTCGGTTTTATAAGCTTATTGACCGCAGAACGGATGCTTGGCACTGCAGTGATGGTTTACTGGCGCATGCGTTTATCTTTGACCGCTATCGTCCTTATTTTACACCTTATAATGATCACGCTTGTGATAATGGAGTTTTAACAGTGGCACAATTAACCATTTTTTTTGATGGCGGTTGCCCTTTGTGTGCAAGGGAAATTAGACATCTTGAACGCCTTGATCATGCGAAGAATCTCGCCTTTGAAGACATTTATGCGCCTCTTTTTAGTGAGCGCTTCCCCCACATTGACCAACAGAAAGCGGACCAGATTTTGCATGGTCAATGGCAGGATGGCGGCATTATTTATGGCTTAGAGGTGACCTACCATTCATGGGTTTTAGTCGGAAAGGGGCATTGGGTAGCGATTCTTCGTTGGCCGATTTTTAAGCAATTAGCGCAACTAGGCTACCGTTTTTTTGCTCGATATCGTCACCGAATTTCTGCTCTGCTTACTGGTGAACCGCGGTGTGATCGTTGTGACATTGGTGGCCCTTCAAAATGACAGCAGAATTACCAAATTATGCCTTGGTCTTGGGAGCAAGTGGTGGCTTAGGTTCAGCATTGGTGGCCCAGTTTTTAAGTGACCCATCCATTGCCCGTGTGTTCGCCATTAGCAGGGCAGGGGAGTCAGATTCTATAAGGGTTTCAGTTGCCGAAGCTAATAAGCTTGTCTGGATCAAAACTGAATATGATGAACCGTCTATGGTCGAGGTGACCGAACAGTTAAAGCCCCATGCGGGTCAGTTTGGTCGGGTGTGTATTTGTCATGGGTTGTTGCACTCAGACACCATTTGGCCAGAAAAACGCCTTGAAGACATTAACGCTGAAAACTTACATGAGATATTTCAAAGCAATACGGTGGTGCCCGCGCTGTGGTTAAAATTACTTTTCAATTTGCTCAAGGGCAAACAGCCCTGTGTGGTGGCGACTTTGAGTGCAAGGGTAGGCAGCATAGGCGACAATCGTATGGGAGGATGGTACTCGTATCGGGCCTCTAAGGCTGCACTTAACATGGTATTGAAAAACATGGCCATTGAATATGGCAGACGCGCTAAAAACGTGAAACTAATCGCCTTTCATCCAGGGACAACAGACACATCACTTTCCAAGCCGTTTCAAGCGTCTGTGCCAAGTGACAAGTTGTTTACGCCCACCTTCGTGGCGTCACAGTTGGCTGGTATTATGAATAATGCTGAAGTGGATGGGCAGCTATCTTATCTTGATTGGAATGGTGAGTTGATTGTTTGGTAGTAGTGCTGGTGAGATAAATGTTTATGTTCGCAATAGTTGGGCAGGGGCTACTTACTAAAAAAAACCCGTAACCTTGGGGTGTAGAAAAATTATGATTAATACATTTATTATATAAGCTAAACGTTTTAAATATCTGTTATTAAAAGCATTATGATTAGTTATGGTGTGAACCAAAGTCCATTGATATCGTCTTAGCTCATAGTGAAGGTAGGGGCTCCTGTATTGCTCACTCTTTGATTAGGATGATCTTTAAACTATTGACTTTAGGCGTCAATTGCAATAAATTTGTAGCTTGGAAATATTCCTGTAACCGGTAGTCAGGGCGCCCGATAAAATGAATAAAATAAAAGTTTTACCTTTCGTAGCGTTAACGTATGCGATGTCAGCCATGGCATTCGCTGGGGGAGACGAAGTCGATGCGTCGACCAGTCTAGTTGATTCATCAGACACAGCCGTTGTTGAGGCAGCGCCTGTAGTTGAGGCTTTGTCTTTAGACTCAAGTACGGCAGTCGAGGGTTTATCGACTCAATCGAATGTCTCTAGCTCTACTGCTCCATCTTCAGGGTTGGACGCTGCAAGCGGTTTGACCGATGGCCAATCAAGCGGTGGGTTTGCAGCCTTTGAAGATGAGCCTATCTTAATAGACATTTCATCACTTTTGGACCCAGACCGTATCGGTTTGACCAATTTGCAGTGGGAAGTCGATAGGCTTGATGGGCAAGGTTGGATACCCCTAAGTGGTGCTAATTCACCTGTATTCATTCCCCGCCAACAGCACGTGGGGCATAGTTTGCGGGCTCAGGTATCTTACACAGATGGCAAAGGGTCTGTGGAAAATTTAGTTTCCCCAGCTACCAGTCCCGTGCAGAATATTAATGATCCACCGCTTGGCCAACTTGAGATAATCGGTAGCCCAATGGAAGCTAAAGTGTTACGCGTAAACGTAACTGGTGTGCGAGATGAAGACGGCGCTGGCGTGACTTCCTTTAAATGGGAGGGATCACTAGACGGTATATCATGGACTCCACTAACCAGTTCTGACAGTACTCTAGTATTATCCCAATCAGAGGTTGGTCTGTATGTGCGCTCAGTTGTGAGTTACGTTGATAAATATGGACACCCAGAGTCAGTAACAAGTGAAATAGCTGGTCCTATTGGCAATGTGAACGATAATGTGGTGGGAACGCCAACGATCGCTGGCATAGCATTAGAGGGTGAGACTTTAACGTTGAAAATAGGTAATTTGACCGATCCGGATGGTGTGTTCACCGAAAGCATTTATTGGGAATCTTCAGTGGATAATATTTGGAGTCACATTCCAGGGGAAAATTCTAAAGACCTTCAACTTACGCGTTATCTCACGGGTGTGAATGTGCGTGCGGTGGTGTCTATTGTTGATCGTTTTGGTTCTGTTGAGAACACAGCCTCTGCTCAAGTAGGTCCCATTGAAGCCATTAATATTCGACCTTCTGGCATGCTGATGTTAAAGAGAACAGCGAACTAATCTGAATTTACGCCCGCCCTAGTCTGTGTGCAAGGCTCAGACTAGGGTTAAATATGATTGATTACTCTTCTAAACAACATCCCACAATCGATTTAACTGAGATGCCGTAAACAAACTATGTCTGGTCCCAATAGGGGGCTTCCCCAAAGCGTACGATTAAAAAATCGATCAGGCTTCTCACCTTGAATGGTAAGTAGTGTGTGGCTGGATAGATTGCATAAGCGTGCATAGTGGACAGTGTGTAGTTCTCTAGTATGGGTACCAGATCACCCTTTTTCAAAGCTTCCCAAACAAAAAAGGTTGGTAAGATAATAATGCCGTGTCCTGAAAGGGCCAATTGCATCATGGCATTGCCGTTGTTGGCGCTGAAGTTAGATTCTCCATTCACTAAATGTTTCTGTCCAGCACTGTCCCACAGCGGCATGCCTGCTAATGGCCAACCTGTGCGCTTAAGTATTTTATGAGTTTTTAGTTGTGCTGGAGTGGTGGGTGTGCCGTGGCGCTCAAGGTAATCGGGGCTGGCAAAGATGGCATGCCTAATGGGTGTGATTTGACGCGCTCTTAGGCTGGAGTCGGGTAGGGAGCCGATACGAAATGCCAAATCGTAACCACCCTCTATGAGGTCGACTTTATGGTCAGAATAGTCTATCTCAAGGGTTAACTCTGGATGCTGTCGCATGAACTCATCAATGGCAGGCGTGAGGTGTGCAATGCCAAAAGACAAGGGCACAGCCAGCTTTAGCGATCCGGCCAACACTTTGTTTTCACGCGCTATATCACCATTCAACGAATCTACTTCGCCTAATAGTAGTTGAACCCGCTGGTAATATTGGTGGCCAGCCTCAGTGAGGCTAGAGGTGCGCGTAGTGCGGTTGATGAGTTTAGAGCCCAATCTATTTTCTAAGTCATTAAGGCGCTTGCTAACGGCAGATTTAGCCAAGTTAAGTTGGCCTGCCGCTTTGGTGATACTACCCGCTTCAACAATCCTCACAAACACCTGCATGTCTTCTAGCTGGCCCATATAGTTCTCTTTTGACGAACAATCTTTCCGTATTCTTTATGTTTTTCTGCGCTTAGTCAAACGATATATTAACATTGTCAGTAAAAACTAATTGTGACCCCTTTCAGTTTTTACTGACACTTCCCTTTAACATAATGCTCTTTAATAAGAGAACAAGGACAAATTATGACTAATGTAAGAAACGAAAACGGCACATGTGGATGTGGCAGATCACCCACTGGAGATTGTATTGGTTGGCATGCGCTAACACCTGCGGAATATGAAGCCAAAACTGACAAAGAAAAAGAAGCAACATTTGAAAATTCAAAGTAAAAAAGTTTAGGTTTGTGATCAAAATAGTTAAAACAAGCTTTAAAAATTATTAGTGAGACAGAGAATATAAAGATCTTGCGTTATACCGATCAATTCTATTCTCTTTTTACGAATAATTAGTTTGTGTTTTACATTATTTAAATAACCTTTATGACGTTGGTAAATGCCAACACCTACCCTGATACAAACAATGGTGTTGGCATATCTAATAGTTTGTAATTCAAAAAATATATCAGCAATGGAGCATTATTATGAATAATTTATCTATTTACACCGCCCCCATAGGGCGCTTACTTCTTTCCGTGATGTTTCTAATGGGAGGGCTTAGCAAAATTGGTAACTATGCGGGTACTCAAGGCTACATGGAAGCCATGGGGGTGCCAGGTGCTTTACTTCCCCTTGTGATTGTTGTTGAGGCGCTGGGTGCATTAGCGATCATCCTTGGCTGGCAAACAAAAATCGCTAGTGTTGCTTTAGCAGGCTTTTGTGTATTGTCAGCAGTACTATTCCATGGTGATTTTAGTAATCAGGCAGAAATGAGCTCGTTTATGAAAAACGTCACCATTGCTGGAGGATTTTTATTGTTGGTTGCCCATGGGCCGGGTGCTTACGCCTTAGATAATCGTGTAAAATCTAGCCAAGTGTAAATAAATTTGAGAGAGACCCTTATGGCTGCTCATAAGCATATCAACTTAGCATCAAGAGAACTGCAACTTAGCACGCCAGGCATGCCAGCGTCAGATGGGGATGGGGTCAAAATGACCCGTATTATTGGCACCCAGCAACTAAATATGCTCGATCCATTTCTCTTGCTGGATGCCTTTGGCAGTGATAAACCGCTGGATTATATTGGTGGCTTTCCAAATCACCCCCATCGTGGCTTTGAAACAGTCACTTATATGCTCGCTGGGCGCATGCGTCATAAAGATAGTATTGGCAATGAAGGGGTGATCGAAGCCCATGGCGTGCAATGGATGACAGCCGGCAAAGGCATTGTGCATTCAGAAATGCCAGAGCAGGACAGTGGCCTGCTGGCAGGCTTTCAATTGTGGGTAAACTTACCCAGCAAAGACAAAATGTGTGAGCCAAAATATCAAGAATTTATAGCTCAGGACGTGACTGTCGAAAAGCGCGAAGATGGCAACCAAGTGAGGGTTGTGGCTGGCATTACCGATTTGGGTAGTATTGGGCCAGTGCAACGCCATGACATCAATCCCACCTTTATGGACATTACTTTGGCGGCAGGTAGTGAATTTAATCAACAAATAAAATCAGGCGATACAGCCTTTATCTATGTGATTGAAGGTCATGTGTTAGTGGGAGGTAAGGCCAGTCTTTTGCCTACTAAACAGCTAGGCATTCTAGAAGATGGGGACCATGTCAGCATGGTCGCAGCCCCCCAAGGGGCCCGAGTGTTATTAGTGGCGGCCACCCCAATTAACGAAAGTGTGGCCCGAGGTGGGCCATTTGTTATGAACACAAAGGCTGAAGTAATGCAGGCTTATGATGATTTTAGAAACAATAGGTTTTAGGAGTTAATAATGGGATTACTTGTTAATGGAGAGTGGCATAGCGATTGGTATGACACCAAAGCCACAGGCGGACGTTTTGAGCGCAAAGCCCCCAGTTTTCGCAATTGGATTACTGCAGACGGCAGTGCTGGGCCTTCCGGCACTGGGGGCTTTAAAGCAGAGCCTAACCGTTACCACTTGTATGTATCTCTAGCTTGCCCATGGGCCCACCGCACCCTGATCTATCGGCAGTTAAAAGGTTTAGATCAAATGATTTCGATGTCAGTGGTAAATGCCTTTATGGGTGATGAAGGGTGGACCTTTGAACCTGGGGACGGGGTCATTGAAGATCCAATCAACCAAGCCACTAGAATGCATCAAGTTTATACGGCGGCGATGCCAGATTATACAGGTCGGGTGACGGTTCCTGTCATATGGGACAAACACACTCATACTATTGTCAGTAATGAGTCACCTGAGATCATCCGTATGTTTAATTCAGCCTTTGATGACGTGGGTGCAATTGCTGGAGACTTCTGTCCTCCTGAGTTGCTCACAGAAATTGACGAATTGAATGATTTTATCTACCCCAACATCAATAATGGGGTTTACCGAGCTGGATTTGCTACCACCAAAACCGCCTATAACGATGCGGTCACCGATGTGTTTAACGGCCTAGATACCCTTGAATCTCGGTTAGCCAAGCAACGTTATTTAACCGGCAACACCATTACTGAAGCAGACTGGCGTCTATTCACCACCTTGGTGCGCTTTGATGCTGTTTATGTGGGACATTTTAAATGTAACCTGCGTCGCATTGTAGATTACCCACATTTGTGGGGTTATTTGAAGGATTTATATCAAGTGCCAGGTGTCGCTCAAACGGTGCATGTGGAGCACTGTAAAGCGCATTACTATGGCAGCCACGAAACCATTAACCCCACCTTGATTATACCCCTAGGTCCAGTGATTGATTTTATGCAACCACACGATCGGGCGTCGATTTAGTCGAAGATTGGTGTTAATACCTCTTTAAAGATTGCTTTAGCAGTCTTTTTTTTTGCACCTCATGCACATGAGCCAGATAGAGAAATAATAAATGAAACCTGTAGTCGCTAATAATAAACCCGTTAAAGTCACCCTTGCCAAAGGAGAGGCCTATGCCTTTTGTACTTGTGGTCGATCAAGTCAGCAACCCTTTTGTGATGGCTCCCATGTCGGTACTGACTTTAAACCGCAGCAGTTAGTAGCAGAGGAGGCAGGCGATGCGTATTTGTGTCAGTGCAAACATTCTTCAAATTCACCATTTTGCGATGGCAGTCATAAACAATTTGACGAAAGTTCAATAGGTAAAGAAGGCCCTGGTTTGGGAGTTGACGCCTCTAAAATTCCCCTCGTTAGCGCCACAAAAGAAGAGCCTACTGTGGAGTTTATTCACCAACTTGCGAGGGACGGTTTATCTAAGATGGGCCACCACGGACCTATGACATCTATGGGGGTGCCCCGTCACGAGTTGCCTCACTGGGATGATATTCAGATTATGACAGCACAGATGGCACGTAAACCTTTGTTTGAAGATGTGGCAGTCAGCAGTGAATTAGTGATTGGGCCAAGGGCTAAAAAGCCACTCATTTTAAAGATTCCATTATTTGTTTCAGATATGAGTTTTGGTGCATTATCAGAAGAAGCGAAGTTGTCTTTATCAATAGGTGCTGAGTTAGCTGGTACGGGCATTTGTTCTGGTGAAGGGGGCATGTTGCCTGCAGAGCAACAAGCCAACTCGCGCTATTTTTATGAACTTGCTAGTGCCCAATTTGGGTATGATGAAGCTCAGTTAAAAAACGTTCAGGCCTTTCATTTTAAAGGTGGCCAAGGTGCAAAAACGGGTACTGGAGGCCATCTTCCTGGTAACAAAAATATTGGTAAAATTGCCCAAGTGCGGGGTATTGCAGCGGGTGAGGCGGCTATCTCGCCACCCACTTTTAAAGATTTACATTCGTCTAAAGACTTCAGAAAATTTGCTGATCGGGTACGCTCTATTACGGGTGGTATTCCCATTGGCTTTAAACTCAGTGCTAACCACATTGAAAAAGACATTCAATTTGCTCTGGATGCCAGCGCTGACTATATTATTCTTGATGGGCGTGGCGGTGGCACAGGGGCTGCACCTGAGATGTTTAGGGACCATATTAGTGTGCCTACGATTCCCGCATTGGCAAGGGCCCGCAAGTATTTAAATGAGCAGGGCGCAAGTGGCGAAGTCACCTTGATCATTACCGGTGGTTTGCGAGTACCGATGGATTTTGTTAAGGCCATGGCTTTAGGAGCAGATGGTGTGGCGATCTCCAATAGTGCGATGCAATCAATCGGATGTGTGGCTGCAAGAATTTGTAATACTAATAATTGCCCCGCTGGCATTGCTACTCAAAAAGCAGATTTACGGCAGCGATTAAATGTAGAAAAATCTTCTGTTCAACTGAAAAACTTTTTTGAATCCTCAACCCTTTTAATGCAGGTGATGGCTCGCGCCTGTGGGCATGATGCCTTAAGAAAATTCACCCAAGAGGATTTAGCAACATGGCATCGTGATATGGCGTTATTAAGTGGCATAAACTACTCAGGAATGATGCCACCATCCGGTTAAACTACTCACCCCAAGTGCAATATGGATAAAGGTTTTGGATGATTTGTTTTTTTAATGGTTCTGTAGGGTAAGTGGTCACTTACTTACTGTGGGTTGATGGGGTGTTTTAATGGCAGGTGCTATGTTTAAGTTATGTTTAAGCTTTGTTTAAGTCATGTCTAAGTTATGTGTGTGCTTTATGTATTTAATCAGTTTGCGATCAGTAAGCGATTAGTATGTGATTAGTATGCTATCTGAGTGCGATAAGTGAGCTATTTATGTTGCAGACTTATATTGAATTTGGCAGGCTAAGGCGTAGACTAGGGCGGCAATTGAATAGTTCATATGAGCTTGGGTTGATGCCTTCTTACCCCCTAATTATTGATGCATCTTAAAACCCCATAATCCAACATCTCACGAGTAAAGGTTTAGATTAAATATGCCCAATAATAGCTTGCTTTTAGTGCTTGGCAATCAACTATTTCCCATAGAAAACATGCAAACAGCCGCTGCTGATTTTATTTTTATGGCAGAAGACTTGGGCCTTTGCACCTATGAGAAACATCATAAGTTAAAGATCCTAATGTTTTTAGCGGCGATGCGCGAAAAACGGGATGAGTTGCAAGCTCATCATTTCAAAGTTGATTATGTTGATATTGATGATCCATCGTTTGATCAAGCCTATGAAGAAAAGTTAGCTAAGTGTATTTTAGAGCGCGAGGTTACCTCACTGACCATTTTTGAAATTGAAGACAAAGACTTTGAAGCGAGAATACAAACCTTTGCTGCCCAGCAAAACCTAACGCTCACCGTATTACCCTCGCCCATGTTTATTTTAGATCGGCAAGAGTTTTTATCCTTTACTGGAAAAACAAAAGTGTTACGCATGGGTAACTTTTATAAAGAGGTGCGTAAAAAGCTCAATCTACTCATGGATGAAGAGCAAAAACCCTTGGGTGGTAAGTGGTCTTTTGATGAAGATAACCGGAAGAAAATTCCCAAGGGGCTGGCCCTACCAGAGCAGTATGTGCCCCAACAGAGTGCTTACATTGAACCCTTAAAAACCACCATAGCACTCAAGTTC
>ENA-ORXF01000515-ORXF01000515.1-marine-metagenome-genome-assembly--contig:-NODE-515-length-27809-cov-8.559174_pt1 | contig 27809 bp, 43 predicted proteins | sample MGYA00237864_ERZ511476 | MGnify/ENA primary metagenome ERZ511476 (study PRJEB26306, sample SAMN06343908) | marine metagenome | isolation source: coastal waters | place: Atlantic Ocean: West Antarctic...
ACCATGAAACCACTTGCAGCAACTGTGTGTGCCGCAATCATGCTTCCTTGAACTTGTGTTACTTGACCGTTTTTTCCGGGGAAAAGCATACTGAATAATTCACCGTCAGCCATAACTCCATCAGCACCACCTGCTCCTGTGAGCGTTCCAACGATAGGAGTTGGGCATGAAATGTAATCCCAATCTATAATGTTTTCTGGTGTTAATCTTGTGGTTGTTCCACCAATTGCAATATTTCCACTTGAGTCTATAGTTGTGTTAGTTGTTTCTGCACCTGTTGATGCACTTGTAGAAAATTGAGTAAATCCTGTCTCAGATCGGACATTACCCTTAAAAGTTGTAGTAGCCATGTAAATCTCCTTGTCTTGGCAAATGTCAGCCAGATTATCCGACTGTCAAGGTATTAATAATACTATACATAAAAAAAGGGTGACTCGCAAGCCACCCTTTTAATAATCGAACAATTGTTCGTTAAGCTGCGCCTGGTGATCCAAACACACAACGAGGATCAGAGAAACCGAAAGCATAACGCTCTCTAGCTTTATATCTCATGTTTCCTGTGTCGAAGTCTGCTTCCATGCTTGTTCCTAATGGTGTTCTTTCAAAATATTTGAAACCATTTGGAGCATCTGTTTTAATGAAAAACGCATCTGTGTCTGTTAAGAAATGGTTGATAACGTAACCTTCTGGTAACATTCCCATATTCTTCATTGCGTTGACATCATTGTCAGCAGTTCCAGGTCTTAGAGTTGACTCTAATAAACGATCAGCAACAAATTGTAACGCAGGTGGAATGATTAACTTCATACCACGAAGAGCAACAACCATGTTACGTTCATCAACAAAACCAGAAATGTCAATTAATGCACTTTCTAGTGATGTTTCGTTTAAATCAGCGGCCGCTGATGGTTCATTTGAAAATGATCCACCACCACCTAGAGGATGGTCTGTAGCACAAAGCTCTTTTCCATCACCACCAGTAAAGCTAGAACTAAACGCATTGTTTAAAACAGATGCAGCTTTAATTTGCTTTGTGTGTGCCATTGATCTTGCTAGTGCCTTTGTGTATCTAGCACCAAGACGGTCATAGAGATTATCTTCCATTGCTTCCTCAGTTAATGCGAAAGCTAATGCAACTGTCTCCATTGTATATCTTGATGTATATACTTCGTTAGCACTATCGAAGGCAACTCCGCTACCTTCTGATTTAGTCGCAGCATTACCAAATCCACTAATCATTACTTCTTCTTCAAACGCTCTGTCTGATGATTCTGTATCGTAGATTTCTGCATGCTCATTGTCGTAACGGTCATATTCCATGCCAAAGATGGCATTTAGACCTGGTTCTAACTCTTTTACGAGTTGCGCTCTTGATATAGCCATTTAATTTCTCCTAATTACTAAGCTAATCCGACCCCTTTAAGACCGAATACATGGTTAACTATCACAACTTGCACATTAGTATGTGCTGAAGCAACATCTGAGTTTTCAGGATCTCTTGAAATATCAATTGCCTTTAGAGGTAAACCTGTTGATGTACCTCCGTCAGTAACTTGTAATTCAGCTCCTGAAATACCAGTAACGGTACTACCAGCAGTTGTATAAACAACATCAAAGTTACCTAATAAGTCAGCTACTGGCATAGCTATAGCAGCTTGGATTTCATAAATAACCATAGGGTCATCAATGATAAACGCTTCTATATCAGCCGCAGCAGTGCTTGCTGGGTAAAAGTTTGAAAAAGTTTCTTTTCCTGTTGTTGGGTCTGTAAAACGACATCCGTTAAACACACCAACGATAGGAACAGTACCACCATCTGCATGAATTTCTATTCCTCCACCAGTAACGTGCATAACCATGTCACCTTGGAAGATAGCAGTTCCATAATTGCTGGCGATTCTATATCGGCTTTGTCCGCCAGTATAGGGTGTTCCACCTATTCTGCCTATAGGACGTAGTCCGAATGCAGCATCTTTATTAGCCATTTTTCGTTCTCCTAAATTAATTAAATTTATTAATCAACGGCTTTTTTGCCAAAGGCTACTTGAGACCGTCTCTCTGGTTTTAACATAGGCATTGCAGAGTTTGAATCTTTCATCATATCTCTATCCACTGCCTCCATTTGATTATTTGTCTTACTCTGAAAATAGTTATTTCTTTGCTCAACAAGTTCATCAGGTATCCGTGCTAACAAAAGTCCACCTTGACCGATTACTCCAGCATTCTTGCCTTCATCTACAACAGGTGCATCAAACTCTGGATATTCTTCAGCACGAACTAATTCATATCCTTCTCTTAATCGTTTATGGATGTTTGATCTATCATCATATTCCATAACTCGTTCTCTTATCCATCTATGCTTATAGCCTATAGGCGGCTCTGGAGCGTCAAGTGTTGACGGTGGCTTCCATGTCTGTACTCTCGCCTTTTTCTCACGAGTTTGCGACTCTCGATTAGTACGTTCTGACATTATGCTACTCCCTTATTTTTTTCTATTTTTGCTACTTCCTGTGCGTATTTTTCTAAAGGTATCCTCATTTTTTTAGCAAAGGCTACCTGACCTGGCGTTAGCTCAATAGTTTTTTTACCACCCCTTTTCATAGACCGTCCACTGGACGCAGGAGCTACAGACTGGGCGTTATTCTGTCCTCCCTTAAACTTGTGTGGAAATTCAGTAGCCATACGCTTACTGACTTCATTATAATAATCGTCTGATGCAGGATCAAATCCTTCTGCACTAACAAGTTGCTCATGTATTGCTTGCGCTCCACGAGTCATAACCATGTCTGTTCCGAACCAAGAATTACCATCCAACCATTTTTGTAGCTTTGGTTCTAAATCTTGTTTTTGAGGAGCTTGTCTTTGCTGATTTTTCTTTGCTTCTGCATTGACCTTTGCCTCATTATTTTGAGCTGCTCCCGCTTGCTCAGTACGGATTTTTTGGATTCTGAGTCTTTCGTTCTCAATAGCGAGTTTAGCCATGAGATCTTGTGCTTCAGCCATTTTGTCAGAGTCGCCAACATCAAAAGCCTCCTTAAAAAGTTTTTTTGCTTGAGCAGTTTGTGATTCAATTCTGTTACCAAACTCTGATGTGTAACCTTGATTTAACTGATTAAGCTGTTGCTTTAGTTGATCGTTCTCATTTTTTTGTTGTTGAGCAAAATTAAAAGCAGCGTCTGCTTCTTCTAACGCTTGCTTACGTTTTGCTGTTAATTGGTTAATTCTTTTTTGAACATTGTCGCTATATGCTTCAAGTTCTTCTGGTTCTTGTTGAACAATTGTTCGGTCTTCTTCAACTTTTTTTTCAGGCGAAGCTGCTTTTTCTTCAGAAACAGATGTATCGTCATCTACTTCATAAACAAATTTTTCTTCTTCAACTTCTTGTGTTTGTGCTTCGTTATTCATCATACTCTCCATTATATATAAGAAATGTCCTTGGGGTCAAGTATAGATGCTATAATATTATCATCATTTATGATTCTTAGCTCCATACCATCCACTTTAAACTTATTTCCAGCATATCTACCCATAAGTACCCAATCTTTCTCAGAACACCAAGCTCCACTTGGGAACTTATCTTGATCTTTGTAAGCGTCAGGTCCTATCTTAACGACATAAGCCACTACACTAGCAAAACTTTCTCTATCTCTAGTTTTGTCAGGTATAATAATTCCATTAACCTTTTCTGGAACGTAGTAAGGAATAACAAGCATCCTATATCCAGTTGGCTGTGGCAAACGATCAAGGACTGATCCTTGTAGTTTAGACGGGTCTTTTGAGTTTGGATTAGCATCTTCTTTATCGTCAAATGCTTTACTTATAGCAGGAGGGATCGGGTTGATTGTTTTTTGTGCCACAAACCGTTCTGGCACTATCAGTTTCTTATTCATCGAAGTCTGTACCTTTCATCGAGGATTTTAATTCTTCTTCAACCCAAGTCATTCCTCGTATTTGACCTGTTATGAACCGATAGTCTTCCATTGAGTCTATCGAACCATCAGACAAAGATTGAGATAATACACTCTTTCTTTGACGTATGTGCTTATATAAATACTCTGCTAACTTAATTGAGTCCACTGTTATTTTCCTCTACCTTGCGATATTCTTAAAGAACTCACATGTTTCATATAAAAATAGTTTCCTATTTTACTAAAAAATTTACTTAACGATAGCCAAAACCACATCATTTTTTCTTACCCTTACTAACCACACTTTTTAATATTTTTGCTTGTTTAAGATGTGATTTACTAGCTTTTTGTAAACCTTTTATAACTTTGTTTATTTTTTTCTTCATTTTGTTAATCCTTTATACTTTTCAAAACTGCGAAGTCCGCCCAATCCGAGCATTCCCATTAAAACCGTCATAAGTGAACCCATGTCAAATGTAGGCAATTCAGGTATAATCACGTTTAAATAAGAACACACAAATAAAGTAACGGGTGCAAGTACAAAATGCCAACATAGAGCAATTCCACATGTCCAACCTATAAAGGGTCTCCAGCCGCTTACAAAGATGGATTTGTGCTGTGCTTCTGCCTTGTTTATTTCTATTTGACCTTTTGCTAGTTCTTGGGCATGAGATTCTGCCATAGTTGCTACTTCGTGTGCCAGCTTGTTCTTCATGTCCTTATCTTCGATGAATTTCCCCAATAAATTTGAAACGGGTCCAATGAGAGCTGTTAACATATTACTTACCTACTTTCTTCATTGCTTTTATATGAGACTTTGAAAAACTTTTGCCTTTTTTCATATCTTTTTTCATCACTTTCATATGCTTTGCTGTGTGATGTTTAGAATGTTTTTTTAAAGTGTCTTTTTGTTTTTTACTTATTTTCACCATTAGTATATCTCCACTGTTTTTGGGTCTATTTTCGGTATTAGTTTACACATACATTGATATTTTTGTTCTTCTTTACCTTTCATAATTGTTTGATTATGTAATCTATCTTTGTATGACAAACAATTATTAATATCTTTAAAGTATATTCCACCTTCCATTTTTACTCCTAAGTAACAGACGAGCATAAATGCTGTCACTTTTTACTCATCCAAGCTGTAGTTCCCATATACGCTCCTACAATACCTGCTCCAGATAAATAGAAAAGGTTTGATATGTCAGATAAGGCTTTAACTCTTTCAACGTCAATAAGAAACATTGCTAATGTAAAAGCACCCATAGCTATTAATGTTGCTCTTGCCATTCTTAATTGAGCTAATTGCTTTCTCAATAAAGTTTCCGTTTCCTTCATTGCTTTAGCCGTCTCTAGCTCCTCGTCTGTGACAATGCCGTCTCCATCTAGGTCAAAATCATTATATTTGCTATTGTTTTGCAGTGTTTTTTTCATAGGCTTCTTTTATCTCCTCTATTGTCCTAAAACATCCAACGCAAACTTTTTCTTCGTTTAACTTACAAACACCAACACATTTACTCATTTTGCAATACTTCTCAAACTTTCCATTACAGAATCAATGGAAGGCTCTTTAGAGTTTGGGTCTAAAACACATTGGTATTTACGAGGGCAACCATTTGCTAAATCTGTAAAATCTAATGTAAATGTTTTTTGTGCGCCTTGATATATACAAGCCATTTTATCTTTATACACTTTACGTTTTTTTAATCGGCAAGTGGTCATAGTAGGAAGAACAATTATGCCTTTTTGTATCTTTTGTTGCCTCGTGTAATCTTTTGCTTCAACTCGTTTAATCCAAATGGAAGCGATTAGGGTAAAGAAACCCACTATAACTGCAAATAAGAAAATCCAACCAATTATTTCTGCAATTTGTTGTCTTAACTTTTGTTGCTTATATATAGTTCGTTGTCGCTCTTTTCTAATTTCACCTTCCATTGCCAAAAGCTCATCATAAGCGTGAGGTCCTATCGTTAAATTTAAGAACATCTTTAATTCATATCGTTGCTCTTCTAATTTCTTTTTAGCCGAATAAGCCTGTAGTGCAGTCGATTCTATGCTACCAGCTCCAAAAACCTTACCAAATATGCCTGGATTTTTGGCTTGTTTGTCAGCGTTGTCTATATCTGAAGATGCACCCATCCAACGATTTAAATCACCAGACATTTGTTCCAGATCACGACCAGCCTGAAATCCAGATTTGATTGCGCTAAAGGCTTTACTAGCTACAGAGACTGCAAGTGTTATGGTAACTGGATCTATAATAGTTCTCCATTAAAAGACACCTTGAAATCTCTGTGGTCTAGATATCGGTGAAAACTTTTTTATCATTCTTGCTTTGTTTTTTGGCTTTACCTGTATTCTTTGGTTTACTTTTTTTGCTAACTTGTTTCTCTTTAGGTTCGACATTTTCTATAATCTCTAAAATTTCTAAAGGGTTTTGTTGTATTATTGCTTCAAGAACAACTTCTGGTGGGGTTATTTTTTGTTCTCTTGCCTTTTCTTCTGCAAGTCTTGTTTGTCTTTTCTTTTCTTTTTCGACTGCCATAAATTTAGCATTAACTGAACTAACCATTAGTTTTTCCTTCCCATAGCGTTCATAGCCGCTATATCTCGTTGAGTTTCTATTCTATCTTGAGCAATTTGATCTTGCAACTCAAGACGTTGTTTATCAATCATTGTATCATTCATTTCTTTTTGATTATCCATCTCTTGCTTTTTTTGAAATTGCTGGTCTTTTTGTTGTATTTCTTGACCACGTAATGCCAATTCTTGTTTTCTTAAACTTACAAGAGGGTCTTCTTGTGGAGGAGGTGTTAATGATTGAGCGTATTGTTCGCTTACTTCCGAAGCAATTTCTGCTGCACGAGAAGCAATTTGATCTTGTATCTGCTTTTGCATATTAGGATCTTGTTGCATCATCATTTGTTGTTCTTGTGGTATAGATGCCATAACTTCTTGCTGTGCTGTCATTTCTGACATCATAGCCATATGTTCTGATATATGACCTTGTAGTGTCATAAGTATGGAAGCGTTAGATTGTGCAACTGGTGTTGATAACATTGCTAAATGAGCTGTTATATGTGCCTGATGATTTTGTTCAGGGAAAGCGGTCAAAACAGCCATACGCAACGCTTCTTGATTTTCTTTTGCAGGGTTCATGGGCATTGGTTGAGGGGGAGGCTGCAACACGGCATCTATATTAGAAACACCTAACGCTTCGTACATTTTACGATACGCTTGGTACATGCCGTTTTGCCCATGAATTTCTGGATTACTTTGAGCTAACTGCAATTGAGTTTGTGCTAAAGCAATACGTTGTGACATAGAAAATATGTTTGGGTCAGAAACTGGCAGTATATCAATTCTGTCGTCAAAATCAGTTTGTTTAATTTCTGGTGGTGCGCCTGGTACTTGATACGGATACATAGGAACGCCCATAGCAAATACACGAGCTAGTAATTTAAATTCAATCTTCTGTGAATAATGTAGACGTTTATGAATAGCTGACATGACTTTTGTGCCACGCTCCATAATAGCCATAGTTGTTCCTACAGGTGCATTACCATTCATCTCGCCAACTTTCATGTCAGCCATAGAAGCAAAACGTCTTCCTGAATCAATCAACGTATTCATAAGTGAATAAAGAGTTTGTGAAGGCTCTTTAAATGGTAAAGGCATAATTGCTTGACGCAAATCCATCCCAACCATATCAACATCTCTAAACTCGCCAGGACTTAACGGTGTCTCGTCATCCCTTATTCTAGCTCCTCTAGCCTTAAAGCCAGCAGGTAGGTTAGATAGTGTTCCAGCATCTATTAATTGTCTTAGAATCGAAGTGGAAGCCCTAGAAAGACCTCCTATAGTATGAGTGAGACCAAAACCATAAAACCCAAGACCAGGTAGGAACTTATAATGCACAAAATAAGGCACTTTCCTACGGAGCGGATCGCTCTCATTGAAATTCCGTTTGATTGATAAGACATCCCCACTGTCCTCCATAATTGTAACAATATATGGCATTTTTAATCCAGTAGGTTCTCCATCAGCTCCAACGTCTTCAAAGCCTTCAATGTCTAAATTGGTATGAACCTCATAAATCATCATCTCTTCATTTTCTGAAGAGCCGTTAGTAATACCTTCTATATCGTTAATTGTATCCTTTACATCACTCATAGTGTCTGAATCAGAACCAGATTCAGGAAGATCTATATCTTTGTAAAATCCTGATAATTGTAATTTTCTAATTTCATTTTTATCCATACGGATACAATGAGTTATTCTTGTAGCTGTGGCTAAGTCAGTTGCATTGTAAGGAACAATTAAGTCTTCTGAATGAACAAACTTACTTACAGCTCTTTGCATATTTGGATCGAAGTAAACTTTTTTAAACGCTGAACCTACGATTGGGAGATAAAACAACATTTGATCTAATTCAGGATCATATTCTTCCATTTCGTAAGTTATTTGGTAATTCATGTAGTTTTTAACACGCTCTGCTTGAGCCATTACTTCTGGAGTTTCTGCTCCAATGATTGTGGTTTTAACAGGTCCTCCTGCTGGTAACATTTCACGATAAGCCTGTGCTTGGAACTGCGTTACTGATTCAGCTAACAATGGATGCACAATACCAGAAGCACCTTCAAATGGTTCTGATCTATCTTCGTATGTCATACCAAGAAGTTCTAATCCACTTTTGTATTGTTCTTCCCAATCGCTTCTTGAATTAGTATCGTCTTCTATATCTCCAGTTAATTGACTTGATATTTCAGATAAAACATCTTCGTCTATATGATCGGCTAAGTTTGCATCAAAAGGAATGGCTATAGGAGTTTCTGACTCCATTTCCATATCTCCAACAATAGCAGAGCCATCATTTAACTCAGTAACTCCTTCGACCATAGCCTCTGGAGGCAATTCAACTAAATTAGCTTGTAACTCTGGAGCTATAGCGTCTGCTATTCCATTTATATTCTCAATCGCCATTTTAAATCCTAACTAATAGAAAAACCACCACCTTTAATGGCTTTACCCATACCACGACAAGTCATCTTGCCACCTTTGACTTTACCGCCACCACCGTATTCTTTAACTTTGCCACCCATTTCCATCTTAGCAAAGTCTTCACCAGATATTTTACCGTCTTTGTTTTTATCTAGCTTAAATTGACCACCAACTAAAGGTTTTGCTTCACCACCTAGTTTCATTTTCTTAACTTTGCCACCAAATCTTTTTCCTTTAGCTTTTAAAAGCTGTTCTATATCGTATTCAGTCATTTCATTCACATCACCAACTTGCAATGTTCCTGCTTTAATGGCTGCTTGTATTTTTTGTTTTTGAGTTAGATTCCCAGATTTCTTATCGACATTAATCGACACTATATCTTTAAAATTCTTTGGTCTTTCCTTTGGCACTGGAACAACATCGCCACCGTCTTCCATTCCAATTTTTTTAATTTTTATTTTGTTCAGTGATTTCATAATACTTTTCATTTGTCTATTAGTAAGACCTGGTTGAGTACCTTTAAAGCCTGAATAAACTTTATAAGATTCATCTAATTTTTTTCCTGCCATAATAATCTCCTATATTGGTTCGCCTGTTATTGGGCTAAGTTGGATGGATCTTGTTGTGTTAACAACTCCACCTTTTCTCATTTTTCTTATTGCTCCACCATATTTTTTACCAAATAGGCGATTAAAGTCTGATTCAAACTTATCAGATATTTTTTTAGTCTGGTCTTTCGATAACTCTTTGCCTTTACCAAACACAGTGCCTTGTTCTTCTATTTCTCTAATGGCTGCTTCCATTTGTTCTGGACTTAAAGGACTACCACCGCCTTGCATCTTTTGAACAACTTTACCACCGAATCTAGCTTTCATAATAGTGTTTCTTTTTATGTTAAATGCACCAGGTTTTTGAATTGAGTTACTAGCTAGTTGCATATTAATTGGCTTAGTCTTAACTTTACCAGGCTTCTTTGCCATGCGTTTTAACTTAGCTAAGTCTTTGTTAGCTTGAGAATCCAAAGACATAGCCATATTGACACCAGCTAAAGCGTCTCTCTTTTTTTTACCAGCCATTACATAATCCCTTTAAATTTACCACCACGACCTTTAAGCATAATAGATTTTATTTTTTTGACAGCTCCGCCTTTTTTCATACCAAGAGATTTAAGAACAGCAGCTTTCATTCCTTTGCCTCCTGCGAATTTAGCAGTACCAGCCATTAACTGTGTTGCCAGCTTTATTCTTTTAAGATCCTTTGCTTCTTTAGCGGTTTTAGCATCTTTGAAATCAAAACTTCCCATTATTTCATTCCTTTAAACATACCGCCTCTGCCTGGTATAACACCGCCCATATTCATTTTCTTAACTTTGCCACCGTCCATCATACCAACTGGCATAGATTTGGTTGTGTCCATAACTTGACCACCCATATTCATCTTTTGGACTTTGCCACCCATTTTTTTCCCTTGTGGCATACCTTTACCAATACCACTACCCATCATTCCTGCGGTTGCAGCTCCTTTTAACGCTTCTTTTAATCTTTTTAAATCAGCCTCAGAAATAGTATTACCACCTTCTTGTGTTTGTTTTCTAGCCATTAATTTTTGCATTCTTTTCATATCTGCTTCAGACATTGTGTTGCCTGTAGGATCACCACCAAATTGCATTTTTTTAGGCACAGATACTGAAGGCTTGAGTCTTTCTTTTTGTTTTTTCTTAGATAAGTTATTGGTAAGTTTAATATCAAAAGGGTTTTTTACTTTTATTTCTTTGTTGCCCATCAGTAATACTCCATTCTTTTTCTATATCCTGGTTCAAAATGCTCATCGTCAGGTGTGGATATAAAACCACCTTGTCTGAATCTTAGTATAGCCTGTGTCATCGAATCTGCCAAGTCATCATGATCTCCATGTGGAAAACTCGCACATTCCTCAACAACTTCCTCTGCAAAATTAGCGTCTGGTCTCCAAACCATACCACTTTCAAATACTGGAGCGCAAGCGTTCATCCTTGCAAACTTATCAGCACCTTTACTCGGTGTAAAGGGTGTAACTGGAATACCCATACGTCTAAGCTCTTGTGTTAAAGGCGTACCACTAGCTTTTTGCTCTATTAAAATCATGTCAGGTTCATAAGCATCGTTCAAATCATAAGCCATTTGCTTCAATTCTGGAAAATCCCACCTGCCCTTTTCAGCATCAAGCAAAATAATCGCATCAGCCTCACCTTCTACGGGAGTAAAAATACCCCAAGTTGTAATAGCACTATAATCAGCACGATCATTTTTACTGAAAGCGGTATCGTATGATTGAATGATATATGAACAGGGAGGTGGTTTAGCATGATCCCAAACATTCCACCACTCCCTTTTTATTATAGCTCCTTCTTCTGCCGTTGGGTTCTGCATATACTGTGCATTCCACTTCGACACGGGAATTGACGCTTTTACTCCGTCTAATTCCTCTCGACTCCAATATTCTGGCCAAAGTACATTGTTTGTATCTGGAAATATTGCAGGAAACTCCACGACTTCCCATTTATCAGCTCCTCCTTCTGACTGCTTTGCAATAACTCGTGCAGTCAAGTCTTTAATACCCCATCTCGTCATAACAATAATAATAGATCCACCTGGCTGTAGTCTCTGTCTAGGTCCTGATGTATACCATTCATAAATACTGTCCAAAGCGGTCGGACTTAATGCGTCTTGCTCAGAAACAGGATCGTCAATAATACACAAATCAGCTCCACGACCAGCCAACGCACCGCCAACTCCAACAGCGTAATATTCTCCGCCACCATTCGTTGACCATCTGCCAGATGCCTTCGCATCAGTCGCTAACTTTATATCGGGGAATATATCCCTAAAGTCATCGCTATCAATTAAGTTCTTTACCTTACGACCAAATCCAACAGCAAGTTCTGCTGTGTGTGTTGCTTGTATTATCTTTAAATCAGGTCGTTTGCCCATAAGCCACGCAGGAAACAAGTAACTCGCAAACTCTGACTTCGTATGTCTTGGTGGCATGTTAACAATTAATCTCTTAATCTTACCATCTGCCACTTGCTGTAGTTTATCTGCGTAAATCTTGTGATGCTTGCCTTCAATGAAAGAAGGCCATATCTTTTTTACAAACTTTAAATAGTTTTCTTGGTGTGTCTTTTGATCGTCAAGCGTTGTTAGCCGATTAAGCAAAGGAGCTAACTTCGATAACTCATCGTCACTAAGGTACTCTGCAAAATCTTCTGGCTTTAAAGTTTCATTCATTACGCTGACGCTAAAAATCTATCCAATGCTTGATCGACACCACCACCGTTTGCATACCCTATTACACCACCTTGAGCTGCTTTCTTAGGATTTGCTATTCCTGTTAGTCTTGCGATCAAATCGTTTATGTTACCACCATCATACCCAACAGGAGTGAAGTTGCCAACATTGCTTGTGAATGGTGAATCAACCACAACCGATCTAGCAGAAGGGGCAGTTGTAGTCTTTTTTTCTCCACCACCAAAAACATTCGGTGTGCCATCATCTTCTTCTTCTTCTTTTGCTTTGTCTTTTTGTAATCGTTTTAAAATTAATGCAATTTCATTTTCGCCACTTCCAGTGTCGGTTGCATCAAAGTCCATGCCACTTTGTACTTCTCCAGTTCTAGGGTTTCTTGAACCAGTGATTTTACCGTCTCTGTCGTATATAGGATCAAAATTACCTGAAATCAAATCAGAGGCTATAAAATCTCTAGCTTTGCTCTCAGCGAAATTTAAGGCTGTACTAAACATTCCAGCAGGAACACCTAGCTTTTCAAATGTCGTAGGAGCGTTATAAAAATCCTCAATTTTATTTATATCCATACCTGAATATGGCTTTCCTACATTTTCTTCGTAGTCTTCTGGTCTTGTTGATAAAGTTGGAAAGTCAGAAGCTCTGCCAGCAGATGATCTGTCGATGTTATCCATATCCCTCACATTTGCATCTCTTTCAGCCGATGCCCTTTGTCTTGCCTCTTGTCTTGCATCAACAATATCTAATGCAGGAGCAAAATCATCGCCTACAAAATTTCTTGTGTCTCTAGTGTCAATATCAAATACTGTATCGGTAGGTCCGTAACCAGGCTGTGAATCATAAATAGTATCTGACATACGCAATGGATCTAACTGATCTCTTGTGTTTTGAAAGTTTGCAAAATCATTAATCGTTCTGTTAGATTCTGCGTCAGCTATTCTTTGCTCAAGACTTCCTTGAAAACCTTTGTCTCTTTGTTTGAGTGCATTAGCTATATCATTAATATAATTTGTTTCTCTAGGTGTGCCACCAGCCATAATATCTGCATTATTTTCAGTTGGTAAAGTTCTAGTTATATTAGGTCCTGTGTATGGCTGTGAATCATAGTTTGTAAAGCCGACTTCTGAAGCTGGAGCTGAAGCTGGAGCTAACTGATCTCTTTTCGCTTGAAAGTTTGCAAAGTCTGAAGCACTTGGAGAGAATATGTCTATTGCAGAATCAGGTGTAACAGTATCACCTCTTGATCCAGCTCCTTGTGAGCCAACTGGAGCTACACCTGTTGGAGCTTGTCTGTCTGTTGTGGTAGGAGCAATATCAAAGTTACCTTCGCTGTATACATCTCCTTCTCGATCTCTTGCGAAATCTTTTGACCTACTAAATTGTCCAGGACTTAAATTTGTGCCAGCAACAACAGTTTTATTAAAATCCCTATCATTTTTAGAACCTGGAAAATCTAGTTCACCAAACACTGATTCAACACCACGTCCATCAGGGGTTATTGTTCTTGCAGGAGTTCTGGAAAATTCATTGAATTGAGGCGGTCCTTGTCTATCTGGCTCTACAGTTGGAGCGTTAAATACATCACCAATTCCAGTCGTTGCCGTATTTTGATTATTCAAAGCGTTTATACCTTTTTGCCCTAACTCTTGCCTTGTTATAGCGTTAGATAAATTATTTCTTACATTAGCATCAGATAAATCAAAGTTTGATCCAACAGCATTATTGATGGCACTTATATAACCTTGTTTGTTAGCTAATGGATTTTCTCTTACATCATTGCCTAAGTAAGTGTTCACAAAATCTTGCGAATTGTTTATACCCCTGTCGTTATAACGACCTAATTGATCGTCTAATGCTTTTTGCCCTGCGTCTAACGTATTGAAAAGAGCAGGTCCTGTTTTAATATCACCAGTTACGGGATCAACACTTTTAATAGATTCTGTTGTTAAATCTTCTCTTGCCTGTTTTAAATTGCCAGGATTGTTTGTGAAAGGTGCATATAAATCTGATCTACCCTGTGTTATCGCTCCTATCAAAGCGTCTTCTACTCCGCCAATGTTAGGTCGATTGTTTTGAAAAAAACTAGCGTCACTCACTGTTGGAATTCCTGCTTCTTGTCTGTAATTAGGTGTGCCAAAAGCTCCTGTCATAGCTTCACGGTTTCTTGCCGCATCTGCTACAGGTCCAAATCCTGTGTTAATACCTAATCCTAAAGGATCATCTAAATCTAATCCAAGTCCAAAGGCTTGTGGTGAATATGTGGAAGCTATGTTTGCTGCCTCTGGTGCTTGATTGATAGCTTGATCTATAGCCCTAGCATCATCCATTTGAGATTGATCGGCAGCCTGACCCTGCGTTGTTTGTGCATAATTCTCAGCACTCATTCTGTCTTTAGGATCTAATCCTCTTGAGGCTAAACTATCCGCTGCAAACTGTGGGTCATAGTTTGGTGAGTTAATTATATTATTTCTTCTTTTGCTTGGTATAACAGGCGATGTACTAATCGGTGTGTCTATAAAAGTTTGTGCATCTTGTATGTTTTGTTGTTGCTCATCTTCCGTCACAGTTGGCGTGTCAACTACATTAAAATCAATATCAGCTACTGGATCATCACCCACAATGCTCTCTGTATTATCACTATAATCAGTGTAATCAACTACATCATCATCAAAACTAAAACCATCATCGTCATCATTTTCATTGCTTTCGTTGTCGCCACCAGTGTTAGAACCTGGATCTGTAGCTTGAGCATCGTCACTAAAGCTAAAGAAACTCGGAATACCCATAGGTCCTGGTGCGCCAGATCCACCTAATGCCTGTAATATTCCACCTTCTTCGGGTGTTATATATGATAACATATGATCTTGACCCATAATATCTGTGCGTCTAGGTGGAACACCTCCACCATTAGCCATCATCATAGGTTGTTGATTCATCATAGGCTGTTGCATCATACCCATATTCATAGGTGGTTGCATCATAGGATTCATTTGTGGCTGATTCATGCCCATCATCCCCATGCCCATAGAAGGAGGCTGATTGAATATATCAATGTTACCCATAGGATTTCCCATAGGCATAGGTGGGGATGACCCCATCGGAGGAGGTGGTGGGATCATATTCGTTTGTGGTATGGATTTTAAAAAGTTATTGAAACCACCCCTGCTTTCGGCAGTTGTCGTAAAACTTACCTGTGGAGGCTGTGGAGGAACAGGTGGTGTACCCATATTCCCGCCCATAGGACCATTAACCATGTTAAATCTCCGCAAAAAACTAGTTTATGCCAAGATACTATACGATTAATTTATTTTTGACAATAGAAAGCCCATTTCCTTTTCACATTGCGTAAATATCCTCGCAATAGTTGGATCGTTATCATTGGAATTGTGACCTTTGGTTTTGGCAGCCCTCATAAGAGCCTCAATCCTGTCCACATCCCATTTTGTCAACGGCTCTTCGTGCTGTTTGATGTCATCATGCAATTTATCCATCTTATCTAGGTTCTTACACAAATATTTCGCTGATAAAACCACTGATATAGGAACTTGCTTCGTTCCATGCTCATAATGATTCCACATCCTGTGACTTAATCCTAATTTCTTAGCCATTACAACTTGGCTTAGTCCTAATGTGCCACGATAATTAAACATCTCTTTCTTATCAACCTTCGCATAGCTCTCTTCGTTACGTTTCATTGGCTTATTTCCTTTAATACTTTGTGTTTTAATAAATCTTGCGTAAATTCATCTACATTTCCAAATCTAATCGGCTTGTTAACCTGATCGCAAACATTAGAAGCAAATATAGATAGCAACCCATTCGTTTCTTCTCCCTCACATCTCATTATCGTCTTCATAACCTCAACGACACCAGATGGATCGGCAGACTCAAAATCCCTGAGACCTGCGTAGTCTAGTACATATCTAGGCATATTGCCCTCCTTATACACAATATGTAGCAATCACTACTAAAAAGTGCAAGATTTTTTTTATAAAATTTTTTTTTGGGTCGTGTTTTAAAAATGATGGGGGTTGTATCAGGGGAACACGGTGTAGAGATTTTCCGCTAAGATTTATATATATTTGGTGGTATGGTAGGGTATACCGCCCCGATTTTATCCAGCAAAATCAATAACTTAGAACAATTATATGATCTAATATATTATATTACAATTGTTCGATTTTAATATAATAAATAATTAATTACAGGCAAAAAAAATAGCACCGTAAAGGTGCTATTAATAACAATTGTTAGAACCTTTTAGATTGCAATTCTAAAAGGTTTTAAGTTTGATTTATAATCATTGTTTAAACCTGCTAACAAATCACATGCACGATTGCCAACGAACAGAACACCTTGAGAAGGGCTATTAACTTTAAATGGTATCTCGTATCCATTCAGATCATAACGACCTTGTGAAGCACTGTAACGATGATTATAGTGTTGTTGAGTATGAGTTTGAATTATATCCATTCCAAACTTCTCTCTTAACAATGGTCTTATTTGTTCACTAATCATACGTCTCACGTTTTGTGCGGATGCAATACCGCTTACGTTCATTATTTCTTGTGTTGTTGCACCGCCTTCACGTCTCATAATAGCATATGCAAGTGATTGTCTAGTCCTTGAAGACCTTCCAATAAAATCAGGTGTGTCTAGCATCTCTTGTGCTTGCACATGTCTAGCGGTTATTGAATGAGATATCATGTTAATTAAAAACATTGCATAAGACCATAATTTCTCCACGTCAAAAGAACCACCATGAGAGCGGAATTCTATGGTTTCATAATCAACCCAATGTCCTAAGTTAATACTTGAAAATTTACCATTTGTTGAAACCGCACTTCTTATTCTTTCCATTGTCACAGCATCTTGAATTGCTTGTTTGCTTGTAGGTAGTTTGCAAAAATATCCATTTGCTTGACCGCCACGATTTGCACGTCTCATGGCGGGAACGGCATAACCGCCATCGTCAATTCTTGAAGGTGCAAGTAATGAATTATATTGATCTTTATTATCTAAAATTCTAATACCAACATCTTTTGCAATCTCAATTGGAATAGCTTTCCCAAATAACTTTTCTAAAGTGCTTAATTCATTATCTACAGATCTTTTTGCAGACGATAAAGGATTGCTTGTAGCTTCAGTATGAGCAATAGATTTATCATGAAAGTCTGTTGGATCGATTATTATAGGTCTTCTTGAAATATGTATGTGAACGCTACATTCCCAATTTACTGAAGCGTTTTGATCGTTTAATTGTTCGAGTACTGATTTTAAATAAAGTTTTGACTTTTCACAGTTTGAAAGTATTGGAAGTTTTCCTTCACCATCGCACCTTGAATAATCGACAACATATTCAAGAGCTTTTATTTTATTGGATGTTAAAGACTGATTAAATCTTTGCATATGTTGCCAGCCGTTAACGTGTTTAAATTCTGGTTCAAAACCTATTGCAAAATTTTGATTATTAAAAAAGTTTGGATCTGTATTTTTAATGTCATATGTCATAATCGTTTTTTCCTATAAATTTAATATACCTATTATATAATTCATATATGTAATGATTACAAGTCTATTATATATATAAAAAAACTTTTTTTAAAAAAGTACAAAAAACTCTTTAAAATCAAAGACTTAAAAAAAATAAAAAAAAATCCAAAAAAAAATGAATTTTTAGGAGGATATATATATGGGGGGGATATATATATTGAAATATCCCACAACCGACAACCCCGATCCCCGATCAAGGCAATCCCCGATCGAACAATTGTTCGCCCTGTAGATAAAAAAAAGCCCAGCACGCTTTTCTCGGCTGAACTTTTTTTTGGAGAAATCTATTAAACTATTTTCTCAATTGTCATGTTATCAGCATAGTAAGTATCACCTAAAAAATCATCATCTTCACTTGATTTATTTAAATAATCTTTCAATAAATATCGCTCATAGTTGGAAAAAAAATATACATTTTGTGAATCGTCATCAAACTCATCAAATAGACCAGTTTCTTTGAATTCATTATATAAAGTTTCTTTTGTATGCACTTGAACAATATCGTTACCATTCCAAGTTGTAAGATACTTAGCTACTTGTTTTTCTTTTGAACCTTCTGATTCAGTTAAAGTTATTGAATGTTTCATGTTGTTCCCCCTTTATATTGATAATATCGTGTCATCTTTAATTTCAGTTATTGAATAACCAATTGACTTTAAACTTACTAAAACTTGTATTGATAAAGTTTTAGTTTTAGCAATGTTTGAAAATACCTTAGATGTTTCACACATTGGATAAATTAACTCATTACCAAAAACATTTTTTACTTTTACTTTAATTTCCATTTGTTTTCTCCATTGGCTTGTTTCATTAATATTAGATTATAGTAATGATTACTACCTGTCAAACATTAAATAAACTTTTTTTATTTTTATTTCACAGCAACTGCTGTAGCCGTGCTGGTCGAACAATTGTCGGGTACAGGTAACGCATCAGTTGGGAGTCTTACAGGTGGAACAATTGTTCGGTATCTACAGGAAAAAAATCGGGGAATAAATCCCCGATCCGAACCCCGAACAATTACAAAAGAAAGATTAAAACTGTTGCGGTAAATAATGCGAATGCTATTACATTCAAAAAGATTGTATAAAATAACATGCTGACCCCCTACATTATTCTTGATTTTAATTTGTGCTTTGGAGTTCTTAAACAAGAGTTTAATTGATCCTCTAAATTATTAACAACTGAAAAAGCCATATCCATTCCACAACCTCCAACAACTAAAGCATCGTGGTGCTTGTTCATTCTATAGCCTAGTAAGTCTGAAATTTTATTAGTAATATAATGAGGCTCATTATCCTCAATATAAAAAAATGATATGTGCCTTGTCATGCCACTTTTTGAAACATGTTTAATAATTGAGTAGATTGTTGAATGATATTTAATATGTTGTAACGACATCAATGCCTCTGCTTGTGTTTGGTCTTTTATCATTTTTCTCTCCATTGGCTGTTTAATTAATATCAGTATAGCAATGATTACACACCTGTCAACAACTAAATTAAATAAAATAAAAAAATATATCATATGACATAAAAAGTTTTACAACTGCACCAGCCGTAACGCCTCGAACAATTGTACGGCTATGGTCAGCAGAGTCACAGGTGGAACAATTGTACGATCTCAGGTCTGGACGGCTAAATACCTCGAACAATTTCCCGATCCCGATCCCGATCCGATTCACAGGAGGATTACGCCCTGAAACCGAACAATTCCTCGATTACGCCCCGATCCCCCCTGAAATCCCCGATCTCGAACAATTCCTCGCTCTCCGTTAGAGCAACACGTCTAAGTAATATCGCTATTTTATGGGTTTCACGCTAGTTTGCTCTATCACATCTGGGTCTTTATGGGTCTTTGTGGCTATTTTCATGCGTTTCTGGGCTATGTCTTGGAATTCCTGTAGTTTTGCCAGTATTTCTTCCCTTGTCAGACTGTCTGTGCGTTCATGTAGCACATGAGCTTTATTAACCAGTAATCCCGTAGCCTTTAATCGCAGTTCTTCCGCTCTAATTGCCTCACCAAATTTCCCCGATTCCCATGCTTCGTTACGCATCTTGAGTAAATCCCGAACCGACTTATCGATAGTGACTCCAAACTTCGTTCTCGCCTCGTCACGCATTTCTTGATAACGCTCTTGCACGACAGGATTACGCAACAACCTTACTGCGTCAACGCCAGGATTAGAATACCCCGCTGATCTCGCTGATGCGGTCTGCGTCATATCCTTGTGCATAAAGTTGTTCAAAAAATCTTGTTGTTTATCAGTCAGTCTTTTCCAACCAGCTAATCGTTGTTCCTTCGTTAAGTTCTCCGCTACTTTTGGCATCTTGTTTTATCTCCATTTCATTACTAGTTTACTAGGGGTAAGATGGGTGGTTTACTTACCACCCTCTTATACCCCCTTTAGGGGGGAAGTTCGGTAAGTAAAAAAGTAGGAGCAAAATCAATGACTTACAACCTAAAATTAACTTACCGTAGTAAGAAGTAACCTCCGTAAGTTGCTTCCAAAAACCGAACAATTTCAATGACTTAGCACTTACCGAACAAATCTACTTCCCGTGTATGTTGGTAAGTTGGTAAGTAAATCACTCATAAAGCACCACAATTTTGGGGTCATTTGTTCGTTTATAGAACGTGCCTAACTCCGTGCATATATAGCCTAAATGGGTCATCATATCTCTATGATTTAAGAAACATTCGGCACAGGAACTTATATCATATTCGCAGTCAAGCATATGATTAATTGGTGTATGCAGTTGTTGTGCGATTCCTTTCTCGACAGCGCAGCCAAGACAAATTGTTCGGTTATTCATATGCAGTTCCATACCAGCGACAATTTTTTCTTTACATAGCGAACAATTCTCCTGTTTCTTTTTAGCCATTAGCTTACCTCCACTTTTGCGAACAATGGTGCGTCACCTTCAAGCCTGTTTTTGGCTATTTCAATGTACGACTCGTTTAGTTCAATTACAGTTGCATCTCTATTATGCCTGTCAGCCACAAGAGCAGTTGTTCCCGATCCCCCGAATGGATCTATAATCCGATCTTGTTCGGTTTTATCAGTATCGCACTCGCATTGCTTAACAAACCCGTTATCTTCCTTCGTTAACGACAGCATATCCTTGCTGTTCATACGGGAAGGCTTATCTCTTTTGGGAATAACTCCGACCATATGCTCCCGAACAATTCTGTCAGGAACGTCAGTTGTAACCATTTCTCTCCTGTACGCAGTTCCGCAACCCGAACAAATCTTCGCACTTGACCCAGCAAGAACGCATGGTTCGATTAAATCAGTTGGAAACACGGCAAAATGGGCTTCTTTATAAGGCTTTGTAGGAACAGTCCAGACGCTACGTTTGTTCCTAGTTTCATATTGATTAGTTTTTAAACCAGCCATTTTTGTACGACCAGGCGTGTTATTCAGCTTTGTTGTGTCTCGATCCCGATTGGAATTATCGAATGTAATTGTTTCTTCTTTAATAGCGACATTATCAAAATAATAATGCGGACTTTTACTAAGCAGAAATATATATTCATGGGCTTTTGTGCATCTATCCTGTACGCTTTCGGGCATTGGATTAGGCTTATGCCAGATTATATCTTGCCTCAAATACCACCCGTCAGCTTGCAAAGCAAATGCCACTCGCCAGGGAATACCGAACAAATCTTTAGGTTTGATGCCTTCTACAGGTGGTGGTCTGGTAACTCCATAATCTTTGTCGCCCCGAACCGATTGATTTGTTGTTGTTGTTCTTCCTCCACTTGAGTAACTATCTCCCAAATTCAACCATAGAGTTCCATCATCTTTAAGCACTCGCTTGATTTCACGGAACACATTGACCAGCGACTCGACAAATTGTTCGGGTGTTTTCTCCAGACCGATCTGTGAATCTATGCGTTTTGCACCACATTTTACACAGTCGCCTGTGGATAAAATAGATTTATTGCTACCTCTACCACCTTCATCTATAAAGTTCCGATTGTTTCCCAGCGAGTCGCCTTCATGCGAACAATTCTCCGATCCACCTACCCAGCTTGCCGTTCCGTAATCTCGCAACCCGTAATATGGTGGGCTTGTTATACACGTTTGAAAATGCTTATCGGGCAAGGTTTTTAACACTTCTCGACAATCTCCTATTTTTATATCTATCATACTTCTTGGCTCACACTAGTGGTTTCCATTTCGCTGTGTATGGTGGTATAATCCCGCCTTTTAGCTATGATTTGCCACTTCTTAACGGCTTCATCATAGTTGTCAGCTTCTATATCAACCACATAATACTTTGTTTCCTTACAATGGATAACAAACTTTTCTTTTGGCAGTTTTCTCATATTAAGCTCCATTAAAACATGATGCTTTGACCATGTGATCTATTGGCTCGTCACCATAATAGTCAAATATAGCTCCAATTACTAATTGTTCGCTTTTTTTAATGTCATCTTTACATTGACGCATATTGACGTATTCGACTTGGCTCTTATGAAACATACACTTTTGTTCGCCTCCGTCATGCCGATTACCTACTGACCATACGATACATATGGCAACTAACATCTCTATCATTATTTTTCCTCCTTAATTTCCCGAACAATTCTTCGCTTTTCGTGCTGGCGTTCTTTAACCTTTGCAGATTTTTTAAGAGATTTTTCCCAACCTCGACTTGTGCTATGAATTTTTTCCCGTTTAGCCATTAGCTTCCCCAGCCAATAAACCGAACAATTTTATTAAAAAAGCCACCCCGCTTGGGGGTAGCTCCATTTATATGTAGGACAAGATATTTACTATTAAGCAACGTCTTGCTCCTCGTCTCTATGACATGGATTCCACATGACTTGGATTTCCTCGATTTCAGCTTGCTCAACACCATAAGACCGTAAGGCTTTAGCCATGACCCGATCCGCAGTTTCAGTCCACACAATCGCAGATAACATTGCCCAAATCCATGCTCCAATTTCTTTCTCCTTTGTCGTGTTATTACGAGATTGATTGTCTCCAAGTATATGCCCGATTTCGTGCAGGGCCGACACATAATAGCCCGTGTTTTTAGTCGGTCTAATGGTTATATGTCGCCTAGACGGAATAGCGGAATATCGAGGAATAGCTTCTGCAAGCGATTGATAGCTTACAGTTATTTTTTCGACTGCACACAACTCTTGTATGTGCAATGCCATATCAATTCTTTTTACCATGATTGCACCCTTTCTAAATTCACTTCTTGTTGAAATTCATGTAACAAATCTGTTGCATGATCGACATACATATCAAAACCAAATTTGATTTTTACTTTCTTTAGCACTTGCTCATTTGTGTAGTCAGCTAACTGCTCGCCTACGAACAATTCCACTTCAAGCAACTTATCAGATAATCTACTCATCTTTGATCTCCATTTTTGAATACATTGTTAAACCAAACTCGTAACCTTTTTTATAATAAGCAGATGAATTTTTAACATCATCTACAGTACCGTTTAAAAGAGCATCAGAAACACCATCTTTGAAGAAGTTTAAATAACCTCTTCTCTTTACGTCTATTGGACTATTCATTTTCTTGATCCCTTTTATACTGTTCGATACATTTATCACACTCTTCTAAACCCTCCGCAGGTTCGTCTAAGTGAAACATTTCCGCACATATTGTGCATTCATATTCGCCCATTTTACTTTCCTTCCTTGCTAGTTAAGATAGTCCTTTATAGTTATAATGGCATTCAATACCATGTCAAGCATCTTTTTTATTTAATACATAATCATGTACGATCTTGCCTAACTCTTGATTGCCAACCTTTTGTTGTTCAATCCAAACTCGTCTAATAACTTTTCGTTGTCTGTTTTTAACAACTCTCCAATGACCTCGTCTCCAATGCTCTCGCTTTGGCGATCCTTGACCCGTAAACATACGGGCATAAACTTTCTTACCTCTAGGCTTTGGTAGGTTTATTGTAACGACTTTATATTCGTTCTTAGGCGCTTTACGGCCAAATGATATATGATCTATTTCTCTTGGTGGCATTACCGTCTCTGTAGAGATTAAATCGTAGTTTAACAAGCCAAGCAATGCGATAAGAAACCTAGCATCTCCCTCCATAACATTATAAGACACTTCCATATAGTTTCTCATATCATTTGGAGACCAACCATGCTCAAATTTATTTTGTGGAATTGACCAGTGCATTGATGCAGTTTGGGTTGTTGTAATACGTTGTCGAATAAGGTCTAAATAGTATTTATCTTTTTTAGTTCCATTATTCATATAATCTTGAACGTACCAACCGCCAAGATAGGCAGATGTTGATTGCCATGATGCCTTTGACCAATCATCTTCAGACATAGGTTCTTCATGGGCTTGAGTACCCGAAAATCGATCAAACCCTTTTTCATTATCAATAGTAAATCCTATATTGGGCGATACCATATATTTCTTATTATCAGCTTCATACTTTGTGTATAAAGAATAAATAAAATCATCATTATGTTTATGTATATGATAGCCAACGGGCATAATTTTTTCATCTAAATCATATTCTTTGTTATTAGAATTATGCACTTTTTTTAAATACTGTTGTCTGTAGGTTTCATCCCACTCAATCCATAAAGAATTAAATGGGGGAATACCTCGCTCCAACATATTAAAAAGTATTTCGGGTTTTGCCATGCTTGCATGTACCGCATGTTCAATAAGACTTTTGCTTAACACAAATTTTTGAGACGTAACAATTTCAGTCTGCACATTACGTCTCATGCCCTCTGCATATTTACCACCTTGCCAACCAAGTATATGCTTTTTAGCATCTCCAAGAGCGGATATTAATTCACTTGCGAGTAATGGCTTTTCCATTTGTCATGCTCCTTGTTTTCTGCATAATCCCAAACCGTCACAAATTTCATTAACCAATTAAATTGTTCGGTTGAAAGATTATTGTTAAATAATTCTTCTGTAGCAGAACCCAATGGGGATAACTTTTGCTTGTTTCCCCAACGGATATACATGTCTACTAATCTATTTAATGTAACCATTTTATCCTCCTTGTTTCATATCAGCATATTCTCTACGATATTTTCCAATTACATCTTCTTTTTCTTTATTAGCAAAAATAATAATGTCATTTTCTTTATCGATTTCAACGTATGCTCTTTTATCGTGAATAGGATGAATGAAATCGGGAACACCCCAAACTCTTATGGCAGAGATGTATTCGTATCCTCTAAATCCTACAAAATGCACTGCCATAATTACCTCCTTACGATAGACCTTTATAATTTATATATGTAACCAATACGACTATGTCAACAAAAAAAATTATTTTTCTTTTTTAGTTTTCCAAAAGTATTCGTCAGAATCTCCTAGTCTTGTGTGATTACCGTTCTCGACCTGGTACTCTATTGTGCTAACTTTAAAATCTGGTTTCAGGGGAGTTTCAGGAGTCAGGCTATTATCGTAAACTCTCATTCTATTATTTGGATATAAACAAAATTGTTTATTATCAAGTTTTAATAAATTAAAAGATTTATGTTCTTCAGGGTTTTCGCTTGTGCCATAATCAACAACATCAGGATTGTTATGATAATTATCTAACGTACAAATGTACGTTCCTTTTACAATTCCAAAATCTCTTGTTAAGACTTCAAAATCCATACTTGCTATAAACTCTTTATGTATGGCCACAACATTATAATCCATACAGTTCCAAAATTGTAAATTTGGTAAATCTAAATCAAGTTCAGGAGTTTTAGGTTCAGATAAAAAAGCGGATATAGGCAACTTATCAAACAACGCTCCATACTCAGGCAAATAGGTTTCAAAGTAAAAAGCTCTCCCTGATATAGATTTTGCAGTAACCCATACACCCTTAACAAATTCTCCATGCCCGTCTTGGTGGTCTCTTAAATACTCTTTACGAACCCAAACTTGTTTAGCTGGTAAGTTACAAATTAAGTTAGCCATTACATTATAACTTCATTCAAACAGCTTTCAGTGGCGTAACTTGATCGACCAGGAGTTTTTGATACTCTACCATATAATTGTTCGGTTTCTGCTCTGGGATCATCTTCAAAAAACATTTCATCTTCGGCTGGTTCTGTAGGATTAGCAATTGCGTCTTTATACAATTGTTTTACTTCAGAATTAGCTGACCACGCCTCTCCCTTACAGTCTTTACATAGTTTAGGCATAGTTCTAACATAAAAAACTTCTTTCATTTCTATTTTGCACTCTGCACAATGATTATTGCCCACTCTTGTTTTAGGTCTACCTCTACGCATAATTTTCTCCTTTGTTTTTTTTATTTTCTGGTACGCATTTCCAACAAAACCAGTTCCAACCTTCATTTATTGAATAAGATGCGTAATTATCTCCACAACACGAACAATTGTGTGCTTTTGGATTTGTTTCAGCTACTGGTTGCCAGCTTCTTCTTCTGTTTTGTTCACTCATTATCGTTTACTCCCCCATCTAAGTTACACGCCTCAATCAATGACATAGACTCAAGAAACAAGGGCGTTTCATCTCCGACCCAAGCCCCGATAACATTAAAATTAAAATATTCCAAAGCCTCGTCATGCGTCATTTCATCCCGATCAATTAATATTTGCAAACATTTGTTCGCATCATAAACGGCTAAAGTTGGCTGTCCACACCTAGTAGACACTCCGATAAACGCACCTTCAAAACCATCCGCTAGTAACATTATAAGTTCTCCGTTGCTGTTGTTGCCTCATATTCTCCCCGACTCATATCGCCTTCTGTAGTTCCCAGCCACTTACGACCTCCCGATCTACTGAAAGAATACTTCCCGATCCTGCCTTCCGATAATAGTTCCCGAACAATTCCATCAACCATTCTTTGCGTACAGTTATCCAAAGTTCTTGGTGCGTCTGGATCTGCACTCATCCGTTGCAAGATTGCATCAGCTCCCGATTGCTGTGTCAAAGCTCTACCTTCCCTTTCACATGTTGAAATCCAAACAAATAAAGCATCCTTTTTAATCTCCCGATTACTTCCCGAATGTAACCTTGTTATATCATCTGACCTATCATCCAGTAATCCAGAGTTCATATCACGAACAAAGTGTCTTATATCTCGCCTCGCAGGCCCGTTTGATTTAACAACTGCTCCATCAAAGCATCTATTTCTTTGATATTCAATACCTAAATCTTGGCAACGTCTACGACCTGTAGCTTCATCCACTTGCCAGATAGCAAAAGCACAACGAACACCATCAACTAATGCTGAAGTTCCCCGAATCATATTCCTTGCTTGCTCTGGAGATGAAACCGCAACATCATCTTTTATCTTTGTCATGTGATGACACATCATTACAGAAGCGCCAGTTTCCGTGGCGACTTGAGCCAACAATCCAGTTAAGGCAGCTCCCGCTGCTGGATCAGAGTTAACATCAGCATGAACAAATGATGCCAACGGATCAAACACGATTAGCTTTAAATTATTCATCTGTATAATTTGTGCATATATCTTTTCAAATTCTACACTCGTTTTATAACCATCATGGGTTTCTTGTAGGATTGGGAATACACCACCAACATTAGGTAACGATACAATACGAAGTTCATGCTCATAATTAAAACGAGCGTTTTCCTCATCTAATCGTTCAATCCTTCTGTGCATTTCGCCTTCATCATCTTCCGCTGTAAAGATAATAGCATTTCCAAATTCAGTAATCTCACTACCAAAAGCACTAGACATAGGTTCTCCGCTTGCTACTTTCATAGCCAAGTCCAATGTCATCATACCTTTACCCGCATCTCCTGCGGCTGAAAATATTATTGGCACACCTAACGGAATAGTATCTCCGATTAAGAACTTTTGTTCGGGTGCTTGACCCTCGAAACGATTAATTAATAAACTATCGTCCAGTAAATTTATGCTTCTCTTAGTCTGTTTTATTGTTGTGTTAAGAAAGTTCCCGATGTCAAAGCTCTCTGCTATGGCATCTGCGGCATCCCATCTTTCAGGTTTACCCGCTGGAGGAGTTAACATTGTAACTGACTTTGCACCTGCGTTCATAGCTAAGTCTTGCACAAGTTCGGCAACCTTTTTTCCAGC
>ENA-ORXF01000516-ORXF01000516.1-marine-metagenome-genome-assembly--contig:-NODE-516-length-27805-cov-6.450050_pt1 | contig 27805 bp, 33 predicted proteins | sample MGYA00237864_ERZ511476 | MGnify/ENA primary metagenome ERZ511476 (study PRJEB26306, sample SAMN06343908) | marine metagenome | isolation source: coastal waters | place: Atlantic Ocean: West Antarctic...
CCGCCGGTGGAAATATTGCCACCTACACGGGCTTCACCGCCTAAAAAATTGGGAAAACGCTTCTCAGCAGACAAGTTGTACTGGTTATCACCCTCATCAGGCAGGTAGGCAGACACCCCAACGCTGGAGTTATCACCCAAAACGTCTTCAAAACGCTTTGAAACCGCATAATCATCGCCCATACGGCGTAAATCGACTGGCAAATCAAGCCGGGAGACGATTTGGTTGAACATGAGCTTGTCATCAGGGTTCTGGGAGTCAACAAGCGCAATAATTGAGCTGATTGTGCCGCCATCGACGCCGGGTACGCTGCTCAAAGCCTTAGCAACCTGCATCTTTACCATATTCTTCGCACGATTTTCCACGGGATCAACGTATTTTTGGCGAGCCATACCTCTAAGAGCATCAAGTTGGCGGTCACGGCTAGAGCCAGTGATCGGTACACCCATCATGTCGCGCTCAGGCCCAGCAAATATGTCAATATCGTCGAATTGTGCCATTACGCAGCCTCTTGTTGTTGATCAAAACTAACCTTCAGCAGCTCAAACCACTCGTCGAGCGTTAAAACCGCTGTACGAGAGTTGTCTCGCGGCATTTTTTCGTTGATTGCATACAGCGGAATGCACACGCGGATAGCTTTGTTGTTAAATTTGTAGATCAGAACTGGCACATCGTCGCCACAGGCTTGGCAAACTTGATCCCACCAAGCGGGTGCGTACCACCAGCCAGATTTGTACGCCTTGCATTCGACGGCGTGGTTGGGGATCTGGATGTCGCAGAGGTCAGCGGTCTGATACTGGTCAAGATTACGCTTGCACTGAAAACCAAGCGAATGCTCATCGGAGAAGACGTTGATGCGTTTAACTATGTCGCGCTCGAAAGACGCGCCCTTATTTCTTGAATCTGCCATCGCCAGAGTTTATGCCATTTCAAAAAATAAATAAAATTTTTAGCAGAATTAGAAGGGGGGCGTTACCTATGAGAACGCGGGGCGCGAAAAAGGTCGATGAATTATGGCTTGTGAATTTTTGGGGGCTGAGTGCGTCAAACCTTGCTATAGCACTCGCGCTCGCCGCGCTCGCCAAATAGGGGGGTGCGGGGGTCGAAACATACTGCGATCTCAGGCTATTTTTCTGACCCCATAGGGTTCCTACTTCTGCATAGCCCACGCCAGTGAGAGGCCAGTACGGGCGCTCAGGTGAAGAGAAACCACGTCGAGGACAACCTATACGACAAAGTGTACCGCCCCTGCTCAGAGCGGCGCAATACAGACAAAGCCATGCGCGGAAAACACGGCGCGTAAGCTGTTGATTTAATTAGATTTAATGCCAATTTAACATAATATCGGCAATTTCCCCCGATTCTGAGGGGCTGGGCGGGAGGCGAGGCCAGAACGAGGTTCTTTTTCAGAACTCGTCTGGCCTGCAAGGTCACATATCTCTGTCCTTCATATCTGTCTCTACACCGAGCAGCTCATTGAGTCGTTGCTTGATGTCATCCTTCGTCATCTTCTGTAGGTCAGCATTGATGTTCAAGCTCTGACTGCGATGTATCGTCAAGCCAGCGAGCTGGTTCAGCTCCTTAACTGCGCTAACCGCAGCATTATACGCGCCAGTTTCAAACGCTGTCTCTGCTATGTTCCACAGCATCGCTCCCGTCTTCTGCGGCGTGACTGCATACTTCTCGCGCAGCTCATCCTGCTTAACTCTTACCGCTCTTGTCACCTTCGGAAAGTTAACCCCATTGAGCATCTTGGTCGCAGCAGAAGCGGGAAACGAAAATCCCGCTCTCCGCGCTGCTTCGGTCTGACCACAAGCACCCTCAGTATAATGCCAGACAAACCCTGACTGCATATCGGTGATGCCTGCCTCATCATCAGCCAAGAACTTTGCTGGCGTCTCGACCAATTTCTTGCGTTCTTTCGTGGGTCTACCTACTCGCTTTTCGTCTGCCATTCACCTTCCTTCAATAGTTTACCAACCCCGCGCCACATCAAATAGATGTGGCGCTTTCCCTACTCACCCTCACCATCAGGGTACAGGGCGCAGGGTATAGCTTGCTCAAACTTTTTGTAATTCTGTGGGTATTCCCTTCTCTCCCCTCCTCTACTACTTAATACAAATAATCTTGTAAAACTATACCCTGCCCTCCCTATCTTAATAATGCTTATAAATCATACACTTGGAAAACTAATGAAAGGGCATCAATATGACGTACCCTTCATTCACCTAGAAATCCTTAGTGTAACTACCCCCAAACTTATCATTGTTGCCTAAATCAGCAGGGGTATAGTCCAAGTCATACACTTTCTTGCCGTTTGATTTTCTAGGCTCTATGCCGCCCACACTCAGAATACGCGCCGCATCTTTAATGTCTGCCATCCTTGGCTGGCTAATGCCGAGATCGCGCAAGAGTTGCGTCATCTGCACGGGCTTTGTAGGGCCAATGCTGCTGAAGTGAACGTGCTGCAAGATCAAGTCCTCGACACTACTCTGGGTGCGGTAATATTCGTTTGAGTCCTGCAACATCTCGCGCTCATCAGAGGTGAGATACCAGCTCACGGTTGGGTAGAGCACCTCCTTCACCTCAGCCCAAAGCTGCTGCATATTGATACCGTGCATAGCGTTGATGCCAGTGACTGGGACAACCCAGAACCTTCGGTTTCCGCTAGTGTCGGTCAGGAACTCCCTTGCATTTACGCTTGCGTAGAAAGCCGTGCGTCTATGGTAGTGGGAAAAGTCTTTGTCGTAGGACAGCCTCAGCTCATCGCTCTTTTTGGTTACGAAAGCTTTGAGCTGGTCTATGTCGCTCTTCTTGAACGTACTCTCGATCTCACCTAACTCTACTAGCCAATGGCTTACGGAAATCTTAACGCTGTCCTTATCCGCCGGGTTCAATGTAGCGCCCTCTAACAGCCAACCCTCTTCATAATCGGCTAGGTTCTTAAACCATAGGGTCTTGCCCAAACCCTGAGCGCCTTGGAACACAAGCATACCCTCCAGCGCCACACCATTTGGCTCGCAAGCGGCTGCAACACAACCAACCAACCACTTGGTCATCAACACATTCTTGAGCTTCTCGTTGCTGCTTTGAATTGTGTCTAAAAACTCTTGTAGCCTGCTAGTACCATCCCACGGAACACTCTCCATCCAATCCCTTACGGGGTTATATTCCTCAGCCAGCAAATAACAATAATCGGCAACGAGAGACAGCGGCATAGATTCTTTCGCGCAACGGCTTTTTATCTCGGTAAGGGCGTTCTTTTCTTTGTTGTCCGTGCCTAGATTCACATCAGGTATATGGTACTCAGTGACCTTTTTAATCACGTTATAATAAACATGAATATCATTCTTGGTCAGGACAGCCTGCATATTCTCCCTAGTGTTTAAAACCTTCTTGCCATTCAGCTCAAACTCAACCGCACCTACCAGCTCACCCTCAACCGTCCTTGCAACCTCAACAACATTCATCGTCGGCAACAACTCGCCAACCATCTCATTTGTTTTGTCGTTATAGTCACCTGCGGTCTGAGGGATATGCACTTCACACTGAACCCCCTTGGCTAAAATTGTCTGACAAGCCTTGACCGCTTTAATTTTACCCGTATCAGACTCGTCAAAGTCAGCGATAAAAATGTGCATAGCCTCCGGGAACAGATCGCTAAATTTATCGCCTACTGAGTCTAAATTGCCAGCGTCAAAACAAACTACAACGGGTTCGTTCATATCTTGGTGGTAAGAAGCGCCTGTAGAAAAGCCTTCTGCGTAGTTTATTTTTTTAGCTGCCTTCACTAAATGTGCACCAAGGACAAAATAATTACCCTTCTTCTTTGTGCCGCGCCTTATCATTTTTTTTCCGTTAGGATAAATGTACTGCAACCCAACTATTTCTTTAGTGCTTTTGCAGACTGGCACAACCAACCTGCCATCCTTGTCCTGCCTTAACCCGTGGCTTCCTACCTGCTTTTTAATCAGGTAAGGGTGATTGCTGTCGGCCTCCGGGCTAGAATCCCACTCCGCATTTGACGCTGCTATATTTTTCTTGTCTTCTTCGGCTTGCGCGATTTTTGCTTGCTCTGTAGCTCGATCACCTGCTTCCTTTTCAGCCTTCGTTTGCGGAGCTGCTGGAACGCCTTTACCATTCCACTTACCAATTAAGGCATCTTGGCTAGAGCTAGACCAGTCGTGAGCTGAGCCATAAGGTGTGCCGGTATCTCGGTTTGGATACCACTGGTAATAGCCGGTATCTTTTTTGACGCCATCCTTAACAATGTAGGCGCGTCCAAATACTCCAGCATTTGCATTGGTTTCTACCAGCCCATCAACCTTCAAAATAAAACCCAAGCTGGTTAAAAATTCTATAAATTGTTGTTCTGAAGTTTTTAGAGAGCCACTCAGCGGCCTGCTGAAATCTTTCTGTTTGATGTCCGTTATTTTTAAACTCATTAAATATCCCTTGCACACATTTATCCGATGTGCATAATAGTACAACTTTTTGCATAAACACAAGGATAAAGATATGGGAATTACAGCAAGCGATGGTGGCGGGTCAGATTATGAACAGGTTCCGGTCGGAACTCACAGCGCAATCTGCTACAAGATTGTAGACGCTGGAACGTCGAACAATGAGTATCAAGGTGAAGTTAAAAAACAGCATAGCATATTTATTTTTTGGGAGTTACCTGATTGCAAAACGGCAGATGACCGTCCTATGTCGATGTTTAACAAATACACGCTAAGCCTCAACGAAAAGGCGAAGCTGCGTCAACATTTGCAAACGTGGCGCAACAAACCATTCACGGCTGAAGAGCTGGCTAATTTCGACGTAACCAATGTGCTAGGCGTTACCTGCAAGGTCGATGTCGGCTTAACCAGTGGCGGCAAAGCTAAGGTTACTGGCGTATTCACCGCCGATGGTGGTGCAAAGAAAATTGCCACCGTTAATGATCAAGTAATATTCGACTTAGAAGATTACCTGAAAGAGTTTACTGGTGAGTCATGCGAAGCCAGTAAGAGAATGTGCGACATCTTTGAAGAGTTGCCACGGTTTATTCAGTACCAGATCGGTGGCTGTGATGAGCAGGGCCGAGATCCTGTTGAGCCATGTTTCGAGATGAAAGCTGCACTGAAAAAGGGTGAGAGCACTGCGCCACCAAAGAAAAAAGATGATGGCCCAGAAGACGCAGACTTTGAAGACGACATTCCATTTTAGGAGGTTAGCATGGCTAGTTATTACAGACGTAAGTACAAAACCCGGGCGGGAACCAAACGCGATCAGGTGAGGCTGTACTTGTTGGGTCACCCCAACGCTACGGTTGAAGAGGTGGTCAAAAAAGTAGGCGTGTCTAAGTCATACGCTTTTAAGATTCATGCCGAGTACAAGGGTGATTCTAAGTTTGGATTTGACGCTGCCTTTGGTAATCCAAAGGGTCAGTTGGATAGTTTGACCATCTTCAAAAACGATATGGTCAACCAGCCCAAGCATTATGCAGGCAAGATCGAATGCATCGACGCTATGGTCAGCGCCTTTGGTTTGCAGCGGGTAAAAGAGTACAGCGAGATTGCTGCGTTCAAATATCTGTGGCGTCAGGGCAAAAAAGGTGATCCTGCTGAGGACAAAGCCAAAGCAATTTGGTATACCAGATTCAGCCTTGGTGATGATCCGAGATCAAAAAAATGATTTGGTCAAAGCTGATCACCAGCCCAGCCATACCCTATTGGACGACGTATTCGTTGTTGATAGCGTTCTTGTTTGGGTCGGTCATTGGATTTTTTTTAGGCTGAGCGTTCATCACGCGCTTCCAACTCGTTCCCGTCCGAGTCAGCCGATGGCGGGGCTAATTTTAGACCGAGCAGAAACCTAACTGCTTAACATCGCAGCCCTCGTCATGCGGGTCGAAGACGAGACAGACCAAGGGCTTCATCCCCCTCATTAGCACGTTCCCGTCCGTGTGGTCGAGCAGGCGGGGCTTTCCATATAAGGAGTAACAATGGAATCTGCATTTTTAAAGGCTTTGTTGGTTGCAAAGAAAAACAGCGAAGACAAAGAGAAACAATCCGAGGATCGCGCTAAAAATTTATTGACCAGAGTAGGCGACGATCAGGTCAAACAAATCCTTGGCCTAGAAGCCAAGAAACTTAAAAGAGCCGAAATTGCTCGTGAAACTGGTATCAGCGCCCACACAATTTATAACGTGGTACGCCGATATTCGATAGACGAAAACGACAATGTTGTCTTGAACGACCGAGATCATATAAGCCAATAGAGGAACCAGTGATGGATTTTAAAGAAGGCATTTACGAAGATTTAGACTACCCAACCTACGACTCAATCCCAGCGTGGCGATCTCACGATCTCACCTCGATTGCCAAGTGTCCCTTCACTTGGAAGAACCGAACATTCAACAACTCACCCGCGCTGATGGAAGGTCGGGTTCAGCACACTGTGTTCTTGGAACACCACAAATTCCATGATGAGTTTGCCATTGAGCCTGATTTTGACCGAAGAACCAAGATTGGCAAAGCCGAGTACAGCGACTGGCTTGAAGAGCTGGGCGACAAGACGCCATGCAAGCAAAGTATGTACGACATCTGCATGGAGCGTCGTGAGGTTGTTTCTGAGTTTATCCCCAAGCCAGAGCATCGCGTTGAGTTGACATTGTGCTGGTATTGGAACGGTCAGCCCTGCAAAGGCAAACTTGACTGGCATACTGGCACAGACATCTGGGATCTGAAGACCTGTAGAGATGCTTCTCCCAGAGGCTTTAGGAGCGCGATCAACTCATTTAGATACTACCAGCAGGCTGCATATTATATTGCTGGGTGCCGGGCTGTGGGTTTGCCTACTGAGAAGTTTTACTTTTTGGCTCAAGAAAAGCAGGCACCTTTTCCCTATGCAGTCTACACGCTGAGTGATGAAGCAATCGCTTATGCCGATGCCCAGAACGAACAGGCAATGGCGACTGGCATGAAGTGCCGTGAGCAAGACTTGTACCTGCCTTACAATCAGCAAGGGATTAAAGAGTTTGGGTTATCTGAAATTAACTGATGAGGAGCAGGCACAAGAAGATGCGTGGGATGATCAGAAAATGTACCACGCCGCTCGCTGGGTGTGGAACCGTCGAGGTCATGCCTCACCCAACAACCCACCGCATCGAAGGGTTAACTGGGAGCAGTGGTTTGAGAAAAAGTTTGGTGAACCGTTAAACGCTTACGCCGCAAGAAAGAAAAAGGATAAAGTATGAAAGAGTTTTTTATGAAGATTTCAGCCACCAAAGAGGCTCAGGTCAGGGTATACGGTGAGTCGAAAGAAGCCGCTATCAAATCACTTACAGATGGTGGTGAGATGGATCTGCTAAGTATGTGGGGTGAGCCTCACATTGAGGTCGATTACTGCCGAGAGGTAGATAAATCTAAGGCATAAAAAAGGGGCCGAAGCCCCTTTTCTAAATTAGTTCCTCGTTCAAATCAAAGAATTCATCACCTAACTTCCACTGAACAATGAACTTGTTGTACAGCTTTTGCTGCTGCTTGATTGTTGCCTTTGCCATAGTTTCCGTTTGAGTTGCGCTCCTACCAATGTAAGTAGCATCATCAACCGTCCGTGAAGCCAGATCATAAATCGCGGTTATGATCTCCATCCTAGCCTGTTGAACAGGAGTTAAACCATCTTCATTACGCATTACTTTCTTCCTTTTGTTGTAGTTTTCCAAGACCCGAAGGTTTCGGGGCGGGAACTACCCGCCCAGCTCGTCAGTTGGAATTAAGACGCTCTCATTTCTGCGGTCAAGATTGAAAGAGCTTTGCGTAGCGCAATGATCATGCCGCTATCGACTGACCATTGCTGACCAAAATCCAGTGAGATGCCATCGCTCGCGTTATTCAAAAGGTCGTCTGCATTCCAAGCTCCACCCGTAGAGTGCCAGCCGCCATTGATAGGCTGCTCAACCTTGATGAGATCCTTTCCATTACGCTTGAACAAAACAGCGCGATACTTTTGTGGCAGTACGCGACCTCGGCTTGAGGCGGTTAGGTCTTCGCTTAGGATGTTGATTTCGTTTGTCATCTTCTTCTTCCTTATTAGTTTTCCAAGACCTTTCGGTTTCGGCTGGGAACTACCCAGCCTCATCAGTTGGAGTTAAGCCGCCTCTTCCATCGCATCAAACAACTTGTCAAACAAGTCGAACTCGTCGGCGGTGGGTTTAGCGTACTTGCCGTTTTCGATCAGCTCGGCTAAGAACGCTTCCATCTCAGCGGTCATCTTGGCAGAAGATGCTTCAGCAATCTTTACCATATCGTTTCGGGTCATTTCGTTGATCTTTATTACCAGCATTTTCTTCTTCCTTTCCGTTGTGTATGACATCTATTATACTCATTCCCGTGTCGATGTATACACCTTTATACAAATAAACGTAAATAAATGTAAATAAATGCAAACAACTACACGAGACTTTCGTAGTTTTCGATCAAACGCCTCTTGTTGCGTAGCCAAAACACCAGCAGGTATCGGTCACCGCTCTCTACGGCTAAGCCTCTATGCAAGTTTGTGAAGGAAGGAAAGATCAGGGCATGGCCTGATGGTAGGGGGTTCAGCACCCCGTGGTTGTGAAACTCTGTGCCACCACCCTTGTACTCGTCGGTATTTAGCGGAACCACCACCGATATGTCGGCGCTCTCGTCGTGGTGCCAAGCACCCTTTTGTTTGTTTTTGGGGTTGTAGTTGGCAATCTGAATGGTAGCTACATCCCTACAGTCACGCTGCCAGATCGTGTTGATGACAGGGCCGAGTACGTTCTGCACCACAAACCACATGGATCTGTATAGCTCTGGGACGTGTTCAGCTAAAACAATCTCAGGTATCTGCCTCAGCTCGTCTTCATCGCCGTTAGCCTCAAAAGGTATTTCCTTCTCCATCAACTTGATCTCTTCGACCAACATTTTGCAGAATTGACGACGAAACAGTGGCACCTTGTACACGTCAGGGAAAACCTTCTTGCATAACTGGGACACTGGGGTCTTGCCCATGCGGTCAACGCCACCCCTTAGCTGATAGTCCGTAATGATAGGAACCGTCTCTTGGACGGCCTTATAGAGCGGCTGGTTGATCATCCAGTGCGACTGCATGGATAGCATATAGTTTTTGATTTCATACATTGTACAATTGTAGACAATCTTGTAGACTTCATCAATATTTTGTAGAGAAAAGATCATGTCGAAAGAAAAAGTTATGACCGATGAGGGCGAGTTGGTTGACTCGATCCACATAAGCGGCGGAGGGTATGTAGAGAAAGAGCGTAAAGAACCAAGCCCACGCAAGTCGCTCGCAATCGACGTAGACACCTATGAGCTGTTGCGCGACATTTGCGGGTTAGAACGCCGCTCACTGATCAACCAATTACAACAGCTTATTGAACAACGTCACAAAGAACTTTTTGATGGGGATTACCGTTGAAAAACATCTTCAGTAAAGACCGTCCAGTACCCCAGACATACCGCCCAGTTATGGAAGCCAGTGAGGTTATAGAACTGTTTGGGCGTCTTACCATGCACCAACAGGCAGCTCTCATGCGCCTTATGAGTCGCAACCTAATGGTGGAGCTGGATTCTGAGTCGGCTATGGGCTATGACCTCGACTACAATGTCGAGGGTGCCATGATAGTTGCTAGGCCAGCAGAACCCGAACCTTTAGGCGAGTGAAGCTATCCCGCCGAGGTTGCCTCTAGTTCGCATAGCAAGCTCTCTGTCTTTCTCTAGAGGAACTATGGTAGGTGACATAGCTGGATCAAACGGCGGCTTGATTGTCGGGCCTGCTGCAATTGGCTCAAAGATTGGCGAAACAGCCTCTTCAACAGGAGCCGCTTGAGCCACAGGCGGAGGCGTTACAACAGGTGCAGGTGCAGGTGCAGGCTCAACCTCTTCTTGCTTAGCCTCAAACCCTTCTATGGCTTGCAACAACTTATTTCTTTCACTGTCAGACATGGCCTCAGCCTCAGCCTCGTCTTGAGGTGGCAAAGATGTCCTGATAACAGATTGAGTTGCGTCAGAAAACATTGGCGTGTTCATGCGGAATATTGTTTGGCTAACTGCGTTTGCAGCATCGCTCGCATTTCTAAGATTTTCTGAACCACTTAATACTTTTTGCGAAATCATCCGCAATGGAATGCTTGGCGCGTTCAACATACCCGCCCTAGACGCTGCACTCATAAGGCTATAAGCAGTGCCAGAAGTATTTAATTTTGTTTCAGCCCAAATGGTAGGCAACACGTTTGTTCTAAAATCTTTAACTCTAGCAATTTCATCTGGAGTAAAGAGTCTATTTATGATGTCTCTGTTCTTAAAGAACACATCGTTGTAGTTGTCTACAATAGACTTTCTTGTTATCTCACCACCCTTGCCAGCAAACGCTTTGGTCATGATGCCGTCTTTCATGAGCGCCACAAATTGCGCGTACTCATCTGGGCCTAAAGATTTTTTCAACTTATCTAAAACCACACCCACCGCTTGGTTTGGCGCAAATTTGTTTTGACCGAACAACAAGTTTGTCACTTGAACGGGCGTGTATTGGTTAGTTGAAAGTTGTTCTAAAATTCTATTTGCAGATTTTTCTTGAGCATTTCTACCAACACCTCTTCCAACCGTAGCCATGTAATCGGAATACAGGCCAGTAGCCTGTTTAAGTTGATCAAGAACCTCTTGCTCGCCAGATATGAATCCTTTTTCAATTCCTTTATATATAGACTCATCAAGCTTCGCTTTCATTTGAATTAATGCGTTCTTGTCAGTTTGATTGTCGGCCTGACCTATTGCCGCTCTTAATGCTTTTTGGTATCCATGTATTGCATTTAATTCTTGACCGCGAAACTTTGGATCAAGCGTTTTCTTTTTTAGCCTGCGAAGCTCAATAATTTCCCTTCTTAGTGGCCCTTCAACAATTTGCCTTGGCGTTATGCCAAGGTTGGTAACTACATCAAGCATCTCTTGAGCTACCTGACGCACACCGTCTGGATTCATAATAGGCTGTTGCTCAGCACTTTTAACCGTTTCGTATAACTCACCAGACTCAGTTTTTAGTCGTTGAGCTGCGCCAGAAACAAGCGTTTGAGCCTCTTCCGCTGCAACACTTGGTATGTTCCCGTATATGCCTGATGGGTTAACTATGTCTGAACCAAACTCTTGCTGAAGAGTTAAAGCATCTTGGCGTATTTCTGTAAGCTGCCTTTCATCAAAGCCTCTTACGGTGTCAGTACCCATTGATGAAGATGACATCTGCCTAAGCTCATCTTCTCGCCCTATCTGATCTGTCTGCTTGGGCGTTGTGCCTTGAGGCAGCTCTGCGCTTTTTTGACCCTGAGTTAACGGGTACTTTGAAGTTTGAAGCACGTTAAATGAAAACCTAGGGTAAAGCGGCTCTAACGCAGCAACAATATTTCGTCCAGATTTGGACGCACTTCTTGCTGTAGCTTTAATTACTGCTCCTATTCCCCTAGCAATTGGAGGTAGCATTACGTCAGCGCCAACGCCGATTGCTGTAGACAAGCCAACTTGCTTGCCCTGATCTCCAAGGGTTTGTTTTTTTGCCTCGTAAGTCTCTGGGGTAATTATGTTTTCGCCAGCAATGGTTGCGACTTCTGTTCCGCTGTATAAACCAAGACCTCGCCCTATAGTGCTAAGCGTTGTTTTGGCTCCACCGACAAGTTTTGACGCAGGAGCATATCTTACAAACTCTCCTAAGAGCGTGTTGAGATCCATGCCAGAAGCGCCCGGCTTGTTGATGTAATAAGGCACATCATTCCACACGATCATAGGCAAACCGTACTGGTCTGAATATCTGCCGCCGTATCTTGGGTCGCCGTCAAAAGCATCGTGAATTATTTCAGCTTTGCCAAAATCATCACGGGCCATCATTCCTTTCAAACGCACACCAAAGCCTTCAAAAAAGCCGGGGGCGTCAGCGCCCATATCTGTCAGCTCAGGCAGGTTGGGAAACTCAATAGGCACACCCTCACCAGTGTACGCTTGGCTAACCGCCTCTGGCGCGTCCATGATCATATCCAAAACGCTGCGGTCTGGTTGGTTTTGTTGCGCGACCACATCTTCGTCAGGCTCGCTAGATCGGCCCATCGGCGCTCCTGAGAAACCATCTGGTAAATTTTTTAACGCCATGAATTATTTACCTTTTTTAAAACCTTTAATTATGTAAACAGGCTCGCCTTCAATCAAAGTTTTTCCCTGAGCGTCTCGGTTTATAAATACTGAACCTTCAGGCAAGCTACCCATCCAGTTGAGTATTTCCTGCTCGTCTGAGCTGTCACCTGCAAACTTTTCAAAGATGCCCATGTCAATACCTTTGATTAAATCGTTAATCTGCTTGGTGTTGACGTAATCTCCAGAGGTCAAGGCTTCTTCTTCTGCCCTGTTGTATGTAATAGAGTTTTCGGTCATTTTCTTGTAAACATACAACGCAATATAGTTTGCTTCTGGAGTTTTGCCCAAGTCTAAAATAGCTTGCCTGTAAGCTTTAAATTCCATATCTGAAGTAGAGCCAGAACCAACTGGTCTAATCTTCGTGGCTAGAATATTAGATATTCCAATCAATGATTCTATATCAGAGATCGAAGGATCATCAGTGCCAAATACGTCAGTAAACAGTTTTCTAAGGTCAAAAGTTATTTTCGTCAATTTACCTGTTTCAGTACCAGCCTTTAGCAGCATTAGCGCCCTTTCAACTTCTGGCAGCAAGGTTATTGCCTTGTCCACATAAGCGCCGTTGTTCTTGGCAATTATCTCTAATCGCTTTTTGCTGTAGTCAGCCATGTTAGTTTTTTCGCCCGTGGCTGTATTTAACATAACATTGAATACTTTATCGCCTTTAACCAATGGCCTTAGATTGGTGTAATTGCCGCCGCTAACAATTCTTTTGCCAATCAAAGAGGGATCATCAGGAACTAACTGCTGCACCGCGCTTTCAAAGTAAGGGCTTTCTCTGGTAAGCCCCAGCCCTTCAATAGTTTTTTCTGCATCAGCTCTGGTTTGATAAATGGCAATAGCGCCAGCATCAGGAACCTTCCAGCCTGTAGATGGAGCCGCTACATCTGCTAAGTTTGGCCTGTTTGCATAAATCTCAGACTCGGTGAGAAGCGGTCTTGATCCCGAATCATAAAAAACACCGTTAACAACAATCCCTTCTGGATTGGTGACAAGCATCTCGGTGACCTTGTTGTCGGAGTTTTCTTTCGCTTTCAACAGTTCGTATTCATTTATTAAGTTTCTGGCTGAGTCTTCATCTTTCTTAGCCATCTCAAAAGCTTTCATGCCAATGGCTCTGTCTTCTTGAAGCCGCTGCTCTTTGAGTGCTGCTTGCTCTTTACCAAATTGAGCCAAGCCCATGCCAGCAGATCTAAATGCGCCAGCGGTAGGGTCGGCAGAAAGCATTGCGCCGCCAACGGTAGAAGCCATGTCATAAAAGCTTGGCCTAGACCTAGAGCCATAAACATTTCGTAACTGGTTTTGATACTTTTCAAAGCTATCATCGAAATCAGGAACTTCTATGCCGGGTAATCGGCTTCTTGATGCAGAACTATTAGCGCGAGCGGCTCTCTGAGCTTGCTCCATCAAGTCAACAATCTCTTGCTGCTGCGAAGGCATCCCAAATTTTTCTCTATTTTTACTAAGATCAACATCCAAGACAGCTTGTACGTTTGGGTCAATAGGTGGCGGCGGAACTTTTAACCCTGCCGTGCCACCAACCTCTAGGTTCTGAATTTGTTTTTCTAACTGCGCTCTTGATGTAGCCATTATGTTCCTCCAGTCACCCTTGTTGCTGGGTTGTAGAAGTTACCCAGCGCACCCAATGTCGCTAAACCTGTACCAACACCAGCCTGCAATGCACTTGGGTCTGGAGCGAAGGTTGTCTGGAACTGCGTCTGACCTGCTGGAGCCATGCCAACAAACGGCATCAAGGCTTGATACTGAGCCAGCGGCGCTTGCTGAGCTTGCAGTAAGCCAGCACGTTGAGCATCTAGCTCTCGCTGTTTTTGCTGCTGGGCAAAGCTACCCATTCCCTGTAATGCATTCACATCAGCCATGCCAGCCTGCTGAGCCTGATTGCCAAGGCCGCTCATAAAGCCACCATAGCCTGTCTGAGCCGCACCTAGTTGTTGTCCTGCCTGCGCCTGCTGTTGGCCTATCTGTCCGTATTGACCCGCCAATGCGCCTGCTACACCCATGCCCTGCTGACCCGCCGCACCTCTTGCCGCTGCGTCTTGAGCACCATAGCCTGATAGGGCTTGGCCTAAACCTGTGCCAGCACCAAATCTTTGTTGAGCTGCACTGGACATGGTGTTGCCTAACTGCTGCTGAGCGCCAAGCTGTTGCTGTGCGGTTTGCTGAATGAGGTTGCCGTAGCCAGTACCTGCGCCCAGTTTTTGCTGAGCGGCTTGAGACATTTGACCTGCAACATCTCGACCTGCACCGTATTTCTGACCAGATAGCCCAGCCAATCCGCTTGCCGCACTTCGCGCCGACTGCCTGTTGCGCTCGTCTTCGCTAATTGCTGTCTGTTGAGCCTGCTGAAAGCCTTGTGAGCGCAGTGCGCCAACGCCTTGAGCCAAACCTTTGCCCATTGCTTCAGCTCGCTCACCCGCACTTAGACGCGCTCTGGAGCCAAATGCAGACTCTCCACCAGATGATACATCACGCGCATATTGCGCCATATCCTGTTGAGCCAAGCCCTTCGTGGCATCTTGAATCATTTGCTGAACAACTTTGTCTTCGTACTGGTTCTCGTACTTGCCAGTTTCAGCGCCAACATCAAATCCGCCAGTTGTGCCTCTCAATAAACCTTCTGATTCACCCAAGCTTCCACGAAGTCTTTGAGCCTCAGTCATGCCCGTTCCAAGCGAGTCGGTAACATCTCGACCAAACTCGTCAAAGGTTGTACGACCCTGCTGTCGTGTGCGAGCTAGGTCTGCACCAAAACGGTCTGCGCTGGTCATACCTTGAGCGGTTACGTCCCCAAGATCGCCTCTAAAACGCTCTTCAGCAGCCATAGCCCTGCCACGACCCTGCTGGGTTCCACCCAGTGAGTCCATAAGCGCCCGATCTCTTTGATCGAGTGCAAATTGTGAACCTTCTCTTATGGCTCCCAAGCCTTGTTGCTGAGCTACTTCTTGGTTGCTGAAGCCGCCACGCATCTCGTCGATGCCCAGTTGACCACGGCGCATAGCCTCATCCATGAACGGTTGCTGCACACCCACGTTTGAGCGAGCCAGCTCCATAGCCCTGATCTGATCAGGGGACATACCTGCAATTTCTTGAGGTATGACAATGGGGCGACCTTGGTCATCAAAAAATGTTTTTTCTGCTGCTGAAAAAGCGCCGGGAATGAAGCCACCCTCGCCATCTAATCCAAACAAAAGTTGTTGAGTGATGGGGTCAATGCGCTGCTCGGTCTTGGTTACACCAGAAACAAAAGGCTGTGATGTACTTCCGCCTTCTTGGAACCGCCTAACGCGAGCGAGCTGGGCTGGAGTTAAAATGCTCATGCTGCTTTCTTCCTATTTGACTTGGGCTTGTCTGCAAACTCAGCAAACAGATCCATCATTTCGTACATCAGGGCTGTGCCACCGTCACGGTTTTCACCACCATTTGGTGTCAGAGTAACAATGCCGCTGTCGCCTTTAGTTAAGTCAAAAGCGCCTGCGCCACGAACCGCCTGACCTGTCATGACAAACTCGCCATCACTGAGCATGGCTGGCACATCATCACTGGTTTCAGTTCCTTCGCCTGCAATACCACCGTTCTTGCGCTCAAATTCTTCTACGGCTACGTTACCGCCTTTTGCATAAGCCATAGGCATGACTGGGCCGCCATATCTAGCAGACATGATAGCGCCACCGTATCGGGCGGCTACTGGTGCTTTTCTACCACCACTTAACGTGGGCATTGTTCCTGCTGGTAACAAGCCAAACTCAACGGGGTTTGGCGCTGGCTCACCAGTACGCCGAGCAATCTCAGCCTCAATATTGTATCGGCCTGTGGAACCCTCTTGGGTGAGCGGGGTTAAAGCTACACCCTTTTGGTTTTTAGCCTCGTCATAGGCGAGCTTGCCGAGCAGACCTGCTGCCGCCACGCCGCCAAGACCGCCAAGGTTGAAACCACCCCCGCCACCTCCGCCGCCAAATATACTTCCGATTCCGCCAGTAACTGCTTTGCCAGTGCCTTTAGCAATATCTTCAATTGCTTTTATCCATGCGGGAGTTTTCTTGCCAAAAAATCTACCGCCAGTGTCAGCGCCAGATGCGTTAGCTAATGCGGTTGGCAGTGTTCCCGCGTCTTCATATTGCTTATAAAGAGCGCCAGCCTGATCAATTAAAGATTTTTTGTACCCTGCTGCGTCGTAATGACTTTCGGGGACGGCACCGGCCTGCTCAAGCAGTTTTGCTACGTCTTTTGGCAAACCCAAAGATGCGGCTGTGTCAGCAGAGGACATAGTAGTTCCCGCAGTCATAAGCGGGTCAGTCACGCCAGAAACAGATTTTAAAACTTGTTGCGGCGATAACCCTTGCTCCATAAGGCCACTAATCATCTCTTCGCTAATATTTCCAGCTCCAGCCATTTTGCTTAATTCTGCGCTGGCTTGAGCGTCTGTGTATGTACCAAAAACATCTTTTCTAAGGTTGGTAAATAGGTTGCCAGCGGTATCGCCTTCAAAAACGTAGTCTCCGACACTGCCTATGCCCTGACCTATATTTCCTAAAAGCCCAACGCCATCAGACCCCTTTAAGGCAAACTCACCGACTTTGCCTATACCTGATCCAATAGAGCTTCCAATAGAGCCTATACCTTTACCAATGTTGCCAAGCAAGCCTACGCCATCCGCGCCTTTGGTAACAAACTCACCAGCTTTAGAAAACAAACTTCCAATACCACCACTTGCAGCACTTCCTGCCGCACTACCCGCCGCTCCCGCCGCGCTCCCACCGGGGAGCGGAGACATAAGACTTGCCAGCGCCAAAGGACTTGCTCGGCCTTTGGCTACGTTGTAAACCGTCATCGCCTTGGTGTACAAGGCCGCCGGGATCTGCCAAGGGCCGGGGATAAACTGAGCAACCTTTGCTATAGGCTCGATTACTTTCTTAGCAACCTTCTTAACGCTCTTCCATGACTTACTAAACCAGCCAAATTCTTCTAAGCCAGTAATTGGATTTAGGCTTGCGATACCCATACCAACTACAGCAGCCCGTGGATCTAAGCCTATCTGCTCAAACCTGCGCTCAACCATAGCCTCAAACTCTGGGTCATCCATAGTCTCAGGCGGAAGAACAATTTCTCCCGCTCGCAAATGCGCTAGAGTAACGTCACCACCACGACCAGCTTGAGATAGCTCCATAGCTAAGTCAGCCATTGGAGCATTAGAGCCAACCTCAGCAGCATTTACCAAGCCGTCAATGTAAGCGATCTCATCTTCATCGGTAGATTGATCGCGAGCCATCGTAAGCTGGCTAATGGCTTCCTCTAAGTCTGCATTTGGATTAGATGGCTGACCCGCAGCCTGTTCCAAAGACATCATGGTTTCTTCGTTGTCTAAACCTTCAACGGAGTCTAGTTCAAACTGAGAAACAGGGCCGGGTTCAACGCCGCCGCCTTCAGCATACTGTTGAGGCATAGGCATCTCTTCGCCTATGAGATTCTGAATTCTGTTCTGAAGCATTTGATCCATTAGCTGATACTCACTGTGACTGACCCAACGGCTGACGTTATTCCTACGCCCGTTGAATAGGTTTGATGGCTGTACAAGTCTCTAAACCTAGTGCCATCGAAGGCTTGATGTATTTCGGTGGTAGTATTAAAGATAATGCTACCCGTTGCAAATTGAAGCTCGCTGATTTGGTCAGCGTTAAAGTGCGGAGAGATCGTTATATCGACACTGCCAAGATTTAACTCAAGGATTCGGACTAACCGATTAAAGGTGCCTGAGTCTAGCTTTTCTCCACTTGCCAGAGGCAGTCGCGTCTCAAGCAGACGGCTCATCTATCGTCTACCGCTTTGCTGTAGATCCAATCTCGTAGAGCCGATTCGCCATTTGTACCCAAGCTGGTTTCCGCTCGCGCCATCGTCATCAGACTCAAACCGCAACACCACCTGCCGAGCGCGACTACGCAGGCTGTTAATAGTGCTGGATTCTGTGACCTGAGTCGTTGAGTCCGTGGTCAGCGCCTGACCGGGAAAATCTCTGCGCTTGAGGACAATATTCATTGCTGGCGAGTTAGTGGCCCCAAGTTCCTTGATAAACGCAATGTCAGGTATGATTCGTTTTACGAAAGCAAAGTTTTCGCCATCCGCAACATCTAAGTCTGCCGACTCGATGAAGACGTTGCTCATTGGTTGAGTGTAATCATCAAAGCCTGTTTCTTGATCAAAGAGCAAATTTAAGCTGTTATCAATGCCACTGGCAATTGGCTGGTCTTCAATACCAGCATCTAGCCATGCATAACGAATCAAAGAACCAATCGACCAAGTGTTTTCTTCGTAATTGTAAATTATGTATCGGCTGACCTCACCAGTGTTATCCGTAAGGCTTGGATAGAAAAACCACATCTCACTGAACTCTGAGTTCAAACCCATGTGACACTTAAACGCCTGATCAAGATCCAAGTCTTCAAAGACGTACTCTTGCACCGTGCATGGCAGCTTTTGAACTGAGCCGTTGTAGAAGTAGAAGCCGGTCTTAGAGGCGTAGTAAACACCGTTAGGCGCGTTCACAGCAGCCTTTGGCCCAACCATGCCAGCGCCTTCGTTAATCAGGTTTACGGCAAACGTCAGCGGTGGCCCGATAAAGTTCATGCTGTACAAACTGGTATCAGTCCAGATCAGAACCTCTTGGCGAGACTTCATTCCGCCCACAATAAATGACCCGCTGGACAACCTGACTGAGCCAGCCGAGTTGGTGGTTAGCGGCTCAAACTGCAAGTCTTCTTCTGAGTTTGAGAAAGCGACCAACATGGGGTCGATGACGCCCGTTCTAGCATTGTTTGAAATTGGATCTGCGCCAAGTACGATAAGATGCCTGTCGGTTTCCGAGGTTATAACCTGCAAGCCAACAGTAGGCACCAGACTGGCACCAGAAATTCCAGACAGCAAAACTGCACGAACACCTGTTCCGCCATTTTCTAACCAGCGGAATATGCCAGCGCCTCTCGGACAAATGATTAGGTTTTCACCAAAGTTGTCGTGCGTCCAGAGTCGCAGTTGGTTGATTGCGCTCACGGAGCTTGCAGAACCCCAAGTGCTTGAACCCCAAGTTCCAACACCCCAACCCGTTCCTTGGACGTAGGTGTCTAGGCCAACATTGATTTGATATGAGCCGTCTACGCCAGATCCGCCATTGCCCGAATCGCTGCTATTGGCAGTGACAGTAGTGCCAGACGTATCTTTAGCCGTAATCGTGTAAGTGTTTGTTCCTGTAACCAGATCAATTTCATACTCTTGGTTGAGAACAGCGGCAGTAACCAAACCGCCCAGTGAAGCAGCGCCAGCTAAGGTTACAAAATCATTGTTAACAGCCCCGTGATTGCTGTCAGTTACCGTTATGGTTGATGAACCGTTGGTTGCTGCAAAGGTGATGCTGTTGGTAGAGGTCTTGCGGATAGGCGTGATGTCGTAGTAAACGTCACCATCCTCAATGTAATATTTTACGGTGGTGCCAACGCCGAGGTATCGGGTTGCAGCAAGAGAAATCCAGCTATGCAATGCGCGAGCAGTGCCAAGAAAGGTTTGACCGCCACGCTTGTACCAACCGCCCATTTTCTCTGCGCGGCCTTTTCTGAACCTTATTAGGTTTCCGTCAACCCAACCGCCGCTCGATGCGTAGTCAGTTTCTTCTTTGTTGATTCCCGGCTGAAATTCTACTTTTGATAGTGCCATCAGACATTAGGCCAACCGTATGATTGCGCCAGTGGCAGTCGGGGATGGGAAAACCACCGTGAAGTCGCCAGCGGTAGAAGTCTTGTCAGCGCCAAAGTCTATTATGCAAACAGCCTTGTCAGCGTTGGTGTCATTATAGATCATGCATCCACGACTCGTTATTGTTGCTGTCCCAAAAGTCAAATCGGAAAAGTCGCATACGGCGGTTGTCCCGCTCAGCACTGGGGTGATGTTTGTTAACGCATTACCGCCAGAGGTGTAGTTTGTACCGCTGGATTGGCCCGTGGTAACAAACGCGGTAGAAGCAGCGCCAAGGGTTGCGCTAGAGGTGTAGAGCGCAAGCTTAAAGCTATTACCAGAACTAGCTGTGAGATTGTGAGTACCAACCAAAACTTGTTGTTTGAATGATGAGCAAACCGCAGATGTGATAGCCATGTCAAAGCTCCTTAATGATGTTAGCCATGTCCTCATGGCCTTGTGCGCTTAGCAACCCCCGTATTGTAACGCGATCTGAAGCAATTGCACTCTTAGTTCCATTCAATACTACGTCATAAATGTATTGTCGAAAAGCCAAAGCTTGCTGCCTGACGTGCGGTTCTGCATTGGCAGAAACCGACACAATTTTATTTGTGATCTGCTCAGCCCAAAACTCAGGGTCATGTCCCTTGTTGTTGGTGGTTGAAACCATCACGCTGCCAACTTCAAAAGTTCCGTTACCTGACATATCTAATCTAACCCTTATATGGCTCTGGTGCGCTAGGCAATTTAGCCATCTTTATATTGTGCTTCTCAAGCATCTCTTCGGTTTGCGAGCGAGGGCAGATAAGCCACTCGCCATCTTCTGATGACATTGCGATCAGCGGATCTTCTAGCCTGTGATACCCATACAGTCGTTCATGTGGCTCTACGTTGTAATCCAGCAAAGATGACCTTGGAGATACGCCCACTTTAATGCCTGAACTGATGCACTTGGACAGCCAGAACTCAACGCAGGCTCTGCCAGCTTCAGCAAAGTGCAGGTTGTTTCGGTAAGAGAAATCAATGCCAAAAAGGTCTATCTGCTCAACCTCAGACCACAGCGCAAAGGCTACCGTGAAGGCTACAGTCGTGTTGAAGTAGGCGGTCTTGAACTCCTGCATTACCTCGTGCAGAGGATACTCGACAACCGCAGGAACGCGCTCATCTAAACCGCAGGAATAGATTGGTTTATCAAAGGTGGGTAGAACTCTCCGCATAACGTCTGTTTGAGCGCCAGCGTCATCCGAGTCAAGAAACCGCTCCATAGGGTCAAGAATAAACGCCCTGTCGCAGTCGAATACCGAGATGGCGGAGTTGATACACCACACCTCGTCCCACTGCATACTGTTTTCGACGCCAATAACGTAGTCGATCTGAGAGGCTCCCAGACCGATAATTGCTATTCTTTTACCTTTAAGCTCTTTTATTTTTTCCAATTATGTCACCCCTGTACGCAATAAGTCATATCTGAATTCGTCACGGGTATTTCGGCCTTCGCTAAGATTTTTCATCCTAGCCATAGCTTCCTTAAACCGTGCTTCAAATTGAGCAATCACGTCAGGAGTTTCTTTCAAGAAAATAGCGCCCTCAACCAACGTGCCATAAAGCAGTGGGTCGGGGTGGTCAGTAGACAAAATGGTTGTGCCACTAGCCGCACCAGAGGTCAGAGACGCTGGCTTGTGCAGGTAGTGAAGCTCAACCGTATAGCTTGAATCGGGTACGGGCGAAATCTCAAAGGCAGACTGATCAAACAAAGAATAATACTTTGGCCTTCCAGTCACCGTAGATGTCGGGCTGTACTCTTTCAAGAAAGATGGATGTTTAAAATCCAAATATGTGTACTTGTTGCTACTGTCAATTATCGCCAGTGAAAACGGTGCAAAAAAATCAGATGGCGTTGCCAAAAACCGATTGCCCGAAGTTGCCGAGCCGCTTACGTTTTTGCGTTGCTCAGGGAGCTGCACAGACTTAAATATGCGACTCTCAGCCTCTTGGATAAACGTATCCAATTGGCTCGTAAACGAAGTTTCTGAAACCTGCAAATAATCTTGCACAGCCGTTTTCAAAGTTGAAAGAGTAAAACTCATGACGTGGTTACCTCTACTGCGCCTACGTTACACGAAAGTCCAAAAGTTTGCAAAGTTGTACCTAACTTACCTAAACCTGTATTCGTGTAAACGCTGAAAAAATTATTGTCGTTACCGCCAGCCGCTTGGTCTGGCCTAGAAACCTGTAAAGCCTCTGGATCTACAGGGCTTGGCTTGGGCATAAGTTGTGGGTGCTTTGGCGACCATTGGTCAGGCCCAACAAGCAAGCCATCCCACGTCATCTTCATGTCTTTTAGGCGATAGCGAAATCCTGTGATGTCACAGATTCCATACGCTCGATGGTTGGATGCAAAAGCCATTACCCTAAGTTGTATCCGCGCAGGTCGGGTGCGATTCTAAACGAAACCCTATCTTGGTCTTGGCTTAGCGCCCTTTCAAACTCTTCTTCGTACAGTTGCTTGAGCATAGATACTTTCTCAGGCGCTCGCTTGAGTGCCAGATAATACGCAAGACCAGCAGCTAGGCATGGGTAAAACCGAAAAGGGATCTGCAAAGTGTTTGCCCCAGCGTCTGCGTCATCCATACGGCTCAGCACGTTTAAATATAACTCGTACTTTGAGCTTTGATCTGGCGCAGGCCAGACGGTGATTGTTGGGCTAATTTGCTTGTCGATTAGGTATTGATTTGGCTTGCCAGTCGTTGTCTTTGTGGAGAGGTTCGCGTACTCGCTGCGAGACATTCGGCTCAAAGGCACGTCAGTAGAAACTCCGCCAATTGTCTCTCTGATGAAAACATCAAGCACGTCAATGGTTGCAGTCGGGGTAGTTGCGTCAATGGTGTACGAGGTTGAGTCTTTGACCATAAGCAAGACTTTTTGATTAATCGTCCACTGGTTTAAACCACGGTTAGCCCACTCAGCCAACATAAGGTTTAGCGAGCGGTTAGCAGACTTCAAATCGTAGCCGGTGCGAAGCTCTAAGCCACAACGCTCAAAAGCTTCTTCAACGTAGTCTGCTACGTCTAGTTCAAAATCCTTACTTCCGCTTACCGCCATCTTTGTCACCTGCGTATAGGTTGTTGAAAACCTGATTAACGTCAAGGGTATAGTCTAAATCACTTTTCGAGTAGTGGATATGCTGGCTCGGTTTAAAGTCTGGCGCACCTTCACCTGTCTCAAACCATGCAGGATGTGTAACTCTTACCCTGTTGTTTGGCAATGCCACAATATTTCCAGTCCACTTGCCAGCCTCAAGCAGCTCCAAAACATGGCTTTGTTTGTGCTGTGCTGGGTCATCTGCAATCTCGTTTTCAGCGTAGTCTACGGTAAACATATACTTGGCTGGATACATCTCACCGTCTATGAGCGCAAGCCAAGGTGTTGGTGTTGCTCTGTCTAAGACGTAAACCGCGTGAGTGTGCGAGCTACAGTCCCAAGGTTGAGCCGCCCAAACAGGCATTGGCTCAGGCCACTCTTCAAACGGTGTATCACCAACCAGCGCAGTAATAGGCATTCGCGCCCACATTGCACCACCATGCACGTTTGGAGTGTCATCATCGTCGTAGGTTTCAGCGCCCGTAAAAATTAGCTGAAACGACAAGCAACGCGCAGGCATTGTGGTAACAGCAATAGCCATAGCGTGAATGAACTCGCCGTGGTACTGCTCATGGTTATGCGTATATTCCTTCCTAACCCAGCACTTGAAGTGTGGGATATTACTCTGAAGGTATGACACTACCTGCGACCATATAAACCGCTATTCTTGGACGATGGCTTTCTAGCCCCGCCTTTTACTGAACCCTTAGTTCTTGCAACTCCACCTTTTGCCATACCCTTAGTCTTCATGGCCCCACCTTTAGCCATGCCTTTAGACTTCATCATGCCGCCTTTAGCCATGCCCTTGGTCTTCATGGCTCCACCTTTTGCCATGCCTTTAGACTTCATCATGCCGCCTTTCATTCCGCCCTTTGACTTCATCTTCATAACTTCACCACCGCTTTTTAATGTTTTGACGTTTGTGGGTTTGCCGCCAACGCCTTGTTTTTTAGCTCGTTTCCTACTGACCGCTGAAGCAATTTGTTTTTTGCTCATGCTGGAAGCTTTGGCTGATGGTACGCATTTTGGGTATCCGCGACTAGAGTCTTTTGCGCTGTCACGACCACAATCTTTAAAGCCACCGCCCTCTTTGGGCGCTGAAATATCGACCCATTTCTCTGCGCCGAACCAATCATCTAACCCACGCTTCTTACGCACTTGGAACTCGCGTCTTTTTGCGCTTGCTTTCCATCATAGCTCCGCAGCCTCTGCCTTGAACCATCACGGTTCCGCCAAGGTTCATGTTCTTAGCTATGGCTTGACCGCGCTTGCGCTCGTAACGGCTAAGCTTGCCATCATTATCTAAATCGCTTTTCTTCTCGTTCAAGGTAACTTCTCCGCCTGTCGCGCCTTTGTACTTGCCGCCCATGCGCTTGTATTCTTGAACCATATAGCCGTTAGAATACGCACTGGGGTATACGTCAAATTTGTTTTTGGCCTTAGCCTTTGCTTTGGCATAGAGCTTTGGGTTTGCCACATTTTTAGGTGTTGCCATTACATACCTCCGATGCCGCGAACATTCACTCCGCGATAAACGTCATTGAAGTTAAAATTTTCGGGCAACCCGACCTTTGTCGGCTGCGTCACTGGGGTTGCAGTAACTGGGGCTGCCGCTGCAAAGTTAAAGTTAGTATCTCCCGCGCCCATCTCGCCACCGCCGCCACCGCCGGTGTAGCCAGCGTATGCGCCAGCCTCTGGCTCAACAACGATTCCAGACTGACCTTCTTGAGATCCAACCGTGGCTGGTGCAGGTGTTGCCGCAGGTGCAGGCATACCAGCCATGATTTCATCTGTTATTTGCTTACGCAAAGCATCTACATCAATGTTTTGCTGGGTAGGCATACTGCCCTTTAAGGCATCAATCTGTGCTTGGATAGGGTCAATTGCAGCCTGACGTTGTTGGTTCACAGCATCTTGAGTGAGCTGAGAAGATTGTAGGTCGGCTATTGATTGGCCTTGACCAGCAAGCGCCTGATCCAAGTCAGCTTGAGTTAAACCAGCTTCTTGCAATGCTCTAATTTGTTCGGCTAACGCAGACTGTTCTGAGGTAGACGTTCCCATGAACTGTTGAAACTGAGCTGTTTGATCGTTAATAGATGCAATCTCGGCTTGGATTTGGTCAATCGGCAGACTGCCTAGATTGTCTTTTACCCCACCAATCGTGCCTTCAAGCCGCTCGACCAACGCAGAAGTTTCAGCTTTGCCAGCGTCAGCAGATTGATAAACGTCCACCAACTGATCGTTAAGAGCGTTTATTTCTGACTGGGTAGAGTCAGCAGCAGCCCTTTGGTTTTCATCAAGCGTTGCGTATTGGGAGTCAATTGTGTCATTGATGGTCGTAAGGTCTGTGCTCAGTGAACCGATTCTGCCTTTTAAGTCACCAATCAAAGATCCCTGACGGTCTTCAAGACTGCCAAGAGCCTCAGTTTGTGCGCTGCTAATTCTTTCATCACCAGCAGCAAGCTGCTTCAACAAGCTGGCTCTTTCATCTAAACCTGATTGGCGCAGCACGTCAGTCTCTGAATCAATGCCAGACCTAAGCTGGTCAATGCGACCTTCCAAAGATTTTGTGATGTCAGAGCGTTGAGATAAAGCTGCGTCTTCCGATGAAGAAAGGTCTTCTTGCAGTAGCGCCCTAAGCTCGTCTATCTCTGTCTGCCTAGCCAAGCTGCTTGCTTCGTCAGTAGCTTGGTTTTCTGCTATAAACTTTTCGTACTGGCTGGAAGCCATGTCTTCTGCGCTGGGCTGAATAGATTGAAGCGTAGACATTGTAGGAGATTTCGGTGCAGCCCTTGTGCCACGGTCATAAACCGGCTTCTGCATTAAGTAATCATCTAGGTCGCTATATGCAGAGCTTGAGCTTCCGTATGCGTCTAATGCATTCTGTAGGTCATTTGATACCGCCATTACATTAAGCCGCCTATGTCGATGTTACGCATAATACTGCGTATTTGTTCTGGGGTAGGCCCGTTACCAGCTCTGGGCAGTATTCCACCGCTGCCGCCACGGGTTGGTGATCTTGCAATCTTGCCAAACATTCCGCCGCGAGATTGTGGTCTTGCAGGCATTTGCGGTTGCTCAGCTTTTTGAGCGGCTTGTGTTGCAAGCTTTTGAAGCATACCAGCCAAGCCATCTGTCTGCGGTTTTTTACGCATCATATTGTCACGCAGGCGCGGATTTGGTAAAGGCGGGGGTCTTTTTTGTGGCATTTCGCGACTTTGCTTTTGCTTTAACGCCTCTTGTAGTTTTTGCAGCAGGTCTGGCGCTGGCATTTGAGGCCGAGAGGGCATTGGGCCACCTTCAAACGGCCCTCTAGGTAATTGTTTAAATGGCGAAGGCAGCGGAGTTACGTTTTCTTCGTCTCGATCATCTATGCCATTTCTATTTTCGTCTATAAATTGCATTGATCTTGGCCCTCGACCAAGAATAGGCCCACCGTCTGAAACAGGTGGCGCAGGCATTTGGTTTTTTATGATGTCAAAGATCGACCCCAAACCGCCTAAGCCGCCAGTTGTGTTAGGCTGTCTAACATCATCACCCAGCCGCGCTCGTTCTTCTGCTTCAAATTCTTCTTGAGTCGGCCCGGTATATGGGGCATATGGCTTACCTGTGAAAATGTTCACCGAGCCAAAATTATCTAAAAAGTTTTGGTATGACTCAGGATTATTATTCCTAGCCATGGAAATTGAACCCATATCTCCTGCCATTTGACTCATATCATTCTACCAATTTTTGCAAGACCAATAGCCTGCTGCGAAAACGTCTTTCTTCTTTTGAACCGCATCGCAATTATGGCGAGCGCGAAAAGAAGCTCGGTTCTTGGGCTGATCTCTCTTGATGCTCATCTTAGGGTCGCCATAACGCACAATCTTCACCTGATCACCTTTCTTGGCTAAAACTTTAAACTTCTTGTTCTCGCCGGGTGTGCGAACCTGCTTGTTATAGCCGGGGAACGATTGGCCCGAATAGGTCAGTCGCCCAGACTTTGATCTTTTTACATCGCTAGTGTCAGCCATTAGGCATGAAACACTGTCAGAGTCAGAAAGGTTGAAACCGTGTACTGGATGTAGATACCTTCTTTGAAGACCACCCCGTTCTCTGGAACTACAACGTCTCTGGTTGCGTCAGCATCACCTACCGAACTGATCTTCATCAAGCTGGTGCCAGCCGTGGATGTGGTCAAAAATTCCACCGTCCCAGCCGTTGCCGTGCTCGTAAGAAAAGCGCCCTTTAGCCGAGATCGGCCCAAGAACACAATGCTTGAAGAGTCCCCGCTAATGCCTGCGATTATTGTTCCCGCAGGATCGCCAACAGCCGTGATTGAGGCAATGCTCAAAAAGAACTTTGAGCCAGTGGCTGCGCCACTATCAGCTCCGGTTATTGATTCAGTTTGCGCGACACCATTTATGTCGGTTCCGACAACCGTAAACGATATTCCGTCATCGTCGCCGCCAGAGGTAATTGTAATTTTTCTAGCATTGTTTAGTGCTACAGCACCGCCCGAAGCAAGCGCCCCACCGATCACCAGTGCCGCATTGTTTGCTACCTGAGCAGAAACCGAAATGCCGTTGGGATCAGCAGCTAAAACGTCAGCCGTGATGGTGACTGATTTTACGTCAGACATTCCCATAATCTTCTCCTAAAAAGAAGGGGCGTTGCCGCCCCAGCAAAATTGCTTACGCGATTTGAACGTACTCGATGATAAAGGTAAACGATCCCGCCGT
>ENA-ORXF01000519-ORXF01000519.1-marine-metagenome-genome-assembly--contig:-NODE-519-length-27771-cov-6.508305_pt1 | contig 27771 bp, 33 predicted proteins | sample MGYA00237864_ERZ511476 | MGnify/ENA primary metagenome ERZ511476 (study PRJEB26306, sample SAMN06343908) | marine metagenome | isolation source: coastal waters | place: Atlantic Ocean: West Antarctic...
AAAACATTTTTATAAACCGTTGGCCATCGTCCAATTTTCCTGAAAAATAAACATTCCACACTGGCGAACCACAGTCCGCAATAATTCGATCGGGTATTAATTTAGCCAGTGCACTAAAAATAACAGGTGGCAAATAATGTCCAGTCAAGTGCCTAGCCCAAACTGGTGCAGGCCTTAATGGGTTTAGTAGAGAACCCTCTGGAGCGGTAATAGTAATTGGCCTGAATGATCCTTCGTTATTGGGTGTGTAGGGGTCAAAAGCGCATTTAATTGCATAAGCTGAGTAAGCTATGGTGTAGTTTAGAACTGAATTAACCGGCCGATTAATCTGTTCAGAGGTACCAGAGAAATCAACGCTAAGATCACTTCCAGAAATAGATACTTCACAGCAAATTTTTAAGGGTTCATCGAATCCATCCAGCATAATTTCATCGCTGTAAATTCCATCAGGAATAGCTGAAATTGCTTTGCGCATGGCAATCTCAGATCGTCCGAGTATTTCTTCAACTAACGCATCTAAGTCATCAATCTTTTCATCATCTAGGATTTTTATAAGCCTTTTGATACCTAACTCATAAGCAGAAAATTGCGCGCCAATATCACCAAAAGTTTCCTCAGGTGCTCTAAGATTATCTGTCATAAATGCAATCACGTCCTCGTTTCTAATACCTTTAATCAAGATTTTTGACACAGGTATAGTCAACCCTTCTTCAAAAGAATCTCTGGCTATAACAGGTACAATGCGTGCTCTAGCTACTAATTTAATGCACGGAGTTTCGCAAGGCTTTGAAAAGAAGCTAGAAATAAATGGAGTAGGTTACAGAGCAAAATTAGAAGGAAATTTCATAGAATTGAGTTTAGGTTTTTCTCACCCAGTAAAACATGAATTACCAGAAGGTGTTTCAGCCGAACTACCTAGTAATACGGAGATTATCCTTAAATCAATGGATAAGCAGCTTGTAGGTCAAACAGCAGCTGAGATAAGAGATTATAGGCCTCCGGAGCCTTACAAAGGAAAAGGCGTAAAGTACGCAGACGAAACTATTAAGCGTAAAGAATCTAAAAAAGCATAAAAATGAGTATTAAAAATAATAAAAATAATAAAAATAATAAAAGGCAAAAAAGAGCTTTAAAGACTAGATCTAAGATAAACCTCTTAGAAAAAAATAGACTTACTGTTTTTAGATCGAATAGCCATATATATGCTCAGATCATGGGGGATAATGGGTCTAAAGTTCTGGTAACAGCTTCAACTTTAGAAAGTGATGTAAAAAAAGAAAACAACGGCAATATAGAAGCTGCCACTGAAATAGGTAGGCTTATAGCTGAAAGGGCTAAAGAAAAAGGAATTAGTACCGTCGCTTTTGATAGATCGGGTTATAAATATCATGGCCGCGTAAAGGCCCTTGCGGAAGCTGCTAGAGAAGCTGGCTTAACATTTTAGTAAAGGAAATATATGCAAAATACTCATACAAAAGACAACCTAGGTGCAGAAGTACTTGAAGAAAAATTAGTTCAAGTAAATAGAGTTGCTAAAGTAGTAAAAGGTGGAAGAATTTTTGGGTTTACTGCAGTTACTGTAGTGGGCGATGGGAACGGTAAAATTGGGTTTGGTAGAGGTAAAGCTCGAGAGGTCCCTATAGCGATACAAAAGGCTTTAGATCATGCAAGAAGAAATATGGTCTCAATAGAGCTTCAGGGAGATACTATTCAGTATCCTATAAAATCTAAATTCGGAGCTTCTATTATCTTTATGAAACCAGCTGCACCCGGAACAGGAATCATAGCCGGTGGTGCAATGAGAGCAGTCCTGGAATTAGCAGGTGTAAAGGATGTACTTGCTAAATGTTATGGTTCAACAACACCTGTTAATGTTGTTAGGGCAACTTTAAAGGCGCTAAGCGAAATGGAGTCTCCTGCAAGAGTGGCCAAGAGATTAGGTAAGGGATAAGTGATGTCAGAGAAAGTAATAACAGTAAAATTAGTGAAAAGTTTAATTGGACAAAAGTCTTATCAAAAACAAAGTGTTAGAGGATTGGGTTTGTCAAAAATGGGACAGGTAGTTTCTATTTCCGATACACCTGAAAATCGAGGCATGATAAACAAGGCTATACATTTACTAGATGTAAATTAATCGAGGTTAAGAAAGTGAATTTAAATGAATTAAAGCCCAACCCTAAAAGAGTACGTTCAAGTAAACGTATTGGAAGAGGCACCGGCAGTGGTTTTGGAAAAACTAGTGGAAAAGGCCATAAAGGGATGAAGTCTAGATCAGGCGGGACAGTCAGGATAGGCTTTGAAGGTGGTCAAATGCCTTTACAGAAAAGGACACCTAAGTTTGGATTTTCTTCTAGAGTTAACAGATTCACTGAAGAAGTAAGACTAAGCTCATTGGTAAGATTGGGCAAAGAAGCTGTAAATATAGAGCTGCTTGCTGATGTTGACCTCATAAAGAACTCTACAAAGAAAGTTAAGGTTTTTAAAGATACTGAAGAATGCATAAAAATGGATCTTTCAGGTATTTATGTAACTGCTTCAGTTAAAGAAATGATAGAAAAAGCTGGAGGCTCCGTACAAGTATAGTTATGTCAGTTAATCCGTCAGCGACAGCACAAAATAAAGGTCTTTCCGAATTATGGAAGCGCCTTAGATTTGTTCTTATGGCTGTTATTATTTATAGGATAGGAACTCATATACCAATTCCTGGAATTGATCCTGATAGGTTAGCTAGTTTATTTCAGCAGCAGCAAGGCACTTTGCTTGATCTTTTTAATATGTTCTCAGGAGGCGCTCTGGAAAGAATGAGCATAATGGCTTTAAATATAATGCCGTACATAACAGCCTCAATTATTATGAGCTTGTTAGAAGGAACAACACCTTCTTTGAAGAAAAGATTTCGAGAAGAAGGAGAAGAGGGCAGAAGGATGAGAACTGCTTATGTTCGTTATGGCACAGTCTTCTTAGCTTTCATACAAGCAAGTGGACTTGCTTTAGGCTTACAAAGTCAAGGTTTGGCTTTAGATCCAGGAGTTTTATTCCAAGTTGTTGCCGTAACTTCTTTAATTACAGGAACTGTATTCCTTATGTGGTTGGGAGAGTTGGTTACAGAAAGAGGAATAGGAAATGGTATCTCAATAATTATTTTTTCAAGCATTGTTGCTGGATTGCCTAGGGCTATTGGTCAGGCTTTCGAGGGCGCAAGACAGGGAGACATTAATATTTTGATGCTCCTTTCAATTGCTGTAGTCGCTATAGCTGCAATTGCTTTTATAGTTTGGATAGAAAGAGGCCAAAGAAGAATTACAGTTAACTATGCCAAAAGACAGCAAGGAAGAAAAATGGTTCAAGGCCAAGCTTCTTATCTTCCAATGAAGATAAATCAAGCTGGAGTCATACCTGCTATTTTTGCTAGTAGTCTATTATTATTCCCAGCATCAGCTTCCTCTTGGTTTGGGCAAGGTGATGGTTATGAATGGTTGCAAGAAATAACTTTAGCTCTTAGCCCGGGACAGCCATTGTACGTAATTTTATTTTCAGCTTTGATAGCCTTCTTCTGTTTCTTTTATACGGCTCTGCAATTCGATCCTAAAGAGATATCTGAGAATTTAAGAAGATCAGGTGGTTATATGCCAGGCATTAGACCAGGAGAGCAAACTGCTGAATATGTAGATAGCGTCATGACTCGGTTAACAGTTTGGGGATCAGGCTATTTAATTTTAGTATGTTTGATGCCACAATTTTTAATAGTTTCTGCAAACGTTCCATTCTATTTAGGAGGGACCTCATTACTTATTTCTGTGGTAGTAGTGATGGACTTTATGGCGCAAGTCCAGTCTCATTTAATGTCCCAACAGTATGAATCTTTATTAAAGAAAGCTAACTTAAAGGGTTATGGAAATAACGCTTTAGGAGGCAGGTAGGTATTTATTATGAAAGTAAGGGCATCAGTAAAGAAAATATGCAGAGACTGCAAAATAGTAAAAAGAAAAGGTACTCTTTTTGTTATATGCGATACAGAACCAAGACATAAACAAAGACAAGGTTAGTTAGGAGAAAAAAATGGCTCGTGTAGCAGGTGTAAATATCCCAGACAATAAACATGCAGAAATTTCATTGACGTATGTTTTTGGCATTGGAAGAACAAGATCTATTGAGATTTGTAATACATTAAGTATTAATCCTTCAACAAAAATTTCTGATTTGAGTGAAGATCAGCTTGAATCTATAAGAGCAGAAGTCGGTAAATTTGTAGTGGAAGGTGATTTAAGGCGAGATATAGCGACAAATATTAAGAGACTGATGGATTTGGGTACTAATAGAGGTATAAGACATAGAAGACATCTACCAGTTAGAGGTCAGAATACTAAGAACAATGCAAGAACAAGAAAAGGTCCGGTAAGACCTATAAGAAGGTAAAAAATTATGGTTACAAAAAAGACATCTAAAAGAAGAGTAAGTGAAGGGGTAGCTCATATACATGCATCTTTTAATAATACGCTTATAAGCATAACTGACAAACAAGGTAACGCTATAGCTCAATCTAGCTCAGGAGCTCAGGGTTTTAGAGGGTCTAGAAAAAGTACACCTTTTGCAGCTCAAAGAGCAGCAGAAGCAGTTGGAGACAAAGTTAAAATGGTTGGAGTTGAAAGTCTAGAAATACAAGTAAGAGGTCCAGGTTCTGGAAGAGAATCTGCAATTAGAGGTCTCAATTCAAGAGGGTTCAAGATTACAAAAATTACTGACGTAACCCCTATACCTCATAATGGTTGCAGACCACCAAAAAGAAGGAGAGTTTAAGATGGCTAGATATATTGGACCAAAGTGTAAACTTTCTAGAAGAGAAGGCAGGGATTTGTTATTAAAAAGCGGAATTAGGTCCCATGAAGACAAATGTAAATCGGAAACAGTTCCTGGTCAGCATGGCAGAAGTAGAAGGCCAAGAATCTCTGACTATGGAGTGCAGTTAAGAGAAAAGCAAAAAGTTAGACGAATATATGGTGTTATGGAAAAACAATTTAAGACTTACTACAAGAACGCAGCAAGAATGAAGGGGGTTACTGGAGACAACCTGCTGCAGATTCTAGAAAGTAGACTTGATAATGTTGTCTATAGAATGGGTTTTGCCTCCACAAGAGCAGAAGCAAGACAGCTAGTTAGCCATAAGGCTGTGCTAGTGAACGGTAAGAAAATCAATATAGCCAGTTACCAATTATCGGCTGGAGATGAAATTACTTTATCAAACGGAGCTCAGGCCCAAGTAAGGGTTCAGCAATCTTTAGAGATATCAAAAAATAGAGAAGATGTAGATTGGGTAGATGTAAACTCTGCTTTATTTTCTGGAACTCTAAAAGCTTTGCCCGAAAGAGAGTCTCTGGATACTGACATAAATGAGAATCTGATTATTGAGCTCTATTCAAAATAAAACTGAAGAGGAAAAAAATGACTGACAATTACGATATTATAAAAGATTTTCTTACCCCCACTAATATAGTGGTTGAAGAAACAGGCCCAACTAGATCTAAGATTATTCTAGAGCCCCTTGAACAAGGTTTTGGACATACATTGGGTAATGCATTGAGGAGAATAATCCTTTCTTCCATGCCTGGAACTGCTGTTTCAGAAGTTAAAATAGAAGGAGTTCTTCATGAGTACAGCACCATTGATGGTGTTCAGGAAGATGTAATAGATATCTTATTAAATCTTAAAGAGCTATCTGTCAGACTCTTAGAAGTTGAAGACGTAGAACTCACTATAAGTAAAAAAGGAAGTGGAAATGTAACTGCTGCTGATATAGAGCTTCCAGCTGGAGTAGAAGTGGTAAATCCAGAGCATCATATTGCTACTTTAAACGGTGAAGGGTCTTTAAATATGACATTAAAGGTAACAAGAGGCCGAGGCTTTGTACCAGTTAAACCTTTAGATGAGGAAGAAGGACAAGAGGCGGGACTTCTACGTTTGGATGCAACATATTCACCAGTAAATAGAGTTACATATCAAGTGGATAATGCAAGGGTGGAGCAACGCACAAACCTTGACAGGTTGACTGTAGATATTGATACGGATGGAACTTTAGATGCAGAAGAAGTCCTGAGAATTTCAGCTACTATACTCCAACACCAGCTTTCAGCTTTTGCAGAGCTAGGAAGACTTGAAGAAGTAATTGAAGAGAAAGAAGAAGAAAAAATTGATCCTATAATGCTCAGACCTGTTGATGAACTTGAACTCACAGTAAGGTCTGCAAATTGCCTTAAGGCTGAAAATATTCATTATATAGGTGATTTGGTAACTAGGTTGGAATCTGATCTTCTACGAACTCCTAATTTAGGTAAAAAATCTCTGAATGAGATAAAAGAAGTTCTTTCTTCTAGAGGTTTATCTCTAGGTTTAATATTAGATAACTGGCCACCAGAAACAAAATAAAAAAAACAAGTTATGAGACATAGAAAATCAGGTAGAAAGTTCAACAGAAATAGTCCTCAAAGAAATTCTTTAATGAAGGGATTGGCTATTTCGATAATAGAGCATGAATCAGTCAAAACAACTCTGGCAAAAGCAAAAGAGATTCGTGGTTTTCTGGAACCGCTTGTAACTTTAGCTAAGAACAATACAGTTGCTAACCAAAGACTAGCTCAAGCTCGACTCGGTTCTAAAGAAGCTGTTGCGAAATTATTTGATGAGCTGGGACCTAGATATATTGATAGGCCTGGCGGTTATTTAAGAATTATAAAAAGGGGCTTCAGAGAGGGAGATAAATCTCCAGCTGCACAAATAGAATTTGTAATATCCGAATCAGAAGAGCTTCAATTAGAAGAAGCTGCAGAAGCCTAGAGTACCTTTTTTAGGTGTTCTCCAGTGTAAGATTTCCTAGAAGCAGCTATCACTTCTGGTGTACCGCTAGCTATTATATAACCACCCCCTGAACCACCTTCTGGACCAAGGTCCACAACCCAGTCAGCAGATTTAATAACTTCCATATTGTGTTCAATCACAACAACAGTATTCCCTCCGTCTCTAAGTCTGTTTAAAACTTTAAGTAATAGTTCAACATCATATATATGCAAACCTGTAGTTGGTTCATCTAATATATATAGAGTATGGCTAGAGGTACTCTTGGAAAGTTCTTTTGCCAACTTTACCCTCTGAGCTTCTCCTCCAGAAAGTGTTGTAGCTTGTTGTCCAAGTTTTACATACCCTAGACCAACATCAATCAGCGTTGTCAATTTGCGTTTTAAAGAGGGTATTGCACTAAAAAATTCTAAAGAATCTTCGATGGTCATATCTAAAACTTCAAATACATTTTTCCCTTTGTATTTAATATCTAATGTTTCTCTGTTGTACCTCTGTCCTTCACATACATCACACTTAACATAAATATCTGGTAAGAAATGCATTTCAACTTTAATAACACCATCACCCTGACAGGATTCGCACCTCCCTCCTTTTACATTAAAGCTGAACCTTCCTATTTTATAACCTCTAGACCTGGACTCTTGAGTTTCTGCAAATAATTCTCTTATAGGAGTAAAAAGCCCAGTATAAGTAGCTGGATTTGATCTGGGCGTTCTTCCTATAGGACTTTGGCTAATTTCAATAATCTTATCAATCTTTTCTATACCCGATATACTATCAAAAGGTTTTGTTTCCAATCTTCCAGACTTCCCTATTTGATTAGATATTGCAGGTAAAAGAGTTTGATTTATTAGTGTAGATTTACCAGAACCTGAAACTCCTGTTATTGAAACAAACAATCCTAGTGGAAGTTCTAAATTAACAGATTTAAGATTATGTCCTGAAGCTCCCAATAGTCGCACAACCTCATTCTTGTCAACTTTCTTCCTTTCTTTAGGAACTTCTATTGACCTTTTCCCTGAAAGATATTGCCCTGTAAGGGAATTCTTAGATTTACAAATTTCTTCAGCCGTACCTTGAGCACAAATTTCACCACCATGAATGCCTGCTCCAGGACCCACATCAATAATGTGGTCCGCAAAAAGCATAGTCTCATGATCATGTTCTACAACTATAACGGAGTTTCCTAAATCTCTAAGTTTAGTAAGTGTTTTAAGGAGTTTCTCGTTATCTCTCTGATGCAATCCAATTGAAGGTTCATCAAGTATATAAGTTACTCCCACAAGGCCAGCCCCAATTTGACTAGCAAGTCTTATTCTTTGTGATTCTCCGCCACTTAAACTTTCTGCACTTCTTTCTAAAGTTAGATAGTTAAGGCCAACATCAATTAGAAATTCTAGCCTCTCTTTTATTTCTTTAACTATGCGATCAGCTATTTCTTTTTTTGTACCTTGAAGTTTTAAGTTTTCAAAGAAACTAAACGCCTCATCTATTGTTAATTTTGTAATACTAGGCAGGGAATTGGTTTGTATGAAAACATTCCTTGCTTCCTCTCTTAGTCTAGTTCCATCACAATTCTGACAGTCTCTTAAGCTAATCAGCTTTGAAAGGTGATCTCTTATACCGCTAGAATCAGTTTCTTTATATCGCCTGCTAATATTAGCTATTACGCCTTCGAAAGAGTAAATTCTCTCTACTCGACTGCCTCTTTTATTTCTCCAACTAAAGTCTACACGCTCACCATTTGATCCTCTTAAGATTAGATTCTTCATTTCTTCAGAGAGACTTTGGAAAGGTTCTTCAAGGGAAAATCCATATTGGTTAGAAAGGCATTTAATTAGGTGGAAGTGATATCTGTTATTTATATCCCATCCAACTATAGCTCCTTCACTCAAGCTGGCTGTTGGTTCATGTATTACTTTCTGTTCATCTACATAAGGTTTAACTCCTAATCCTTCACATTCTGGGCAAGCACCAGCTGGATTATTGAAGGTAAAGAGTCTTGGTTCTAGTTCTGAAATGCTATAACCACAATCTGTACAAGCCATTTTAGATGAGTATATTTTATCTTCAAACTTTTCATTTAAATCTATGATCTTAATTAATCCTTCTCCTAAATTCAGGGCATTCTCAAGAGATTCAGAAAGTCTTAATTTAAAATCATCATCAATCTTTGATGGCATTTTTAATCTATCGATAACTGCTTCAATGGTATGTTTTTTATTTTTATTAAGATTTGGAGCATCATCTGCATCTACTATCAATCCATTCACTCTCACTCTTATATACCCTTGAACCTTTAACTCTTCAAAAACATGCAGATGTTCTCCTTTTTGTTCACTAACAAGGGGAGCTAAAATAACGAATTTAGAGTCCTTTGGAATATTTAAGACCTGATCACAAATTTGATTAACACTTTGTCCTTCCAGCGATGTGCCGTGATCTGGGCATCTAGGTGTACCTGCTCTTGCAAATAATAATCTCAGATAGTCATAAATTTCTGTAACAGTACCAACTGTAGAACGTGGATTATGAGAAGTTGTCTTTTGTTCAATAGATATGGCTGGTGAGAGCCCTTCAATGTGATCAACATCAGGCTTTTCCATCATAGACAAAAAATTTCTAGCGTAAGATGAAAGTGACTCAACGTATCTCCTTTGACCCTCTGCATAAAGAGTATCAAAAGCAAGGGAGGATTTACCTGAACCTGATAGACCTGTAATTACAACTAATTTATCTCTAGGAAGGTCCACATCTATGTTTTTTAAATTATGTTGTCTTGCACCTCGAACTTTTATTTGTTTCATTTTTTAAGAAAAATTGAATGTTTTAGACCCTAATGTATACAAAACTGATTATAATCGTTGTTGTAACAATTAACTCATTTAACATTAAATTAATATGGCAAGAAGTGGAATTAACAAAGTTATCTTAGTAGGTAACTTAGGACAAGATCCGGAAATAAAATATACAGCAGGCGGGGCGGCAGTAACTACTCTAAGCTTGGCAACATCAGAATCATGGAAAGATAAAGATACTGGAGTTGACCAAGAGAAAACTGAGTGGCACAGAGTGGTTCTTTGGAGAAGATTGGCAGAGATTGCAGGAGAATACCTAAAGAAAGGCTCTAAGGTGTACATAGAAGGGCAATTACAAACCAGAAAGTGGGAACAAGAAGGTCAAACTAGATATACCACTGAGGTAGTGGGAAGAGATATGCAGTTTTTAGACAGCAGAGGTTCTAATTCTTCTGCAGACAATTCTAATTCTCCAGGAGGAGAACAAGTATCTGAGATACCGGATAGCGGTATTACAGATGATGATATTCCATTTTAATATTTTTTAAATATTAAGGACGCGTTAGTTCCACCGAAACCAAAGCTATTACTCAATATAGTATTAACCTCTTGTTTTCGATTCTCTCTAAGAATTGGAAAATTTTCGGCTCCTTTTGCTATATTCTTTATATTTTTAGATCCAACTAAGAAGTTTTCTTTTAACATTATTAGAGAATAAATTGCTTCATGAACCCCTGCAGCGCCTAAAGAATGACCTGATAAGGATTTTGTTGAGCTTATTGCAGGTATTTCATCTTTAAACACAGATCTAATGGCATTAAGTTCCGTTATGTCTCCTGCTGGCGTACTGGTTCCGTGTGCATTTATGTAATCTATCTTTTGATTTTCAGCCATATCCCATGCATTTTTCATACACCTGGCAGCGCCTTCTCCAGATGGGCTAACCATATCTTGTCCATCTGAGGTAGCGGCGTAGCCTATGAGTTCTGCGTAAATATGTGCACCTCTTTTTTTAGCATGCTCTTCTTCTTCAAGAATTATTGTGCCGCCTCCTCCTGCAATTACAAAACCATCTCTGTCTTCATCAAAAGCTCTAGAAGCTAATTCAGGATCATCATTGTATTTTGTTGATAAAGCTCCCATTGCATCAAAAAGACTTGTCATGCCCCAATGCTCTGCTTCGGCGCCTCCAGCTATAATAATATCTTGTTTTCCTAATTGAATTTGTTCCATTCCAACCCCAATACAATGAGCGCTAGTTGAGCAAGCAGAAGAGATTGAAAAGTTAACACCTTTTATTTTAAATGAAGTCGCTAAGCAAGCAGAAACTGTACTGCCCATAGCTTTAGTTACTCTATAAGGACCTATCCTTTTTAAACCTTTCGTTCTAAGTATGTCTGCAGAATCTATCTGATCCTCCGAAGAGGCGCCTCCAGATCCCATGATAATTCCAGTCTTTTCATTAGATATCTCTTCTGGTCTTAAATTAGCATCTTTAATAGCTTGTTCGGTGCTGATGAAAGCATACGCTGCTGCATCTCCCATAAACCTATATAGCTTTCTATCTATCTTATCTTTTAAGTTTAAATTTTTTATAGAACCAGATATGTGGCTTCTAAGCCCCATCTCTTTATTAGTCTCATTTAAAGTAATACCAGATTTAAAAGATTTAAGAGAACTCTCTACTTCCAAGGTGTCATTGCCTAAACTTGAGACAATTCCAAAACCCGTAATAACTACCTTACGCATAATCTAAAAAGAGGAAGTATCTCCAAATAATCCAACTTTCAACCCTTTCGCTGTGTAAATCTCTCTGTCGTCAACCAGCATTGAGCCTTCACCTATTCCTAAAGTAAGGTCTAGATTTATAACTCTTTTCATATTAATTTCGAATTTAACTTTCTTAGCAGTTGGAAGTACTTGTCCAAAAAATTTTACTTCTGATGAGCCTAGTGCTCTTCCTTTTCCTGGATTACCTAACCAACACAAATAGAATCCTATTAGTTGCCACATTGCATCAAGACCTAAGCATCCTGGCATAACAGGGTCTCCTTTAAAATGACAATCAAAAAACCATAAAGAAGGGTCTATATCCAGTTCAGCCGAAATTTTTCCCTTTCCAAAACTCCCACCGTCTTCACTTATATCACTGATTCTGTCAAACATCAGCATATTAGGACTGGGTAATCTTCCATTAGTTTCACCAAATAAATTTCCTTCTGAACAATTCAGTAACTCACTTTTGCTATAACTATTTTTAGCTTCAAATACATTCATAAAATTTTATTAGATTGTAACAATATCTATTTTACAGGTTTTTTTTACAATTCAATTAAGAATCTCTTTTTTGGAGATTTTTAAGAATAATTAGTAATTCTTCTTTATAAATGGATTCTGGAAAAGAAGAAAGTTTTTCGTAGCAGACCTCTGTGTATTGATCAGATATTTTCTGTACTTCTTTTATGGCTCCTGAATCTTTTATGGATGAAATGATATCCTGTAAACAATCAGTATCTCCTTTAATAAATTGATCTAATATTAGATTTTTCTCTTCTTCTGATACTAATTCTAGGGTCTTAATTATAGGAAGTGTAATTTTTTTTTCTTCGAAATCTTTTCCTATTTTCTTTCCGGTAAGCACCTCATCGCCCATATAATCCAATAAATCATCTTGAATTTGAAAGGCAATTCCAAGAGAAAAAGCAAATTCTCCCGCTGATCTAATTTGTTCTCTTGAAGCATTTGAAAGGACAGCTGCGCTTAAGGAAGCAGCTTTAAAGAGTTCTGCAGTTTTTCTTTTTATTATTTCAAAATAACTTTCTTCTGAAATAATTCCCTTTCCTTTAAGTGATAATTGTAGAACTTCACCTTCTGATATGACATTTGTAGAATCTGCTAAAATTTTTATAATTTCAGGGTTTTTTAAATCTGCCATCAATTGGAAGGCCTTAGAATAAACAAAGTCTCCAACAAGGACACCATGTGAGTTATCCCACTTATTCTGTATGCTCTCTTTACCTCTTCTGGTAGAACTTTGATCAACAACATCATCATGAATGAGAGTTGCCGTATGAAGGAGCTCTATAGAGCTAGCCAGTTTAATTAATTCTTGACCTTCGTAGCCAAGAGCTTTCGCAGTTAATATGCAAAGTATAGGCCTCACTCTTTTTCCACCAGAATTTACTAAGTAATCACTAATTTCTGTTGCTAAATCTATCTCTGAACTTATTGATGCCACAAGTGAGTTATTCAGATGTTCAATTTCTTTTGATATAGTACTTGTTAAATTTTTTGTCATTTTTATAGTTTCAATATTGTCTATTTTAAAGTAACTAAGCACCTAGTGGATTTTTTTATTGCGAAATAAGCTACTTTTTCGTATAGTGCTCAACCTAAAATCCCTGATTTGGAGAATAATATGTTTGCCGTAATACAAAGCGGAGGAAAGCAACACACTGTAAGCGAAGGCGATCAACTTAAAGTTGAATTGATTACAGGTGAAGAAGGTTCCGCAATTGAATTTGATCAAGTACTAATGATTTCGGACGGTGCTGCCTCTAAAATAGGTAGTCCTTATGTAGAAAACGCCAAGGTTGTCGCTAAACTAATAACTCATGGTAAAGCAGATAAAATCAAAGTATTTAAAATGAAGCGTCGTAAGGACTACAGAAGAACTTATGGACATAGGCAAAATTTTACAGAGATTCTTATAGAATCAATTAGTTCATAATTTTTAGAGGTTAGAGATGGCACATAAAAAAGCAGGCGGAAGTAGTAGGAACGGAAGAGACTCCAATGCTAAGAGATTGGGTGTTAAGGCATTTGGAGGGCAAGAAGTAACCCCTGGATCCATAATAGTTAGGCAGAGAGGCACAAAATTCCATCCTGGTAAAAACGTTGGCTGCGGAACTGATCACACACTCTTTTCAAAAATCCCTGGAAAAGTTTCTTTCATAAAGAAAGGCCCTAAGCTAAGACAATTCGTTAACGTAGAGCCACTTTAGCTTCTACTCTTTCCTAAAATTATCTATTTTCAATGAATTTCATTGATGAAGTCGTTATTGACGTTTCTGCTGGAAATGGCGGAAATGGTTGTCTAAGTTTTAGAAGGTTAAAAAATATCCCTCGCGGGGGTCCGGATGGAGGAGATGGCGGCTCAGGAGGTAACGTCATACTCAGAGCTACTAATAATTTAAATACTTTATCTAAGTTTAGGTATCAAAAGTCTTTCAGTGCAGAAAATGGTTCAAAAGGACATACTCAGAATAAAACAGGCATAGGAGGGGAGGACTTAATCATAGAAGTTCCTTGCGGAACCATTGTCTATGACCTACTTAGTGAGGAACTGATAATGGATCTTGATCTAGATCAAGATGAAATTGTTATTACAAAAGGCGGCAAGGGCGGTTTAGGAAATTTAAGATTTAAAAGCTCTACCAACCGATCGCCAACAAAGATTGTGAAAGGAGGGGAGGGAGAATTTAAAGAGCTAAGGTTGGAATTAAGACTGCTCGCAGATGTTGGTTTACTAGGCAAGCCAAATGCAGGAAAATCTTCGTTAGTTGATTCTGTCTCTAGTGCAACCCCTAAGATAGCTGATTATGCATTCACTACACTTTATCCAAGTTTAGGAGTGGTAGATTTCGATAAAGATCAAAGTTTTGTTATTTCAGATATACCAGGTCTTATATCGGGAGCATCAAAAGGAGTTGGACTGGGTATTCAATTTTTAAAGCATTTATCAAGAACTAGAATAATACTTCAGTTAGTTGACGTCTTTGATAAAACTGCAGAGGAACTTATTTTAGAAATAGAAGACTTACAGGGAGAATTAAAATCTTTTGATAGTGATTTATCAAAACGAACTAGATGGTTAGTTTTAAATAAAATAGATTTAATATCTTTAGAAGATAAAATTTACCTTGAAGAAGAGCTTGTAAAATATTTTGGCAGTAAAATAAAAATTTTTTCTATTTCAGCTTTACAAAGACAAGGAACGGATGAGTTAATGTTAAATGTTGGTAGATATTTAAAGCATATAGATGAGCAGCAATAAAAAAAGGTGGATAGTCAAAGCAGGCAGCAGCTTAGTTGCCGGCGGAGATGGTGGTATTAATAATAGCTTTATAGAGAATCTTGTTTCTCAAGTTAATGCTTTATTGGATAGAGATATTGAAGTAATTATCGTTTCTTCTGGAGCCGTAGCCAAAGGTATGCACGAGCTTGGATTAAAGGAGAGGCCTTCTACTTTGCATTTACTTCAGGCTTCAGCTGCACTAGGGCAAATGGGTCTAATAAATGCTTATCAACAAGAGTTTGATAAATACAACCTAAAAGCAGCTCAAGTTCTTATTAGCCATGATGATATAAGCGATAGAAAACGTTATTTAAATGCCAGAAGAAGCCTAGAAACTTTATTGGAATTAAAAGTAGTTCCAATTGTTAACGAAAACGATTCCGTCGCTACAGAAGAAATTTCATTTGGAGACAATGATACTCTAGCAGGTGCTCTCTCAGGCTTGGTTAATGCTGATAGATTTATAATGCTAACAGACCAAGAAGGAATTTGTTCTGAAGATCCGAGAAGCAATCCTTCGGCAATTTTATTAAAAGAAATAGATTTGGATGACCCCAATTTGGACCTTACAAAACAGTTAGAGGGTTCCTCTGGTTTACTAGGAAGAGGGGGAATGAAAACTAAAATAAAAGCTTCAAGGATTGCCTTAAATTCAGGTTCTGAAACATGGGTAGTAGATGGCAGGAGTGGCTCAACTCTTATAGACATAGCTAACAATTTAAAGGTAGGTACGTCTATTATTAGTCAAAGATCTCAACTTCAATCTCGTAAAACTTGGATTGCTTCTTTAGGACTTCCTTTAGGAACCATAGTTATAGATGGAGGAGCCGTAGAAGCCATACATAAAGAAGGGAGTAGTTTGCTAGCGGTAGGAGTTGTAGCGGTTCGAGGAAACTTTGATAGAGGAGATTTAATTATTTGCGAAGATTCTGAGGGAAAAGCAGTTGCTAAAGGGTTGAGTAATTTTAGTTCAGAAGAAGTAGCCCTCGTTAAAGGTCTAAATACAAAAGAATTACTTAAGAAATTGGATCAAGTTGCCGATGAAGAAATTATTCATCGTAATAATTTAATTTTGAGTTAGAGAGCTTTTACTTTTTTATTAAGTCTTGATTTAGTTCTAGAAGCTTTATTTTTATGAATAACTTTTTTACTAGCCATCGAATCCAGAACCTTCTCAGCAGTTCCTAGAGCTTGTTTAGCTAATTCCTTATTTTTTTCCCCAACAGCGTTCTCTACAGCTTTAACTGCCGTCCTTGCAGCTGAACGTTGAGTACTTTTATGAGCATTTCTTTTAACATTCTGTCGTGCTCTTTTAATTGCTGATTTTATATTTGCCATATCTTTGTGTATCCTTGAGAGCTCGGCATAATGCAGTCTGCAGGACCTAGTGTCAAGCATGATCAAAAAAAAATGACTACAAAGAATAAAAAAATATTAATAGTAATTCTAAGGTTTCATGGTGATGTATTGTTAACCAAACCTATGATCGATGATTTAAAGATGAATTATCCGAATTCTCTCCTAGATTTATTAGTTTTTAAAGGGACGGCCTCGTTGTTAGTTGATGATCCGTTCATAAATGAAGTGATCGAAATAGAGCCTTCAAAAAGTATGAGTGTATGGAATAGGATGCGCTCTGAGTATGCATTGCTCCAAAAATTAAGAAGATCAAAATATGATTTTGGATTCTTTTTAACAACGCAATGGAGACTTTGTTTAATGTCCATTTTTATGACAAAAGCCAAAACAACTGCGGTATCCGATAAACGAAGAGAAAGTTTTCTGTGGGCGGGATGTTTTTCTAAACTCTTTCCAGAAGCAGGAAACAATCATGTTGTTACTAGAAACCTGAGTGCCTTAGAGTCTTTAGGTATAGAAATTTCTAATCAACCTGATTTGAGCTTGTGTATAAGTGAAAAAACAATGATCAATGCAGATAACCTTCTTGAAACTAGGGGCTTGGTAGATAAATTTTGTGTTATTCACCCTATTTCAAGAAGAAAAGTAAAGCTATGGAAAAAAAAGAATTTTATTGAGTTAATAGACTCACTTGAAGATAAGGGCTATAAAGTTCTTTTGAGCTGTGGCCCTGATTCTGAAGAAATCAATTATGTAAATTATTTAGAAGAAAACACAAGCTCAAATCCTATAAATATAGGAGGTCAAACATCTCTTTTGGAATTAGCAGCCATCATAAATAAAGCAGATATATTTATTGGTTTGGATTCCGTAGCTTCACACATAGCAGCAGCAGTAGACACTCCTTCGGTCACTCTGTTTGGCCCAACTAATTCTGTCAATTGGAAGCCGTGGTCAGATAAATCAAGAGTAATTTGCAGAAAGGGAGATGAAAAATATTGCGAATTGCATGGAGCTAAAGAAGGAAAATTTAAAGAATGTTTATGTTACATAACCCCTCAAAGAGTAGTTAAAGAAGTTGAAAGATTTATATGTTGATATCTAAAAAATAGAATAGGTAAAAGATGATAAAGAAAACTAGTACATTAATGGAAGGTTTAACTTTTGGAGAAGGACCCCGATGGTACGAAGGAAAATTTTATTTTTCTGACTTTTATAGCCACAAAGTTTTTTCTCTAGATATGGATGGAAATTATGAATTGATTGTAGAAGTTCAAGGGCAACCTTCAGGTTTGGGATGGATGCCTGACGGCACTATGTTGATAGTTTCCATGAAAGATAGAAAGCTTCTAGGTTTTCATAATAATAAACTATCTGAAGTTGCTGACTTATCTGACTTAGCAGGCTTTCATTGCAACGACATGGTTGTAGACAATAAAGGAAATGCTTACGTAGGAAACTTTGGTTTTAATACGTACTCCGGTGAGGAGGTTAGAGCAGCTAATTTAATTTTGATTCGTCCTGGGCAGGCTCCTTGTGTTGCAGCCGATGATTTATTGTTTCCAAATGGCACTGTTATAACTCCTGATGGTAAAACACTTATCATTGGGGAGACATATGCTGCAAGATTAACTGCTTTTGATATTAATGAAGATGCAACTCTATCAAATAGAAGAATCTGGGCCGATTTCACATTGAATGCGGAGGAAGGTTCGGTCCCAGTACCTGATGGGATATGCTTGGATGCTGAAGGAGCAATATGGGTAGCTTCGCCAACTACTGCTAGTGTAATAAGGGTTAAAGAAGGCGGTGAAATACTAGACAGAATAAAGGTAGAAACGAATGCCTATGCCTGCATGCTAGGAGGGGAAGATTTGAAAACCCTATTTATTTGTACGTCTAATGCCTCAGGAGTTGATCCAGAAGCAGCAGTGAAAGAAAAATCTGGGAAGATTGAAATAGTTAAAGTTGATGTTCCAGGAGTAGGTAAACCTTAAAATAATAGATTATTCTCTATAGGAATAACTTGGTGGAGGCGGCGGGAATTGAACCCGCGTCCATCAGTACTCTGCTACAAGGTCTACATGTTTAGTTTTATCTATTAATTTAATCTTTAAAGACCCGATAAGCAGGGTTAAAAAGTCGATCTCAATTTATTCTTAAGAAATTGCTAATGAGAAGAACAATTTCTGCAATCCGTGAAATCGACTGTCAATACAATGGCACGGATACCAGGTAAGAACAGCTAGCCAATTAAGCGGCTAGAGAGTAGTCTGCGTTTTCGCCAACTAACAAGTTTGCAGCAATTGATTTACGAGAATCACTACCTTCTCGACATGCACTTGAAGGTTTATATCTGCTGTCGAAGCCAGTTCGCCCCCAAAAAGTATAAGAATTATACCTTTCATCATATAAGTTAACTAATTTTTAGTTCTTTCCCTCAACTCTTTTGCTTTTTCCCTGTCCCAATCTCTTGATTTGATAGTTTGTCTTTTATCATGGGCTTTCTTTCCAACTGCCAAGGCTATCTCGCACTTAACTAACTCATTTTTCCATAAAAGCCTTGTAGGTATACATGTTTTACCTTTCTGTTGCGTTGCCTTTTGTATTTCCAGTAGTTCTTTTCTATTTAATAACAATTTTCTAGATCTAACGGGATCCATTTCTTGGTTGCTATTCTTAAGAGGGTTAACATGGCAGCCTATAAGCCATGCCTCCCCGCCTTTTAGGAGAACATAGGCCTCTGCTATTTGCGCTTTTCCTTCTCTGATGCTCTTCGCTTCCCATCCTTCAAGAGAAAGACCAGCTTCATATTTTTCTGTTAATTCAAAATTGAATCTAGCTTTTCTATTTTCAGTTATTGAATTAAGAGACTTCTTTTTTTGTTTTCCCACGATTAAAGTATAAACCTTACTACCTATAAATTTCTATGAACATCAAAGAAAATAAAACTTTTGAGACCTCGGTTAAAAATATAGCATACATAATTATTCTTCCAGTAATCATTCTAGCTTCGGCTGTGTGGTTTGTTGAAGACTCAATAGCCGTTATTGTTGCACATCTATTCCAGCTAATTTGCAGTCTGGTATTCTATTTTACTTCCGGTTATCTTTGGTCACTAAAGAGTAAAAAAGAGTTATCTATTTTTAAGTTTTATCTTATTTTTCTATCTTTAGGATCGTTTTTTACAGCCAGTATAGGTTTTATACTATCTCTAAGACTAAATCCAGCCTGGGGAAATGCCGTTTTATTCATGGGTTTATTTTTCTTAATCAATTATCCAAAGCCAACAGGCTTAGATTCTAAATTTCCAATTTGGTTCTCAGTTCTGATCAATAAAATTTCAGTTATGTTGTGTATTTGTATTATGTTAATGTTTACGTTTTGGATTAACCCTTATTCCGAACCAATGAAGGTAAATTGATATGAATGAGCAGAGAAAGTCGATACACGGAACTTGGTCAAGCAGATGGACTTTTATTCTTGCTGCGACTGGTTCAGCAGTAGGTCTTGGAAATATTTGGAAGTTCCCTTACATGGCAGGTGACAACGGAGGGGGAGCTTTTGTTCTTGTATACCTCCTGTGCATATTTGCTATAGGTATTCCAATCATGATAGGTGAAATTATGATTGGAAGGAGAGGCAGAAGTAGTCCTGCAAATACCATGAAATATCTTGCTAAAGAAGCAAATGCACCTCGGGCATGGACGTTACTAGGAGCAACAGGTGCCTTGGCCGGTTTATTAATACTTTCTTTTTATAGTGTTGCAGCGGGTTGGGCTATGGCTTATATGTTTAGCGGTTTTCAAGAAACTTCAGCACAAGCAGTTAGTGATGATTTCCAAAAATTCTTAGCTGATCCAGTTTCATTAATTTTTTGGCACAGCGTGTTCATAATTGTAACTGTAACTATAGTAGCGAGGGGAATTCTGAAGGGTCTTGAAGCTTGGATTAATACCTTAATGCCAATGCTATTCTTGATCATTATTCTTTTATGTTTTTATGCTATGCAGACAGGCGCATTCTTAGAAGGCCTGACTTATTTATTTAAACCTGACTTTACTAAAATAAACTCAGACATATTATTGGCAGCCTTGGGACAGGCATTTTTTACTCTAAGTTTGGGTATGGGTGCCATAATGGCTTATGGGGCATACATGCCTGCTAATCAAAATATATTAAGAACAGCTTTGATAGTGGCAGCGCTTGATACAGGAGTTGCCTTGTTAGCTGGAATTGCCATCTTCCCTATAGTCTTTGCAAATGGACTTGAACCTACAGAAGGACCCGGTCTTGTATTCGTTACATTACCAATAGCTTTTGGAAATATGCCTTTTGGTGTTTTCTTTGGGACACTTTTCTTCATTTTATTAAGTATTGCTGCTTTAAGTTCATCCATTTCATTAATAGAACCTGGAGTTGCTTGGTTTGTAGAGTCTCTCAAAACAAAAAGAACTTACGCTGCAATCTGCCTTGGAGGCTTTGCTTGGGTGTTAGGAATTTTTAGTGCTTTATCTTTCAATCTCATGTCAGAATTCAAGATATTTGGAATGAATTTCTTTGATTTTACCGATTTCTTAACCAATCAAATCATGCTTCCTTTAGGAGGAATTTTTATAGCACTATTTGTTGGATACGTTATGAAGAAAGAAAATGTATTAGAAGAGCTACAAATAGAAGAGGGCTGGTTATTTAAAATCTGGATGTTCGTAGTTAGATATGTTGCACCTGTAATGGTGGCCTTAGTTCTTATTTATTTCTTTATCTAATTGCCATCTAAGGGCTCTTCTTTATTCCAATTAGTAAGCTTTTTATCTTCAAAGTAGAGAGTTAGTTTGCTCTCAGAATATTTTCTGTCACCTTGCGTTACTGAAGTGTAGTAGTCCCATCGATCTGGTGTAAAAGTATCAGTAATTAAAGGGGAGCCAAGTACGTATTTAACCTGTGACTCTGTCATTCCCACTTCTAGTTTTGTCATCATCTCTTCATCAATAAGATTACCCTGACTAATAATTACTTCATAAATTCTAGGGACACTGCAACCTGTTAAAAGTATTAGAATTAGAGAAGCCGTAAAAAGTTTCAATTTGTTTTTCATAAAGTTATCTTCTACCAATTGATTTAGTAATATAATGTTTAGACATACTTGCAAGGATGAAGTTCATTAATGTAATTCATTAAAAAGGTGATTATTGTGACAGATGATGAAGAATTAAAGAAGGCTGGGTTAAAAGTAACACTGCCAAGATTAAGAATATTAGAAATGCTAGAAGGAATTGAGCAAGTTCATCTCAGTGCTGAAGATATTTATAAGAACTTATTGAAGGCAGGAGAAGAAGTAGGTCTTGCTACTGTATACAGAGTTTTAACACAATTTGAACAAGCTGGTATTTGTATACGGCACAATTTTGAAGAAGGCCATGCTGTATATGAACTAACCCCTTCTGATCATCATGACCATATGGTCTGTCTTGAAACTGGTGATATTATCGAATTCTCAGATGACCTTATAGAGGATAGGCAAACTTTAATTGCCAAACAAAAGGGTTACGAAATAATAGACCACAGTATGGTCTTGTACGTAAAGCCTTTAAAAAAATAATATAACACTTGAAACCTTTCCTTTAAGCCCCATATCTTGGGTTATAAGGAGAATTTCATGGTGAAAGAAGATAAAGATTTAGAAGAGCCAGTTAATACAGGAATATTAGAGGATTCTGCAGCTGAAATAAGCGAAGAGGACTTGGAAGTTCTAGAGGAGTTAACTGTTTCTCCAGAAGATGAATTGCAAGAGCTTAAAGAAAAACTTTTAAGAGCTCAAGCAGAAGTTCAGAACGTTAGAAGAATTGCCGCTCAAGAAGTAACTAAAGCAAGACTTTATGGAGTAGAGTCTTTGGCAAGGGAGTTTTTAAGTGTGGGAGATAATCTTGAGAGAGCTTTAGATTCTTGTTCAGAAGAATCGGGAGTAGTTCTAATCAGAGAAGGTCTTGAGTTAACTCTTAAAGGATTTGAAGGCTCGCTGGCTACTGCGGGTATTTCTTCCATTAATCCAAAAGACGAATCATTTGATCCTGACAGGCATGAAGCTCTGTCTCTCATAGAAGACAACTCAAAAGAAGACAATACAATTATAGAAGTAATTCAAACTGGCTATATGATTCAGGATAGAGTCCTAAGGCCTGCCAAGGTTATTGTCTCAAGGAAACCAAAGATAAATTAAAAAAAGACTTGAAAAGTTAAATATGAGCCCCACCTTGTAGATATAGAAAAAGAATTTGGAGAATAAAAAATGGCTAAAGTAATAGGAATAGATTTAGGAACAACTAACTCTTGTGTTTCCATAATGGAAGGAGACAAAGCAAAAGTTATAGAGAATTCTGAGGGCACTAGAACAACACCCTCTGTTGTGGCTTATGGAGAAGAATTGACAGTAGGTGCGCCAGCTAAAAGGCAAGCAGTTACGAACCCTCACAATACTCTGTACGCAATCAAAAGACTAATTGGTAGAAAGAAAGATGATGATGTAGTCAAAAAAGATGCTGATATGGTCCCTTACAAGATTGTAAGTGCGGATAATGGAGATGCTTGGGTTGAAGCTAATGGAAATAAGCTAGCCCCTCAGCAAGTTGCAGCTGAGATCCTTAAGAAGATGAAAAAGACGGCTGAGGATTATCTTGGTCACGAAATTACTGAAGCAGTAATAACAGTACCTGCCTATTTTAATGATTCACAAAGACAAGCTACAAAGGATGCAGGAAAAATCGCTGGATTAGAAGTTAAAAGAATAATTAATGAACCAACTGCTGCAGCCTTGGCTTATGGATTGGACAAAGGCAAGGGCGATCAAAAGATAGCCGTTTATGACCTGGGCGGAGGAACCTTCGATGTATCCATAATTGAAATAGCTGAAGTAGATGGAGAGCATCAATTTGAAGTGCTTTCAACTAATGGAGATACTTTTTTAGGAGGAGAGGATTTTGATAATGCGCTAATTGAATATTTGGCAGCAGAATTTAAACAAGAATCTGGAGTGGACCTGCATAATGATGCTTTGGCACTCCAAAGACTAAAAGAGGGAGCCGAAAAAGCGAAGATAGAGCTTTCTAGTAATCAGCAATCAGAAATAAATCTTCCTTATATAACGGCTGACACTTCTGGACCAAAACATTTTGTACATAAATTAACCAGAGCTAAATTGGAATCCTTAGTGGAAGGGTTGGTAAATAGAACAATTGAACCAACTGAGACTGCTCTTAAAGACGCAGGTTTAAGCACTTCAGATATAGATGAAGTAATCCTAGTTGGGGGTCAGACTAGAATGCCAATGGTACAAGAGAAAGTTAAATCTTTCTTTGGAAAAGAAGCAAGAAAAGACGTAAATCCTGATGAAGCTGTTGCAGTAGGAGCTGCTATTCAGGGAGCTGTTCTTTCGGGTGACGTAACTGACGTTTTGTTACTGGATGTTACGCCTCTTACGTTGGGGATTGAAACAATGGGAGGTGTTATGACACCCTTGATAGATAAAAATACAACGATTCCTACAAACAAATCTCAAATTTTTTCTACCGCCGAAGACAATCAAACCGCAGTGACGGTTCATGTACTTCAAGGTGAAAGAAAACAAGCCACTGAGAATAAAACTTTGGGTCAATTTAATTTAGCTGAAATACCAGCTTCTCCTAGAGGAATGCCTCAAATAGAAGTCGCTTTTGATTTGGATGCAAATGGCATCTTAAACGTTTCTGCTAAAGATAAAGCTACGGGTAAGGAGCAAAAAATTCAAATTAAAGCTTCAAGCGGACTTTCAGATGAAGAAATTGAACAAATGGTCAAAGATGCTGAAGCGCATGCTGAAGACGATAAAAAGTTTGAAGAATTGGTCCAGGCTAAGAATATGGGAGAGAACCTTGTCCATAGCTGTAAAAAAACTCTAGAGGAAGCTCAAGATAAAGTTGAAGACACTGAAAAAGAGTCCATAGAAAAAGGCATTTCAGAATTAGAAGAAGCCTTAAAGTCTGAAGATAAGGACTTAATTGATGAGAAAGTAAAAGTTCTTAGTGAGGCTTCGGCTCCGCTTGCACAAAGACTATATGAAGAGCAGGCCAAGCAGGATCAAGCAGACCAGGCTGGAGCAGAAGGAGATCAATCTGCTGATGCCGATGCAGTAGATGCAGATTTTGAAGAAGTTAAAGAAGAGAAAGAAGAGAAAGAAGAGAAAGAAGAGAAAGAAGAGAAAGAAGAGGAAAAATCCTAACCTTTATCGCTTAGATAAAGTCTATTTGCTTCAAAGATAGTATGTCAAAGAGAGATTACTATGAAGTTCTTGGAGTGGACAAAAATGTTTCAGGAGATGATCTAAAGAAAGCCTACAGAAAGAAAGCAATGAAATACCATCCGGATAGGAATTCGGATGACCCCAGTGCACCAGATAAATTTAAAGAGTCATCCGAAGCTTATGAAGTTCTTTCTGATGCTTCTAAAAGAAATTCTTATGACCAATTTGGTCATCAAGGAGTAGACCCTTCAGGTTTTGGTGGAGGTAGCGGAGAAGGTTTCAGTGATTTCGGTGACATTTTCGGAGATATTTTCGGAGGAGGAGATCCTTTTGGACGTAGACAAAGATCCAATAGAGGTTCTGATCTTCAGTACTCTATGACCATAAGCTTAGAGGATGCAGTTAGAGGAGTAACAGAAAAAATTGCAGTACCTGCATTAGAATCTTGTGAAACCTGTAAAGGTTCAGGTGCAGAAAAAGGATCCTCACCAATTACGTGTCCAGGCTGTAATGGAGCGGGCCAAGTCAGAACCCAACAGGGTTTTTTCTCAGTTGCCCAAACTTGTCGTCAATGCTCTGGTTCCGGTCAAATAATTAATAATCCTTGCAAGCCTTGCAAAGGGCAAGGCAGGATTGAAAAAAGAAAAACTTTGTCTGTAAAGATTCCTGCTGGAGTTGATACCGGCGACAGAATAAGACTTGCAGGCGAGGGTGAAGCGGGATTAAAAGGTGGAACGTCAGGAGATCTTTTTGTTCAAATTAAAGTTATGTCACATGATGTCTTCGAGAGAGATGGAAGACATCTTTATTGTGAAGTACCTATAAGTTTTATAGATGCAACTCTTGGAGGAGAAATTCAAATCCCAACTTTAGAAGGTAAAGTTAAGATAAAAATTCCTGAAGGCACTCAGACAGGAAAGTTATTTAGACTTAGAGGTAAGGGAGTTGATGCTATAAGAGGAGGATCAAAAGGAGATTTACTTTGTAGGGCAACAATTGAAACACCACAGAACTTGAATAAAATTCAAAAAGAGCTTCTTCTTAATTTACAGTCTTCATTAAAAAACAGCAGCAAACAAACCCCACTAAGCTCTGAATGGTTCAATAAAGTTAAGTCTTTCTTTGAAAGCAAGTAAACTAGATTTCTATGATTGAAGTTTATATTTCTGGAGTTACAGGACGAGTTGGAAAAGTTCTTTTAGATAAGATAATTAAGAACAAAAACTTCTCTGTGTCCGGTGGTTCTGCTTCTTCAAATAATACATACATAGATCTAGATTTAGGTAATTTCAATGAAACTCAATCCATGGGTAAAAAAATTACAGCTTCAATTCCTTCGAATCTAGAAACTGATTGTATTGTTGATTTTTCGCAACCTGAAAGTTCATTGAATGCAGTTAAATTTGCATCAGAACATAACTTGCCCATTTTAATAGGCACTACGGGTTTTACAGAAAGTCAGTTACAAGAGATTAAGGTGATGTCAAATTCTTGTCCGTTACTTTTAGCTCCGAACACAAGTCTTGGCATTAATTTAATGAAGGACATTATCTCTAAATTTGGGGATGGATTTAAAACTTTCTCTTTACCAGTCCTCCAAGAGAAGCATCATAAAGATAAGAAAGATTCCCCCTCAGGAACCGCACTTTATTTAGCAAATCAATTAGACTCCATGGATCTTTATAAAGAAGATATTAATATAGAAAGTGAAAGAGATGGAGATGCAGCTGGAGAGCATAAGATAATCTTTCAGAGAGAATATGAATCTATCGAGATAGTCCATAAGGCATCAAATAGATCAATTTTTGCAGATGGAGCCTTAGAAGCAATAAAATGGTTGGTCTTAAAAAAACCAGGTTTATATTCAATGGATGATATTTATTCTTCATCAAACTGAAGATTTATGTGATAATTACTACTAACTTATAGGAATTTACTTGTAAATTTCTGTTTTAACGACACACGCGTTAAGAAGTTTTGCCCAAGGTGCCGACAGATTGCTCATCTGCGGTTGGTCAAAGCAAGCGCGGAGGTATAACCAAAGCAACTTTAAAGTTGTATATATAGGAGAGCTAAAATGGCTGAAATAAAGCTAGAAGAAATGTTACAAGCTGGAGTTCACTTCGGACATCAGACAAAATATTGGAACCCAAAAATGAAACCTTTCATATTTGGTGCGCGAAACAAAATCCATATTATAAATTTAGAACATACGGTAGAGATGATTAAGCCGGCACTCAAATTTATTGAAACAGTTGCTCAAAAGAATAATAAAATTCTATTTGTTGGAACTAAAAGAACTGCTACGAAGATCATAAAAGAAGAGGCTAGCCGATGTAATATGCCATATGTTAATGAAAGATGGCTTGGAGGAATGCTAACAAATTACAAAACTATTCGTTCATCTATCCGTAGGTTAGAGGATCTACTTAGACAGAAGGAAGATGGCACTTTTGCTAGAATTACAAAAAAAGAAGGACTTAAAATTCAAAGAGATATTGATAGATTGCAGAAATCAATTGGAGGCATAACAGAAATGGGAGGCCTTCCAGATGCTTTATTCGTTATAGACGTTAACAGAGAATCTATCGCAGTCTCTGAAGCAAGTAAGATGGGCATTCCTATTGTAGGAATAGTTGATACTAACAGTAATCCAGAGGGCATAGATTATGTAGTTCCAGGAAATGATGATTCCATTAGATCAATCTCTTTATTTACAAGGGCAGTTGCAGATGCGTGTTTAGAGGGTTCTAAATCTGCAACAGGTTTAAAACAAGAGGGAGAACAATCCGGCCCTTCCATAATAAGGAAAGTAGAGGCTCCAGTAGCAGCTCCAGTAGCAGCTCCAGAAGCAGCTCCAGAAGCAGCTCCAGAAGCAGCTCCAGAAGCAGCTCCAGAAGCAGAGGAAGGAGATAAATAGATGGTTGATATATCAGCTGCTCAAGTAAAAGAGCTAAGAGAGAAGACGGGTTTGGGTTTAATGGACTGTAAAAAAGCCTTACAAGGTTCAGGTGGTGATATTGAACTCGCTATTGAAGAGTTAAGAAAAAAATACCCAGACTATTTAAAAAATATGTCTGATGAAAAGATACTAAACGGTGGTTTAACTAAAACCTATAACAAATTAACAACTTCTATATTAAAACGTGCTAAAGCTACAGCAGCAACTAATTTAATCATAAAGAATAGTGAAACTCTTTTAACTTTAGAAAGCAAAATAGCAGCTGAACAGGTAAGAATTGATGAAAAGAACATAGAAATATCTAAACAAAAAGCAAAAAAAGGCAAAGACGGTAAAGAATTAACCGATAAATTTGGCAACGTTCAATTTGCTTCAAGCATTGCTCAAAAAGCAGGGTTTTGGGGACTACCAGTTAAGTATGGTTTAGGTCGTGCTATTACCAGTGATGAAG
>ENA-ORXF01000521-ORXF01000521.1-marine-metagenome-genome-assembly--contig:-NODE-521-length-27670-cov-6.504838_pt1 | contig 27670 bp, 21 predicted proteins | sample MGYA00237864_ERZ511476 | MGnify/ENA primary metagenome ERZ511476 (study PRJEB26306, sample SAMN06343908) | marine metagenome | isolation source: coastal waters | place: Atlantic Ocean: West Antarctic...
TGGATCACAATAATAATCGTGTTCATAGGTAATAACTCCGAATGTTAGCTTATCAAAATCAATTTTTTGTAGTGTTTTATAAGTATTATATGCAGGGTCAACATCTAATTGTAAGAAGTCTACATGACGTGATTGAACATAAGTATCACATATTTCAACATAATTTGCTGTGGTAGCATCTCTGTCTAAAATTACATCATTAGGTCTTTCTTCACCCCACTTTTTGATAAAGTCTTTACTTATATCTAATGATACACCCCTATAACCCCATTCTTTTAATAATAAGGTATTGTTACCATAAGTGGGATGACCTGCTCCTATTTCTAGATACGTCCCGTCTTTTTTACCCTTTAAGGCAGTTAAAACAAACATATCTTGATAACATTGAGAGTGGTTCTTTTTTATAGAGGTAGACCCAGGAAATTTATATCTAAGGTCTTGATGATCTGAATTATTATAAGGCAATAAATCATGCCAAGTAGTAACTTCTGGTTTTTTGTCTATTAAATTAAAGTTGATACAATTATTTATTACGGCTTCTCTATGATGCTCATCAACATAAGGATTAGTAAATAGTTCTAACCATATCTTTTCCGATAAATCTCTTTGACCTACATACCAACAAACAAAAGCTTTTTGAAATTTTAATTCCCAATCACCTAGGTAGCCTACATTATATTTAAGAGGTTCTTTACCAACATATTGTAATCCTAAACTGACATACATATCAGCTGTTTTCCATTCTTCCTTATCACTATACCATTTACTTAAAAATAGATAAGCTTCTGGTCTAGTAGGTAAATAGGATATTGCCATTTCTAATTGACCCTTTTCATATTTAGGGCGCCTTTTTGTTTTATTTAATTGTAGCCAAGTTTTTAATATCCCATTATAAGCTAATAAAGGATCGCTATCATATGTTAGTTCAGATGCTCTTAAGAAATAAGATAATGCAGCTGCCCCTTGTCCTATTTTTTCATATTCCTCACCTAAAGAAGCATTTATATAAGGATCTAATGGGTTATTAAGATATTGATGTAAGTGTTCTTTTAATTCTTTCATTATAGTCCGTTATTTTTCCATGATTTTCTTTGTTCCCAATCTAAATTATCTAATAACTTAGTTGGCATCTTTAAAGCATAGGCAGCATTATCTTGATAGCCATATGTAATTATAAAATTATCATTTTTTAAAGCTAACCCACAGGCAAACTCAATTTTAGCAGCCATAAATTTAAATGGTTTTGAAACTGCTTCTAAATTCCAATCTTTATCCCACATAACAAACCTGTGATAATAATGAGCATCTTTATGATAACCTGGATTGTGGTAGAAATCTACCTCATGTGTTATGCATATTCTACTCCCATTTTTCCAAGGTATTACTTGCGTACCCCCTCTTAATTCAAATGGAACTTTTAAACCATACTCCTTTGATATAACAATTTCACTGGTTTTTGTGATAGGATCAATTTTAGCTATTTCTAAATTATTAGTCCACTTAATAAAATGCATAGGCATGTCTAATATAGGCATCCAATTTTTTTCTAAATAAGTAGGTGAAGGAGGTTGTATTCTATCTCTAGTAACTTCTTCACAAGTATCTTTAGTCCAATTTACCTCACAAAGCTCCATTCGACCTTCCCCATTAGATTTAACATCTCTTCTTACACCACAGGCATATAAAATGTCATTCCATTTAAATATTCTAACATCTTCTAAACCTATAAATGTCCATTTAGGTTTAATGTCATGTTTAGATGTATCTATTTTTTGATGTGTTTTTACTTCTAAAGTATCAGGGTCTAATTTACATAAATAATTTCCTGTTCTTAAAACGATATCATCTTCGGGGTTTAAATAAGCTAAACACCCCCAAACACTATAAAAGTTTTGGTTAAACTCACTATGATATAAAGAATAATGTACATGCCTTATGTTAGCAATAATATCATCATTGTCGTCTATAAAAACAGATACATTACACAAACCGGTACCATCAGTTAATTCTCCTGGTATGATTAAGGGTGAAATTGTTCCACCATTATCAATTACTATTTTTGCTAAATTATCTATCATATTATTTGTAATGTCCTCCACCTAACCATAATACGAAAGATTTTCTGGTTCCCCTAGTAACAGGTGTAACTCTATGCATCATGTAAGATGGAAATAAATAAACACATCCTGCGCTTCGAGGTGCGGATTCAAAAGGACCTTCCATACTTCCTCCTCTAAATAATTCTAGATTACCACCCTCATACTCATCAGGTTCGGATAATTGAACGGTTATTGATACTTTTCTATTAGATAAAATCCCAGGTCCAATATCAGCATGCCAATCATAATGTCCAGCTGGTGCATGATATTCAGTATATTGAATCATTTCTGGTATTGTGTTTAAATCAAAATTCCAAATTGTACTATTAGCTTCTACAGCCATATTAGCTAATTTTTCATATAGCCAAAACCAGCTTTCGTTTTGAGGGATCCACTTAATATTAGATTTTCTTGTTTTTTTATTATCTCCTGCTGTTTTTGCTATGTGCCAAGGTAATTCTTTAATACTAGCTTCAACTTTACTTAACTCACCTTTGTCAAACCCCTTGTCATAAAAATAAAAGTTTTGTGCATCTGTTTCTTTTTGATCGAATGTAAAAGTATTATTCATTATATATTATTTAATATTTCGTTTAAATTAAAGATATCTTTGTTTGATGAGTATGGCATATTAGATAAATATTCAACTAAATTATACCCCTCATAACAAGTAAATATTGTAGGTTTTTCATACGGGGTACGAATAACATTGTTATGCATTTTATACCCAAACTCATTAGGTGTGGTTGTTATCCAACAAACAGTTGATGGTTTATCTACACATACTGCTAAATGTTGTGTAAAACTATCTATTAATAGTCTCTTTTCAGACAACATTAATAACACAGCTATCATCCTTATTCCTTCATCTGCAGGTGTAGTGTTCATTAATGTTAGTTTCGAGTCCTTTGATTTTATTTGATAAATTTTATATTCATCCTTATATTTTTCTATTACAGCATTTGAAATACTTGTAGGTAAATCTCTTGACCAGTTATAAGTAAATAATTCAGTATTGGTACCACCATTAGGGTGAATTACCATTATAGGTTTATCACTACTATATAATTCTGTGCCCTCTTGAATTTCTTTCTCAGTTAAAAATATTTCTGGTTGTTCATCTTTATAATCTAAGTCATATAATTTTGCCCAAGTACTAATAAGATGTGATTTTCTAGTTATCATATCTGTATGGTGGTATGGGTCTTGTACTAAAACTTGATCAAAATCATGTCCATATTCTAATACCTCTGACCTGGTATCAATATGGAATAGGTAGTCTACATTAGGATTATGATTAAAAACTTCAGGGGTTGTTGAGATTACGGTTAACTCACAATCCGGGTATTTTTTCTTTATTAATTTTACTATTACAGTTGCTGCAATATTTTTACCTATTCCTCCTATGGAGTCAAATACTATTTTCATAATTGTATATTAAAATTTATAACTGCTCTATGTGTTTTTCCATAAAATGGTTCTACAGAATGTACTATATCATGAGGCCAAATTAATAGCATACCGGTTTTTGGTCGTATAAAATGCTTACTTCCTCTAACATGATAAGCAAATACCCCACTATATGGGTGGTCTTTAATAGGATTACCATCACTTAAATAATAACCACCTGAATACATATTAGGTGTTTCTTCACCATTTTGCCATCTATTATGATTATGAGCGTTATGCCCCCTACCTTCTGTTGGGTTATAATATTGTAACCAACTTTCAGTAATTTTAGGTGTATCTGTGGTACCTATTAAAGTTTTAAAACCATTAATTATTCTCCTTTTAATAATTTCAACGTCATCACTAATAAACTCTAAAAACTCATTAGGTGGTACGTAAAATCTGCTTCCTATAGGCTGTAGTTCATGGTGTTCTGTCCATTCATCTTGTCTATCATAATTTACCTCGTAATTATCTTGTCTGTTTTTATCAAACACATTTGGGAGTTCTTGTCCCATACGTTTTTGATCTTCATCTAAGATTCTATGCCCTAAATCATATACTCTATCTGTTACAACATCATTATCATAAACCCTTTTATATACTACAATTGGAGCTAACGTAAATATGTTATCTTCAGAAGTACTATGTAAAGGTTTATTTAAGTTCATAATTATCTAAAGTTGTAATGTCCGAATCAATTCCTGGGTTTGTGTCAAAATACGAAACCTTTAGCTGGTCTACACGTAATTTGTCAGATTTTCTTAAATCCCAGAATGACCAATCTAAACCTCTTTTTAATTTAGCTTTTCTAATAATGTGATTTTTCATAATTTTAGCACCTGAAGGCCATACTATATAAGCCGCTATTGTTGGTGTGTCAGATATTAACCAGAAAGCATCTAAATCATTTACTGATGATAATGTTTCAAATAATTCCTTTGGTGGTTCATGGTTTTCATTTAAAGATACATCATCCTCAAAAATAAAAAATGGTAAGTCCTGTTTAGAGCATTCTTCTAATAAATTTAAATGCATGTAGTTAGCACAAACTAAAGAAGGTATATGGATATTATGTTTTTCATAATCATTACCCTCAATCATTTTTTTATCATAAGCTGTTAACTTATAATTTTGTCCATCTAAAGCATCAACAAATTCAAATGGAACGTGTTGAAACATTTTTGACATTTTTTCACGTCTGTCATTACGTCTTTCTAGTGATATTACTTTTACTTTATATATGCTCATAATATAAATTCATTTTTAAATTTGATTTGATATAATTATTAAATTTTCCTTGTATTTTTCCAATTCTAGTTTTATCGTTTACTACCTCATCTGATACCCCTAATAAACAGGTTGGATGGTATTTTTCAATATACTCGTCTAAGCTGCAATCAGCATAAACAAACATAGCGTGTTCTTCAACACATCCCTCCATATTATTTTTAACAGCAATATCAATTAATTTTTTACCAATTGTAACATCGCTACTATAAAAGAAACCAAAATTAGGGCTAATTAATCCTTCTTCGAACTCCCAATTCCATTTTAAAAAACCACGACTAATAACATCTAAATGTGTTGTTAAGTGTTTATGTTCTTTAGGATCTTGAAACCAGGGGTGATTTTCTGGTATTATTTCATATAAGGCGTTATAACAATCCTTATGTTGGGCATATAAAGGACACTGTATTGGTTTTTTACGTAATTCTTTATAGAACTCATCATCCAGTGGTCTTAAAATATAACAATCCCAATCTAATAAAATAACCTCTCCAAATTCTTTTAATGCTAAATCTAAAGCTATTAATTTTCTTTCGTATATTAACTCAAGTAAATCATTAGCAAATGGAGATGTTTCTTCTTCTACAAATCTAACATTATATCCCCTTATCCTTAATTCATCCCAATTTTTTTTACCCCATACATAAACCACTTCATTTTTATGAAAAGGCATATATGGTATTTCCTGTAGAGTATTTTCTCTATTACCCCAATAAGATCTAATTATTTTTACTTCAGACATTATTCAGCTAGTTTTTTATTTTCATGATATTCATCCCAATATTTTTCAAAGACCCTATCTGTTAAATACTTACTACATTGTAAATCATCTACTAGTTCTTTAAACCAAGCAGTTGTTTGTAGGTTTTGATGGTTAATTTTATCTAACCAAACATGTTCAAATGGGACTTCTTGTGCATGATTAACGTGTTCAGGATAATACCACTTTTCAGCTTTACCCTTATATCTATCTCCAATACCAATTGTGTTGTGGTGGGCTAATGCTATTTTATTAGTTAAAGTATTTACTTTATAATCATTCTCTCTAATAATATGACCTAAAATACCTTGATCTGTTAGTAACCAAAACCATTCTGGTATTTCTTCACCATTGGTAGTAACTAATTTTTTATGCCAATCATTATACTGTTTTAAAATATCTATATTATTAAATTGTAAAAATGAAGTATTAGGCGACCAGTCATCTACGTTATAATTTTCAATCCATGGGGTATGTGTTATTTCTTTTTCAAATTTTTCTTTATCAAAGTAATAATAACCTCTACCTATTTCCCAGTGGGCAATATTTAAATCGTTTTGTTTTAAAAAATCAGGTATTTTTGTTCTTATAATCATGTCCTGATCAAGGAAAACAAATGGTTCATTTTGATGTGCTAAACATTTTATTTTACCGCTTGTCCAAAAGTAAGCAGCATCCACTTTTGATTTAGAATACTTATTTAAAAAATCAATATCAACCTCATCATATAAACCTAATATACCAAACCTTTGATAAAATGAAGCACCTACAGAATCAGTGTATAATTTTATAGGACCATTGTGTATTCTCCACCTTCGTGCTGATACCATAGTATATAATAGCTGGTAATCAGGTTGAGTGTAAATTGTAGATTTTAAATTTTTAATTAATTCAAAACCATGACCTCTAAGTCTATGCTTTTCAAAAAAAGGCTTAGTCCAGTTTACGTGTATTGCTTTCATTATTATTTATCTTCTATACTTTCAACTATGTCGTTTATTTGTTTTATATCCCATATCTTTCCAGCGCAAATACATCTAGAGAGATATTTGTGACCATTTTTAACAAAATCTTCGTTTCGTTTTTCAACGCCGTAATGCTTATAATATAATAACATTTCTTCGGTTTTCCAAATTCCTATGCCTGTTTCTTTTTCTATGAATTTATGTTGTTTTATATCAAAAATAGATTTATTTAAGGTTCTATGTGGAATGTTATCTTTTACTAACCATTGTTTTAACATTAATTGTTCAGATAATATCATCCAATTAGCGGTCATGCCTTCAAAGTCCATTTTTGTAAACTCAGTGTGGTTTTGTAATGTTTGCTTAGCGTATTTACGAGCAAATTTAGGATCTGGGAGGTAAAGTAAAGATACATTAGCTGCTAGATCTGTTACTCGTTCAATGGGTGTAGTAAGTTTTGCTGAGAATGAGCAGTTTTCTTTAACATACCAATTATTAGCTATTTCGTCGTATGAATATAAGACTTCAGTGTTTAGATATTTATCTATGTTGTTAAATATAAGAAAATCATGATCTACTACAATTATAGGTTCATCTATTTCACTAATTATCTTAGTTTTACACGTTGACCAAAAAATTTGTCTGTTGATATTATCGCTATATTCTAGCAGGCGTACATCGTTCCATAATTGGAATATTCCTGTTGAATTCAACGTATTATACGTTAAATTATCGATGTATAACACCATGTTATGGTCAGGATGGTACTTTCTCCAAAGTGTTGCTGATGCCATAAGCATCAGTATTTGATTTTTGGTATAAAATGCTTTATCTTGACTAACGTTCTCTAAAACCCAAATTACCTTCATATAACTTTTTAAATTCAACATCAACTTTAGAATAATCTACCATTAAATATCCTTCACTATGTTGCAAGGTTGCATATGGTACTTCTTGTGCCATTACTCCTTGATATGTTCCATAACCGTGTTTTGAAGGATTTTTGTAGGACCAAGTATAAATATTTGTTCCTTTTGTTGATTTTCCTATTAATCTAATATTTTCTTTTAATTTTTCATCTGATGGTTTACCTGCTACATTCCAAGTTACGCATAAACCTTTAATATAAGCCATATTTACACTTCCATAAGAACCATTGTAATACCAATTAACATTGTTGGTTGCGGTTAAAAATGTACCACTACCATTATTTAATCTATAACCATCAAATTGGTAACCATAAGCAGCAGTTGCTGTTGTACCTATGTTACCTTGACGTGACCCCATTGAAGTACATTGAAAACCTGGGATAGTTTGTGTGGAATTTGATAAAGCAGTAACTGAAAAGGGAGTTGTAAACTCATAAGAGTTTGCTGCTGATACGTAAACATTAGTAGATAATAAGTTAAACATAAAATGTCTACCACCGTATCTATAATTTTGATCTAAGCTGTAGTTTCCTGAATTACCTTGATTAGTATTTACTTTTGGTGAATCTGCTTCTCTTGACCACTTACATAAACTATGGTTATTAGATGCAGGCCAAAGTGAACACGCTACAAAGAAACCGTTATATGCTCCTAAAGAGTTTGTAGGGTTACCTACTGTAGTATTATTTCCCCTTAAAGCTAAATCACTACCTAATACATTTCCAAAATACATACTATATCTGGTTATTTACATTACTAGCTCCAAAAACGCCTTGATAAAATTCTATTACGTTTTTATAGGCATATTCATATACACTACCAGTAATTAAGTTAATATTTATTTTATTTTTAGTTACTACTCCACTACCCGTTGTTACTACTTCAGATCTTTCTGTTCGGGTTTTTGTAATTTCATTACCATCATCATCAAAATCAATATAATCTACACTTGAATCTACAAATGAACTTGAATAGGTTGTTATAGTTACTTCTTCTTCTTCAGTTAATGGGAAATTTCTAACAGTAGACCAATTGTAAGCATCAGAATTATATGTAAATGTGGGGTGAAAAAATCCACTAGCATCTCTACCTATATAGTCTTCTTGATATATCACAGAAGCTTCTTCAGCCGCTATTTTATCTGTATAGTGTGCTACTACTGTCCATAAATATCCTTGGGATTTATCTACTTTATAATCTTCAATCCTTACATAAAAGTTATCTAAGTTTTGATTTGTGCTTGTCTCTATTGAGGCTGTAACTAAAAATCCCATATTTTATTTATTTAAATTTTCTAATTTATTTACTTTTTCGTTTAATTCCTTAACCGCTTCAATTAATATTGCTACTAATTTTTCATATTGAACCGTTATATAATTGTCACCTGTTATACTAGCTCCTTTATCTCCATCAGTATCAAACGGTGCTTGCTTAATTATTTCAGGGAAATGTTTTTGAACCTGTTGAGCAATTACACCAATCTGTCGATCCTTTTTCGTGTATCCAAATGATCCTGCTAAAGCATTTGCTGTATAGTAGATACCATCTAATTCCATTATTTTATCTAAGGCGCTTTCTATTCTACCTTCAATATCTTTTAATCTTTCATCTGAGTAGAAAGCAACAACATCTGACGTAGCTCTAACTGTTCCAAATTGAACGGTATCAGTAGTTCTGGTGTATTGGTTCATTGCCGTAGCATAAACATTTGATGTACCTGTTGATCCTGTAGGACCTGTTGGTCCTGTTGGACCTGTTCCACCATTATTACCATTTGAACCTGATGGTCCTGTTGCACCTTTAGCACCTGTTGGTCCTGTTGGTCCTGTTGATCCTGTAGGACCTGTTGGTCCTGTTGGACCTCCACCACCAGTACTACCGGTTTGTCCTTTTTGACCTTTAGCACCTGCTGGTCCTGTTGGTCCTGTTGAACCTCCACCACCTGTTGGGCCTGTTGGTCCTGTTGAACCTGTTGCACCTTTAGCACCTCCACCACCTGTTGGACCTGTTGGTCCTGTTGGACCTCCACCACCTGTGCTACCAGTTTGGCCTTTTTGACCTTTAGCACCTGTTGGTCCTGTTGGACCTGTTGAACCTCCACCACCTGTTGGACCTGTTGGTCCTGTTGGACCTCCACCACCTGTTATACCTTGTGAACCTGTTCCACCTGTACCACCTCCTGGTCCAGTTGGTCCTGTTGGACCTGTTCCACCTGTTCCACCGGTTCCACCTGTGTTACCTGTTTGACCTTTTTGTCCTTTTTGTCCTTTTCCACCTGTTGAACCTCCACCACCTGTTGGACCTGTTGGTCCTGTTGGACCTGTTCCACCTGTGTTACCTGTGTTACCTTGTTGACCTTTAGCACCATTACTTCCATTGCTTCCACCTGGTCCTGTTGGTCCTGTTGAACCAGTAGTACCAACGGCACCTTGTGAACCTGTTGGTCCTGTTGGACCTGTTCCACCTGTTGGACCTGTTCCACCTGTTCCACCTGTTTGACCTTTTTGTCCTTTAGCACCATTACTACCATTTGAACCTGGATTACCTTGTCCACCTGTTACACCTGATGGTCCTTTTGGACCTGTTGGACCTGTTGGTCCTGTGTTACCTGTATTACCAAATTGTCCTTTTTGTCCTTTTATTCCTGTTGGTCCTGTATTACCTACTTCACCTTTAGCACCTGTTGGTCCTGTTGGACCTGTTGAACCAGTAGTACCAATTGCACCTTGTGAACCATTCGAACCATTATTACCTTGGATTCCTTTTTGTCCTTTTATTCCTTGTGGACCTACTGGTCCTATTGCACCTTTAGCACCTGCTGTTCCTGTTGGTCCTGTTGGACCTGTTGAACCAGTAGTACCAATTGCACCTTGTGAACCTGTATTACCTACGTTACCTTGTTGTCCTTTTATTCCTTGTGGGCCTGTAAGTCCTTTTGCACCTGTTGGTCCTGTATTACCTTGTTGGCCTTTTTGACCTTTAATACCTTGATCTCCTTTATCACCTGTAGCAACAAACGAACAAATAACATCTTCATTATTTGAAAATGGTGCTACTGCTGATGATGCTGTTTCTGTTACATTAATTGACCACCAATCACCTTGATCTGTTAAATTAGATATATTAAATAATATAAATTGATCTGCGTTGGTTCTATTTGCTATTCTAACGTGACCTTTTACAGCCGAGTCAACGTTTCTTATTGTTTCTAAAAATGATTGAATATCTGTTCCGTCATCATCTGTAGCATCAATGTATACTGCAGTTGCTGCATTTTGGGAAGTGTTATTTAATCTTACTCTACCTGTACCTGGATCTCCTGCACCTGTGTTTGAATCGAATGTGTAATCGAATGTAGCTCCACCAAATGAACCATCTGTACCTTGTGAACCTGTTGGTCCAGTATTACCAGTACTACCGGTTTGTCCTTTTTGACCTTTTAAACCAGTTCCACCCGTGTTACCTACTTCACCTTTTTGTCCTTTAATACCTACGGCACCTTGTGAACCAGTTGGACCTGTAGGTCCTGTTACACCTGAAGGTCCAGTTACACCTTTAGCACCTACGGCACCTTGTGAACCAGTTGTTCCAGTATTACCATTTACTCCTTTAGCACCTGTTGGTCCTGTTGGACCTGTTGGTCCAGTATTACCTGTTGATCCTTGTGTACCAGTTGGTCCTGTTACACCTATTACACCTTTTTGTCCTTTAATACCTACGGCACCTTGTGAACCTGTTCCACCAGTTGTTCCTTGTGAACCAGTTGTTCCAGTATTACCATTTACTCCTTTAGCACCTGTTGGTCCTGTTGGACCTGTTGGTCCAATTGGACCTGTTGATCCTGTTACACCTTGTGTACCTTGAGGACCTGTTGGACCTGTTGAACCAGTAGTACCAATTGCACCTTGTGAACCTGTAATACCTTCTGTTCCTTGTGCACCAGTTGGACCTGTAGGTCCTGTTGAACCTGTAGTACCTGTAGCACCTTTAATACCTAATATACCTTGTGCACCAGTTGGTCCTGTTGGACCTGTTGAACCTGAAGGTCCAGTTACACCTTTTTGACCAGTTGTACCTTGTGAACCTGTATTTCCTGTAGTACCTATGGCACCTTGTGAACCTGTTGGTCCTGTTGGACCTGTTGCACCCTCTATACCTTTTTGACCTAATATACCTTGTGAGCCTGTTGGTCCTATTGGACCAGTATTTCCTATTACACCTTTTTGACCTTTTATACCCTCTGTACCTTGTGTACCAATGGCACCTTGTGTACCAGTTGGACCTGTTGAACCTGAAGGTCCTTTAGCACCTATTGTACCCTGTGTACCTACTTCTCCTTTAGCACCTACAGTACCTATGGTACCTTGAGTACCTGTTGTTCCTTGTGACCCAGTATTTCCTACTTCACCTTTAAGACCAGTATTACCATTTACACCTTTAGCACCTGTAGTACCAACTGTACCTTGTGTACCAATTGCACCTTGTGAACCTATTGTTCCTATTGCACCTTGTGATCCAGTATTTCCTACTTCACCTTTTTCTCCTACTTCACCTTTAGCACCTGTAGTACCAACTGTTCCTTGAGTACCTATTGCTCCTTGTGACCCGTTGTTACCTGTTGTACCTATTGCACCTTGTGTACCATTTATACCTTTTTCTCCTACTTCACCTTTAGTTCCTTGTGGACCTGTTGCTCCATCTGGTCCTGTTGTACCTACAGTACCTGTTATACCTTGAGTTCCTGTGGCACCTTGTAATGATAAAGTTGTTCTATATGCTAAGTTACCTGCTGTACTTGATACAACTACTCTTGAATAAGTTTCCTGTGCTGCTAGTTGGTCGACTTGTAATTGACTACTTGTTACAGAGGTAGACGCTATTAAACGGCTTGATGTAACAACTGAATTGAGTCCTCCGGCTGTAATGTTTCCTATTACTGTTAATCCTCCTGCAGGATACCAAAACAATTTGTTTTGATTATCTGTATAGAATTTTTCGTAAAAATCACCTGAAGATGTATCCAAAAATGGAATAGCATATGCTTTTGCTGGAACGGATCCCGAACCTGTAGGAGGGATGAAATACGCCCCTGCTTTTACCTTATTTAAATCAGCATCACTTCCGGATACTATTACTTTTTTCCAATTTGGCATATCAATAAATTTATTATGGTTGGTTACTCAAAATGAGCCCACTTCCGTTATGGCCTATAATATAGTTATACATATTACCAATATACGGAAAAATTAATAAATTAAAAAGGAATTTTAAAGGAAGTTATAATACAGCAGTTGCTGCTGAAGCAGTATAAATCATCCCTTGTAAGTCGGTATCTGAACCTGTATAAAAAACTAAAAATGCGCCCGTGTTTGTTAAAAAGGTATTTGCGAAAGCATAATTGTCTCGTATATAACCACTAGTTGGTGGGTTGGTTGGTAAGCTACCTGAAATAAGAGTTGATTGACCAAATAAATCACCTGAACCTGCACTGGAACTTACTGGTTGAGTTAAAGCAATGTCATAATAACATTTCATACCTGGTCTTAAATCAAATGTAGGTGCTGTATGGTATATTACTTTTGCTGTACCAGCAGCATTATTATCCATAATGGCTGATGATGAGTTTACTGTAGCACCTGTAGGACAACTTACTGAAAATAAATTCCAAGCTGTATTTGATGGTACTCCCTCTACTACTATTTTAAATGTAGTTGGGAATCGAGTATGTTTATAAAATGTTAACTGTACATTTCCCTCTACACATGAAGAACTATAATTATTTCCATTAAATACAGGAAAATTAGGTAAAACACCTCTTTGAGCTCCCCAATTTCCGTTTTCTAAATTCCCAGTATCATCTCCGTTAGGAGCAGTTTCATTATACCATCCTGGGTTATTGTAAATATAATTTATAATTGAACGTCCACTACCATTAGGTTCAAAACTCCCTGTTTGTAGGTTAGCATTATCTCTTCTAAAAGGACCATTATCAGAACTTTGAGGTGGGAAAGATGCAGATGTATATGTTACAATTTCGTTTGTACCTGTAGCAACAAATGCATTAAGATTATTCTTCCAAACTTTTTTAGCTAAAGTATTATTACCTGACAAAGAAGTTACGTAACCGTTATAGTTTCCTGAACTTTTTAACGAATCACCTACTATTAAAGAATCGGCTACTGTTGAACCACTCCAAACTAATCTAAATCTATCTGGGACATTTTGAGAATTAAAAGAACAAGTTACAGCACCAATCCCTTCCCCTAACACTACAGCTTCGGCTTCATAATAACCTGGACTTCCATTAAAGGAAATACTTCCAGCATTACATGGGATTTGAGCTGGGGTAAAATTTGCTCCATTCCCAGCCATCACTCTAAAGAAATTGATGTTACTCATTAATTTTTCTTTTAATTGATTCTATATCTAACTGTTGTTCTTTAATAGCTTCAATTAATAACGGAACTATTTTTTCATACTTAACAGCTTTAAATCCTGTGTCTCTTGTAGTTACTACTTCTGGTAGTACTTTTTCTATTTCTTGTGCTATTACACCTACATCATGTCCTTCGTGAGGGTGTAATTTTGTTTTTTGTTCATCACTTAATGGAACCCAATCAAAATATACACCATTAATGGATTGTATTTTTTCTAATGCCCATGGGATAGGAACTATATTTTCTTTTAATCTTTTATCTGATGTTGCAAATGCAGTTACATCCCCTGTAAATCTTCCTGAACCAACTGTTGTATTTACTGTCGCATCACCTACATTAAGACCACCACTTGCTAATACTAAATGATTTCCTGCACTTACTATTACATTTGCTTCTCCTTTTATTACTGAATTTGTACCTGTTCCTGTTAGTACTCTATCTGCTCCAGGAGTATTATATGTAAATGATGCACCTGTTCCTCCAGTTGGACCTGATGGTCCTGTTGGTCCTGCATTACCTTGTGGACCAGTCGCACCTTGAGCACCTGATGGTCCTTCTGCACCTTTAGCACCAGCTGAACCTTGAGCACCTGCAACTGTACCTTGTGGACCTGCTGGTCCTGGTCCACCTGCTGGTCCTGGTCCACCTGTTGAACCTTGTGGACCAGATACTGTACCTTGAGGACCATCTACTGTACCTTGTGGACCTGTTGTACCTTGTGGACCAACTGTTCCTTGAGCACCGTCTGTTCCTTGAGCACCTTCTGTTCCTTTAGCACCAGTAACACCTTGTGCACCAGTCGCACCTTGAGCTCCTGTTGTTGCTACATCTCCATATCCTATGGTTACGTAATACTTGCTTCCGTCATAATACCAACCTAATATATCTACAGCACCTGCTGCACTTGAGGCTACATATGAAGTAGTACCTAAGTATACTGTGTCTCCTGATAAATCTATATCAAGTGTACGTCCACCTGTAGCATCTTGTTTAACAACTAATACACCTGTATCACCTGTTATAAATCCGCTCATTGCTAAGGTTCTATTACCTGCTAATGTAATGGAGGCATTTGAACCCTTTACTATTTCCCAAGTAACGGTTGCTGCATCCGTTAAGGTCTGCTGGTCAATTTGCATATTTCCCTGTAGATGCACTGTATCCCCATCAAAGGTAAAATCAGCTGAACCTGATAACGATGTATCGCCTTGCATAGTGGCAATATTTTTCTTTATATTACCTAATAAAGATGCTGTTCCGTCTGTACCTTGTGTTCCGTCTGTACCTTGTGTACCTTGTGTACCTTGTGTTGAATTGTCTTCACCATCTGTACCTTGTGTACCTTGTGTACCTTGTGTTGAATTATCAGCCCCGTCTGTTCCTTGTGTACCATCAGTACCTTGTGTACCATCTGTTCCTTGAGTAGAATTATCAGCTCCGTCTGTTCCTTGTGAACCAGTTGTTCCTTGTGTTGAATTATCAGCACCAGTTGTTCCTTGTGTACCTTGTGTTGAATTGTCTTCACCATCTGTACCTTGTACACCTTGTGTACCTTGAGTAGAATTATCAGCACCACCTGTTCCTTGGGCTCCTTTAACTCCTGATTCTACAAACGATAATACTATGTTTGAATTGTTAGCAAACGGATTAGCTGCACTACTAGCAGTAACTGTACCAGCACAAGTAATTATATTACTAGTTGGACCTGTTACACTTGTAATATTGAATGTTATAAATTCTGTATAATCGTCTCTATCTCTTATTGTTAAAATTCCTGGAGCTGATGGAGTTGGTATTGTTTGACCACCCTGATCTCTATTATCAAATACAATATTAGTAGCATTGTTAGTTTGATTATTATCTGTTCTTAATTCTCCTGAGTTAGGAGCACCTGAGTTTGCAGTTAAGAATGTATAGCTATAGGAATTAGCGGCATCTGCACCTATTGGACCTGTTATACCTTGTCCACCTGTTGTACCTTGTGTTGCTGTACCTATTGTACCTTGTGTACCTTGTGTTGAATTGTCTTCACCATCTGTTCCTTGTGTACCATCAGTTCCTTGTGTTCCGTCTGTTCCTTGTGTAGAATTATCTGCTCCATCTGTACCTTGAGTTCCGTCTGTACCTTGTGTACCATCTGTTCCTTGAGTAGAATTGTCAGCACCAATTGTTCCTTGTGTTCCGTCTGTACCTTGTGTTCCGTCTGTTCCCTGTGTACCATCAGTACCTTGTGTAGAATTGTCAGCACCTATTGTACCTTGTGTACCATCTGTTCCTTGAGTACCAGTTGTTCCTTGTGTTGAATTGTCTTCACCATCTGTTCCTTGTGTACCATCTTCACCTTTTTGTCCTTTTTGACCTAAATCACCCGTTACTTGAAATGATAATATTACGTCATCTAAATTTGCAAATGGGCTATCTGCTGAAGAGGCTTCATTTGCTATAGTTAAATTGTACCAAGCATTTGTATCCTGACCTGCTACTGTTGTTATTTGAAATAATATAAAATCATTAGTATTTCCTTTTTCAGAAATTCTAACGTGTCCTTTTATTGTTGAAGATGAAGCTTCAATTGTTGACATGAAGGCAACAATACTATTGCTGTTATCATCTGTAGCATCTACATACATTGCAGTTGCTCCTTTTTGTCCTGCTGCTGAACCTAAAAGTGAATTTAATCTTACTTTTCCTGTTCCTGGGTCTGATGCTGCTGCTGATACTGCATCAAAAGTATAGTCAAATGAAGCACCACCAAAATTACCAGTTAAACCAGTTGTTCCTTGTGTTCCATCATCACCTTTTTGTCCTTTAATACCTATTGTACCTTGAGTAGCAGTACCTGTTGTACCTTGTGTTCCGTCTGTTCCTTGTGTTGAATTATCTTCACCATCTGTACCTTGTGCTCCAACTTCACCTTTAGCACCTATTGTACCTTGTGAACCTGTTGTACCTTGAGTTGAATTGTCTTCACCATCTGTACCTTGGGTACCAACTTCACCTTTAGCACCTATTGTACCTTGTGTACCATCTGTTCCTTGTGTTCCGTCTTCACCTTTCTGACCTTTTTCACCTTCTGTTCCTTGTGAACCAACTTCACCTTTAGAACCTTTTTCACCTTCTGCACCTTTAGCACCATCTGTTCCTTGAGTTCCATCTGTTCCTTGTGTACCATCTGTTCCTTGTGTTCCAAGTATCCCTTGTGCTCCAACTTGTCCTTTTTCACCTACTGTACCTTGAGTACCTATTGTTCCTTGAGTTCCTGTACCTGTTGTACCTTGACCACCTATTGTACCTTGTGTACCATCTATTCCTTGTGTACCATCTGTACCCTGTGAACCAACCTCACCTTTAGCACCTATTGTACCTTGTGAACCTATTGTACCTTGACCACCTATTGTACCTTGTGTACCATCTGTTCCTTGTGTACCATCTGTTCCTTGTGTTCCATCATCACCTTTTTGGCCTTTTTCCCCTTTAGCACCATCTGTTCCTTGAGTTCCATCTGTTCCTTGAGTTCCTGTACCTGTTGTACCTTGTCCTCCTAAAACACCTTTTTCACCTATTGTTCCTTGTGTTCCGTCTGTTCCTTGTGTAGAATTATCTGCTCCATCTGTACCTTGTGTTCCGTCTGTACCTTGGGTACCAACTTCACCTTTAGCACCTATTGTACCCTGTGTTGCTGTACCTGTAGTACCTTGAGTACCTGTACCTGTTATACCTTGACCACCTATTGTACCTTGAGTACCAATTTCACCTTTTTGACCTTTTTCACCATCTGTACCTTGTGTTCCTGTACCTTCTGTACCTTGACCACCTGTTGTTCCTTGTGTTCCGTCTGTTCCTTGAGTTGAATTATCTGCTCCATCTGTACCTTGGGTACCAATTTCACCTTTTTGACCTTTTTCACCATCTGTACCCTGAGTAGAATTATCTGCTCCATCTGTACCTTGAGTTCCAACTTCACCTTTAGCACCTATTGTACCTTGAGTTCCGTTTGTTCCTTGGGTTGAATTATCTTCACCTTTCTGACCTTTTTCACCTTCTGTTCCTTGACCACCTATTGTACCTTGTGTACCATCTGTTCCTTGTGTTCCGTCTGTACCTTGAGTTCCAACTTCACCTTTAGCACCTGTTGTACCTTGTGCACCTGTATCCCCTTTATCACCTGTAGTAACAAATGAAACTAAAATATTTTCGTTATTAGTAAATGGTGAGGCTGTTGAAAATGTTTGTACTCCTATATTTACTACCCACCAACCTGTTTGGTCGGTTAGGTCTGATATGCTATATAATATAAACTGCGTAGCATCCGTTAAATTTGACACTCGAACATGGCCTTTAACAGCCGAATCGACTGCAAGAATTGAATTTAAAAATGACTGGATACTAACGCCCTGATCATCTGTAAAATCAATATATAATTCTGTGGCTGTGTTTTGTGTTGTTTGATTTAATCTTATTTTTCCCGTTTCTGGGTCAGATTCAGTAGTTGAAGTATCAAAAGTATAATCAAAAGAGGCACCACCAAAGTTACCATCTGTACCTGTTGTTCCCTGTGTTCCTGTACCTTCTGTACCTTGAATACCTGATGTACCCTGTCCTCCTAAAACACCCTGTGCACCTATTGTACCTTGTGTACCATCTGGACCTGTTGTACCAGTACCTGTTGTACCTTGTCCACCTATTGTCCCTTGTGTTCCGTCTGTACCTTGAGTAGAATTATCTGCTCCCTCTGTACCTTGAGTACCTACTGTTCCTGTTGTTCCTTGAGTAGCAGTACCTGTAGTACCTTGTGTTCCGTCTGTTCCTTGAGTTCCTGTAGCATCTGTACCTGTAGTACCTTGAGTACCATCTATCCCTGTTGTTCCTTGTGCACCTGCTGTATTATTTACAAAACTTAAATTACCAGAACCATCAGTTTTAATTACTTGGTCTGCAGAACCATCAGCAGCTGGGTATATTAGTCCACTAGCTGTTAAATCTGTTGATACATTAAGTTTATTGAGTTCAGCATTTGAACCATTTAGAATTATTTCTTTCCACTGCGCCATAGTAAATTATATAGTTATAAATATTGGAACAATTGTTAATGTGTAAAAGGACTATTTCTTTGATCGGTCTAGATCATGTTGTTGCCAAGCATTATCTGCTCGTTCTTGACTTTCGATTGTATCAGTAAGTTCATTTAAGTCTCCTTGTTGTGCTTTAAGGTGATCTTCAATTTGTTTGATTTGAACTTGCATTTTATTTTGTAGTATACCTACAAACATAGCATCTACCCCTGTAATGGGTATAGTATTTAATCCTACTAATAGTGCTTTAATTTCTCTTAATGATAAGTCTTCTAATGTGTATAAATCCATAACTATTTATCTTTAAATTTATTTAAATCTAAGTACATTTTTTGGAGTTTCAAAGTAAGTTGAAATATTTTTTCAACTTCTTTTCCTGAAAATTTAGACTCACCTACAATTTGTAATATATGAAAAATTTCTTCTTGAGTAAGAATTGGCAGACCCATTGTCGGGTCTGCCTTTCCTATAATTGTATTACTTGCTTTAAAACCCATTTATAATATTCGTTTATGAATAAATATAAATGTCTTGGTTAGCTCCTACAAACAAGTTACCTTTTTTAGCATATTTAGCTACTACTGCTGCTGGTGTATCTGCACCTGCACCACCTTCTACTACTGCTGCCATAAATGCTTCTGGTGTGTAAGCTTCGGTACTTGGATCAAATGATCCTGTCATACTCCATCTTGCTACTGCTGCATCGTAAGCAAACGCTTCACCATCTAATGGTCCTGTTTGTTGTACGATGATACCACCATCTCCTGCTGCTGTTGATCCGGAAGCCATTCTAATGAATCTATCCGCAACATCTAAATTCTGAGTGTTTTGGAAACTTGCTGTACCTGCAACTGTTAAGTTACCTGATACTACTGCGTTTCTTCCAATTTGAACATCTCTTGCTACTGTTAAATCTTGATCAACTGTAATGTCTTGATTTAAAGTAACTGCACCTGCTGATACATCAAAATCCGCTGCTGCGAATGAAGCAACACCAACTGCTGATACCGTTGCAACATTTGCTGCAATTGTAATTTTCTGCCCTGTTGCTGTTGTTGTAACACCTGTACCTGGTTCTAATGTTAAGGTTTGAGAGCTTAATGCTATCGTACCTGTTCCAGTTCCACCTGCTGTTGATAATGTTGTTGCAATACCTGTTAATGCTGAACCATCACCTGTAAATATACCATTAAAACTACCTGTAAGGCTAGTATCTGCTACTGCCCCTGTGTTGACGATATTTACTGCTGCTAAACCTACTGTACCTACTGATGTTAATCCTGCTAACGTTCCAGCTGTTGCTCCTAGAGCTACTGATGTTGTTCCAAGAGTAACTTCACTATTTACTATCATGGCGTTAGTAACACCATTTGCTTTAACATTTAATGAATCACCTGTAATTTCAATTGATGAATCATCTACTTGAACTGATAATGCTGTTCCAGCACCACCTGCTAAACCTGCTCCTGCAACTGAAGTTGCTAATTGAGTGGCTGTAATTCCTGCATTTGCAACACCTATTGCGTCTGCACTTACTGCCATTGAAGTTCCAGCTCCTACTGCGAAAGTTTTGGTTAATGAACCATCATATGGCCCACCTGTTAAACCTGCTCCTGATACTAAATCTGGTAAATCTGTTGTTCCAACAAATGCACCTGCAAATGAACCAGTAAAACTACCTGTAATGCTAGTATCTGCTACTGCACCTGTGTTTTTAAGATTAACTAAAGTTGTTAATGAAGCTGCTGTTCCACCTAATGCGATTGGTGTTGTACCAATTGTTACACTACTATTTGATAGTTGTGAATTTGCTACATTTGCTAAAGCACCACCTAATGTGATAATTGGTGTTGTTGTACTTCCGTCTGAACTTAACGTTAATCCATTTTCAGTTCCAGTTGCTGATACAGATGTTACTGTACCTGAACCTAATCCTGAAGCTGCGATACTAATACCACCTGCTGTATTGGTTACTGTAATATTTGCTCCACCTGTAAGTGTTGCTAATACAGGATCTGCTCCTGTACTTCCTACTACTAATTGACCGTTTGTTGCTTGACCAAGAGCTGTTACCGCACCGGTTCCACTACCTAGAAGCACACCACCATCCGTGAATGTTGCTGCTCCTGTACCACCCGAGGCTACGGGTAAGGCTGTATCTAATGTCAGTGCACTAAGTGCTGCTGACGATCCGGATACGATTACTTTTTTCCAAGTTGCCATTGATTTTTGTTTTTTTTAGTTTATTACTGTTAATTTATTATACATATGCAACCTATTTTTTAATATTAATTTATTTTTAATTACTATACAGGTTCGTCAGTTCCTATATAAGCTGAGGATGTTCCAAAATATAATCCTCCTACTACGGCAGTTGGTATACCATCTTCTGGTCTTCTAGCTCTAAATACTGCTGTTCCCTCATTATCTATATTAAATAAACTTTGAGTTGGTTGTAATTGATTTTTTATTAAAAAGTTTTCAGTTGCATTTAATCTAATTTCTTGCGAACCTGTTAAACCTATACTTCCTGTAAATTGTGCTGATCCTGAAAATGGAAAATCTGACCCTCCTGATGAAGTTTGGACTTTATCCATTATATTACTAGCCATTATTTGACCTGGTGCAAACCCAAAGGCGTTAGATATAGCTGCATCCTGACCTTGGAACATTGGACCTACTTTATTTATATCTCCAATTTGATATAAAACACATTGTGAAGTATTTCCATACCAATTAAATCCATCTGGGAACCCATTCATATCTCCACCACTTGCAGTAACGAAGAAATTTGCTTGAGCACCTGTAGGACCACCTGGTCTACTTTGAACATCAAATAAGCTAAATTGAGCAAATTGTCCTACTCTTTGTGTTGCTAGATTTCCATCTATTGCAACTGGGACTGCTATTGCCCATTGAACATCATTTGCTTTATATTCTGAATCATTACTTCCAGTAATTTTACTGGCGTTAATGTCAGTTTGTCCTGATGGGAAATTTAAAGAACCGGATTCAATAAATGCTTGTCCTGGTCCTGGATCTACTCTTAATAGATTTCCTGTGGTTGTTGATGCTGCATTACTATCTACTGTGATAGTCGCATTAGGTGAAGCACCTGTTATATTAGTTATTGTTACTTTTGTTCCAAAGGGACCTCCAGAAATCAATTTCATTCCTACTTTTAACTCGGCTACACCAAAATATGCTACCCCATTATCCACAACGCTAGTAATAGTGGGTGAACCACTGGTTGTATTACCATTTAATCGTATGAATTGGTTGTTACCTAAGGTTTCGGTAAATAGTGTAGATATTGCTACACTCCCAAATAATAATTGCTCTGTCGCCATTTATATAATTATTTTTTTTATATTATTATAATGTATAACCTTTAATAACCATTGGTGCAAATTCACCTACACCTGTAACGGTTGCTATGTTTTGACCTGCTGCTCTACCATAACTAACTCCTGGTGTAATTTCTGATGTTGATGCTCCTGCACCTGCATCTTTTTGGGCTGCAAATTTCATTGGATTTATATTCTCAAATGCTGCTGATCCAAAACCTGAACCTTCATCTGACCCAATTGGGAATGTTATTGCTATCGGATCTCCTTGTTGGTTTGCAAATATATTTAATGTTTGTAATTGAGCACTACCACTTAAACCTCCTGGTGCTGTAATAGCCAATCCTGTTATACTAGATGCTCCATTTAAAGTAACACTAGCACTAAAGCATGGTATATAAGCTGCTTCTGTTCCTGATGTGGTACCACTATTAGTCATACCTTGTATTTTAAAGCTGTTAGCATCTACTAAAGTTATAGCACATGAATTATAATTTGTATCTCCCATATTTCTAATAGAAACTACATCTCCACTTGTTAAACCGTGGTTAGTAAATGTTAATGTTGCTTCTGCACCTACTCTTGCCCATGTTACTCCACCCATGTAATCTCCAGTTGACATTAAATCAACTTTACAATTTGTACTATCAAATACATTATATCTTACATTTGGATTAAATACTGTAGCTGATCCACCACCTGAACCTTCTGTACCTTGTGGTCCATTTGGTCCATCTGTTCCTACTGTACCTTGTGGTCCTGTTGTACCAGTACCTATTGTACCTTGTGTTCCTACTGTACCTACTGTACCTTGTGAACCATCTGGTCCATTTGGTCCATTTGGTCCATCTGGACCATCTGGTCCATTTGGTCCTGTTGGTCCTGTTGTTCCTACTGTACCTTGTGTTCCTGTAGCATCTGTACCTTCTGTACCTTGTGGTCCTAATGGACCTGTTGGTCCTGTTGGTCCTGTTGTACCATCTGTACCTTGAGCTCCCGTACCTGTTGTACCTTGTCCACCTATTGTACCTTGAGTACCTGTACCTGTTGGTCCTGTTGTTCCTGTTGTACCTTGTGTTCCTGTTGCATCTGTACCTTCTGTACCTTGAGCACCTATTGTACCTTGTGTTCCTGCACCTGTTGTACCTTGTCCACCTGCTGGACCTGTTGATCCTGTATTTCCTTGAGCACCACCACTACCTGTATTTCCTGTTTCACCCTGTGTACCTACATTACCTGTTGTACCTTGTCCACCTGTTGAACCTACTGTACCATTTGTACCTTGAGCACCATTACTTCCATCTGTACCTTCTGTACCTTGTGGTCCTGCTGGTCCTGATTCTCCTTGAGCACCTGAACCACCTTGAGCACCAGCACTACCTGCTGTACCTTGTGAACCATTTGAACCTCCTGAACCTATTGCACCTTGAGCACCACCACCACCTGTATTTCCTTGAGCACCATCACTACCTATTGTACCTTGAGCACCTGTTGTTCCCGTTGTACCTGTTGTTCCTTGTGATCCTGCTGCCGCACTAGCAGAATAAAGTAAACCTGCTGAATCTATGGCAACAAATCCAAAAGAAGCTGGTAAAGCTGAACCTGTGTTTAATGCTACTTGTTTAAGTTGGATACGTGCTAAATTTGCTGCTGATCCAGTTTGTTGGATAAATGATCCTGTTAAACTTAGGGAACCTGATATTTCTATATCATATGCTTCGGCCCCAGTAAACGCTTGAACTGACTGAGAGACTTGCGATGCCTCTATAGTTTGTCCAGTAGCTATACCTGTTATTGAAATTTGTTTTGCCATTGTTTAATTGTATTTAATTATAAATATTATAAAATTATTGTCTATCTATGTTTATTAATATTGTTGTGTCAGTAGTTCTAGAAGTGGGCAACGGTTGTGCTAACTTTCCAACTGCTAATAATTCGTTTTCGTTGTTATATAAACCCACTGTTGAAATAAACGGTGAGAAAAATGATGATGTAACGTAGTTGTAAACTGTGCCATCATTGCTTGACCCTGAGATTGTAGTAGGGTTTAATGAATAATTAAATTCACTTTCTGCAACGGTACACTTATATTGCGTCTCATAAATAGTAAAAGAAGAAGAAAATGAACAAGTAATGTTAGTAGTAGATGTAAAATTTTGTACATCGACTATACCTATTGTTCTACCACCATATATTGAGGTTTGATTTCCGTACTCTGATGTACCATAAAGTGTATCTTCGCCTGTTGCTTCTTTTCTTGTGCCTCCTGTAAACACTACCATTCCGTGTTCGTATATAACATTTCCTACTGCTATTGATGCTGTTACATTTGGACTAGTTCTCATTAAAACTCCCTCACCATCATCATAATAACTACCACTATCGGTAGAGATATTTAACGATTTAGGTTGTATAAAATCACCAAACATTGCTTTTGGAATAGATAATACACCTACCGTTGCTGATATTATCTCTTTACCATATATAGCTTCACCATACTTTGATGCTGGGTCACCATATTTTGCTAAACCAATAGATGTTTCATATGAACTTGTAGGCCAATATTTTTCTGGATTAAGGTTTGTTTGAGGGTAATTAAAATAATTATTCCCATCAACCTTACCTAAAACTTGTCCATCTGGTTGAAATGATGGCATGTTAATTTTTTGAACATCTCCATTACTACCTGATAGGTAATTTTTATAATAAAGTTGTTCTATAGAAAAATAAACTTGTGATTGAGAATATTCATTTGAACCTGTTGAAGGTGCGCCTGTTAAGGGGTCAAAAGTTGCAGACCCCGTAGTGTTAAATTTATTACCCGTATAGCGTTGAATGTTTACGTTAGCCGTAGTTAAACCACTACCACTAAACGTAAACGCCTTAGTTACTTCTAAGGGCGATATTATTATATCTTGAGAATTTAATGTTTTGTACGCCGCCATCCATTTTTAAAAATCTAATTTAACTCTAATAAGTGCTTCTTTTGTAAAATCTTTATTTAGAGGTTTTGAAAGTTTAGCTACAGCTAATAATTCATTTGCATCATTATACATACCTACTGTTGTAAGATAGGTTTGTGGGTTATTGATAAAATAATTATAAATTACTTCACCTGTTGATCCTGAAATATATGATGGGTTTTCTGAATAATTAAATTCACTATTTCTTGCTCTAACAAATACAAAATCTGATGTTATTGTTTCTTCAGAATTCAATGCAAAATCTGATCCCGACTGCATTGGTCCTAATAAACGTAATGGATTTGCTCCTGGAGTATTTAAGGAATCATTTGTTCCTAAATTAATTCCTTCTGCGGAATCTAAATCTAAAGCTGCTCCGTTTAATATAACAGTTCCGATATCTGGTAAGAATAAACCATATGATCCTGCAGTTGTAGTGTAACCTAAACCACCTGATCCTGAATTATATGCTATACCATCTGAACCACTAATTACTTGATATGCTCTAGTAGTACCATAATAAGTTGGTACAATAACCATTTTTGAATTATCAGTTAATTGTAATGTTTGATTTGGATTACCAGTAACAGATCCACTTAATGTTAAATTAAGAGATCCTGGGAATAATGATTGCTTATATCTTGCTCTTTCTATACTTAAAACATAAATTGAACTTTGAGATACTTCTCCAAATACAAATTGTGCGTTTTCATCTTCTAATACTAACGTTCTATATTGACCGTATATTGTTGATGCAGGAGAAACATTAGGTGCAGCAACTTGGTTAAATGCTAAAGCACCACCACCTGTTGAGTTACCATAAGCTATTTCAAATTGAGCTTCAAAATCAGGAGCACCTGATTGTGTGTTAAAAACTGTTGTATAGTATACTCCAGACTGACCATTGATTTGGTTAGATTGTGTAAACATGCTTGTCAACCCTAAGGAAGGTGCATTACCACTCCAACAGGTATTAGTTTGTGCTTGTGCACTTACTACAAAATCGTCTGCTTCTAATCTTTTAAATCCCATTTCTTTTTATTTATGTTGTTGATTTAGTTATTGTGATTGGAATCGTAATTCTCGCACCACTGTCTAAACCTGTTACTGTTAAAGTACTTAATAATGTCGTATTGTTTCCAAATAATGTATTTACAGTAGTTGCTCTTAAATTAATTTGAGTTCCTGTTACTGTAGATGAAACATTTGTACCAATTGTTACTGTTGCGGATGCGTTAGCATTTGATGCCGCTTGAGTATTAATACCTGTTGCGTTAAATGTATTTAACAATCTAACATCTGATATTGTAGCTGCATATCCTGATGTTTCGAATACTTGGTCATTACCTAAATAATTCAATGTTTGAGGTGTAATTGCTAATTGAGCTCCTTGTTGTAAAGTAATCGCTGAATAACCAACATCTAGTACTGGTAATTTAGCTGTACCTCTTGGTAGCGTAGCTAACTTGTACTTCATTATTTGTGATTCTTCAGGAAATGCTTCTAATAAAGGCATTCCATCTATAGCTTCACCATAGTATGCTGATCCAGATGGATGACTTGGATTATAAAGTGTATAATCGATTTCATCATCGGCTAATGCAAATTGTGTGATTCTAAACGAACCATCGTTGGCTGCTAACAACTCTCTACCCTTAGTGGTTAGAATAGCGTCAACTGTTATTACTGAATTGTTTAAATATCCCATTTGTGTTTGTTATTATATGTTATAAATATGTTAATCTATTAGTTTGTTGTCCCTTAGTTGCTTTAATGCTTCATCTGGTGAAAGTTCTATTTCTTTTATTGGAAAATTTGGAAACAAGAAACCTGAAGGTGTGTTGTTTTTCTTTAATAAAGGTGAATAGGACGTTATGATACTTCCAGATTGTTGTTGCGTAGTAAAGGACCCACTAGCATTTTGTGCTGTTGGGTCAGTTCCACCTTGTTTAACACCATATACTAAATCTTGATTTTGAGATGGTATAAATTCCCTTTTTATTGGTAATTCAGCATACGGAAAAGTTTGATTTATTATTATTGATGAAGGTTCAAAATTCCATCTTCTTAACAAAAAGAAATCTTTATTAAGAGAAGGATCAACTTCTCGGTCTAATAACAATAATAATTGAGTATCAAAAGCTCCTCTTTCTTCTGGTGATTGTACTGCTAAAATATTAAATACCTGAGTTTCATCATTAACGAATCGTATTTGATCTCCTACATTTACCAACCATGGAATGTTAAAATTAGGTATTACAGTATCCTCGGGTTCAAACCCACCTGGAAATCTTGAACTTGGTCCAGGGAAATACTTTAAAGATTGTTGTGATCTACCTGAATCATAATAATCATTCCC
>ENA-ORXF01000522-ORXF01000522.1-marine-metagenome-genome-assembly--contig:-NODE-522-length-27622-cov-5.480523_pt1 | contig 27622 bp, 7 predicted proteins | sample MGYA00237864_ERZ511476 | MGnify/ENA primary metagenome ERZ511476 (study PRJEB26306, sample SAMN06343908) | marine metagenome | isolation source: coastal waters | place: Atlantic Ocean: West Antarctic...
AATAAAGGCGGCCAGATCATTGCCACTGGAACCCCGGAACAAGTGGCAGCAAATCCAGCGTCCCATACTGGGCGCTTCTTAGGGCCCTTGCTAGCGAAATGAAGTGGGGCCTAAATAGCAGTTTATAAAGGATAGGGGGTGGTCTTAGACGGCCCCTGTATAGGCCCTTATAACTAATCCTTAGCCCTGATATGCCCTGCTACCCTGGATTCTTAATGCAGGGCATCAACTCTTAGGCCTCTTCTGCCTCATCAAGGGCTTTACTTTGTTTTTCTGCTTCATCTTTCTGTGCTTTCTTTTGCTCCGACATACGCTTTACAATTTGATTAAGCGCATTAACCGTATTAACAAAATTCGGCGTAGTCATTGTCACTTGCAACTTTTCTATCAGCTCAGTGGCTTTATCATCTGGCCCAGATGCTGGCCCTGATCGGCCATAGGTAACTGTGACTAGAGGCCCTTGTACATTTACATTTTGTACTTGGTCCACTAAATATTCTGGAGTATGGGACATTAAATTTCCTTATACAGGTATTTGAATGATTAAAATAAATCACTCGTTAGGTAATATCAAGGGTACCAACATATTGGTTAGCAAAATCACCATCACCATTTACGTCACCATTCATAACTAATTGGTATTGAGGCGCATTGCCAGAAGTTAATGGAGTGAGCTCTGTCACCAAAGCACTATTACTGTCAATCAAGTCGAAATGATCGATAGGCGCTATACCGATAACATGCTTTACCATTGAAAGCACGTCTGAAATATCGACGCTAGCATCATTATTAACGTCAGCTGCATGCTGGGCATTGCCAGTAAGTGATGACACCCCGATGATGTCTTTAACCGTAAGCAATACATCACTTATATCAATTGCGTCAGCCATATTATAAGCCGCCGCCACAGACAGTTTTACTTGCGCAACTGTTTGGCTTGTAGGTACGGTTATCTCACCGTTAGTTGCAGTGTAAGTTGCTGCAGCACTGCTAGCACCTCCAGCCCATAACTCTAAGTCTAGCCCAGTAATTCCTTGGGTAGAGCTAGTCGTTATTTGAGCATCGAAGGTTTTAATGGCGGCCACCATATAATTACTGTCTGCGGCTACCGCACTATGGCTTAGGGTGGCAGCATTTCCTGCTGCATCAGCCATGGTGCCGCTATTGAGACTTAACTGGTCAGCAAGCATGCTAATGCCATCTGTGTCCGTGTCACCCAATACGGCTGTATAGCGAAACACCAAACTAGAGGTACCACTACCACTTAAATAGTTTGCTGCACCAGCACCAGAACCCACCACTAAGGCAAGTTGAGGCACTCCTGTAACGGTAGTCACTTCGCTCATAGTCACAGTGATGTCTAGGGTGTCACCCGTACCAAGGGTGTTAGATTCTGCACCAATGGCACTAGTAAAAGCCACACTGGATACACTTGGAGCTGCAGTATCCACCTTATAAGCCGAATTATCAGTTACAGCATTATGCGTTAATATAGCCGCATTTCCACGAGCGTCGACGATGCTGCCAGAAGATAAACCCAGTGCGTTGGCGGCAATACTAATTCCATTACTATCCACATCGTTGGCCAGTACCGTATATTGGAATAGCAAACTCGCGCTGCCCGTACCGCTTACATAAGTAGCATTGGCGGTGGCGCTGCCTATGGTTAAGGCAATAACTGGACTTCCAGTGACGATAGAAGAGTCATCTAAAGTTACCGTAACACTTACGATATCACCTGCGTTAAGCCGGTTATTTTGCGCGCCTGTAACTGAAGAAATAGCAACACTGTCCACGCTAGGCCCAACTACATCTTTGATGAAGCTGCTGCTATATTGCAGTGGCACACTCGCACTAGAACCAACACCACCGTAAATAGACACACTATCGCTATCAGCCACCTCCGAGAGATCAATGGTGCCACTAAAAGCATTGCTGGTGACAGTAACAATGGTATTAACTCCACCAATAGTAATGCTAACACTAGCACTATCATTAACGTCTGAAGTGGTGCCTGCAAAAGCTACTGCCGTTAGATCAGCATCACTCGAATCGATGACGCTGTCCGCAGACACAGTGACCGCTGTGAGCATAGGCGCGGAGCTATCAATAGTTAAAGAACTGGCGGAAGCGTTAGACAAGTTACCACTGGCATCTGTGGTGTACACTTTATAGGTGCCATCTACTAAACCCGCAGCAGCGACATTGGTATTATTGGCCGCGGTGGTTACGCTAGCCGTGTTCCATGAGGTATCAGCAGCACCAGTAATGCTGGCCAAGTTGGTTACGGTAATACTGGTGTTAACCAGATAGGCTGTGCCTACTTCAGTACTTTGGATTACTGCACTGCCCAAATTGGTAATAGTTGCTTCAGCTATTGAGGCTGTGGGTGCTGTTTGGTCGTCATTATCAGTAATACTAGCAGAGGCATCACCCACTGCGCCGGTGTACTGGCTTAATGGGTCACCATCAGTGTCTACTACTGTATGACTAAGGGTGCCCGTATGGGGAGAGGCTTCTTCAGAAACATCGTCTTCGGCGATGAAGGTTACCGTTTGGGTGACCGAGTTACCACTATCGTAAGTAAAGGCCAGTAATGTGCTACTGGTAACTTGCAAACCCGTGCCTGTAACACTTAGATTTAGAGTAGTACCCTCAGGAATATCAGTCGCGGTAATGGTGTATGTACCGGTGCGCGAGTCCGTACCTTCTAGTACCGAAGTGTTTGAGCCACTGTAAGTAACACTGCCTATAGCAAAGTTAGCCACTTGTTCAGTAATGGTATAACTAAACCCGTCTATCGATAAGTTGTTAAAGGCACTGTCACTGCTGCTGCTGGTAAAAGTCAGCGCACCCGTGTGGGACAATTCGGTAATGGCATCCGATTTTGCAACTACAACTACTGTGGTGCTGTAACTGTTAGCTGCATTAAGAGTGACTGCGTTAGAGGCCGTAAGGGCCGAACCACTGATGGCCAAGTCATCCCCTGGGTCTAACACTACAACCACACTGCCACTACTAGGCATCGTTACCCCAGCTACCGAAATAGTTAGCGTGTCAGAGTAGGTGGCACTAGTATTACCCTCTTTAAGGGCAGTAATACCGGCTGAAACCACACTAACGCTGGCATCAGTAGAGGCTACTGCCATGGTGACAAAACCACTAGTGTCTAGTGGGTTGGCCATAGTTGTAGAGCTTAAGGTACTAGAACCAGAACTATCTATAGCCGCCACGTACAACGTTTGGGTATTAGCACTGGTACCTGCATAGTATTTTGCGGTAGCAAAGTCTGCCGCACTAATAGAGGTAAAAAAGCCTGAGCCCTGGGTCGACATCCCATTCACATAACTCGCTGTGCTGCCAAAGCTAATATAACCGTCATAAGCGCTCTCACTACCAGAATAGGTAACAGGAGAACTGGTATCGTACAAAGCTACCACATAACTTTTTACCGTACCGTTGGTTGCACTTGAGCTATCGGCATCGGCCACAGTGATAATATCACTGAGATTAACTGAAGAACCCATGTTAACAGATAGAGTTTCATCACTAACCTTAGTTGTACCATACTGAGTGGAGGTCATATTGCCCATGGTCACCGTAGGGGCATTATTATAATCATGAGTGTTGGCGACGCTTGAAAGTTCTGAGGTGCCAGCCAAATTTATAGTGTATTTAGTGTCTGGGGTAGTGGCTGCGGCGTTATTAGATATCGTAAGAAAGTAAGTACCTTGGGGGGTCTGGCCATCACTAGCAGTGACATCAAAACTTAATGTGCCATTAGAGTTACCCGTTACCGTAGTACTCACAGAGGCATTTGAACTGTCAACAATGGTGGTGCCGGCATCATTGGTCAGCTTTATGTCATAAAATGACGTGGTTGCACTAGATGCTGCCGCAACTGAGAGCGAGACCGTGCCTCCAGCAGGGCCAGTGGTAAAGGCAAATACGTCCACATCAGACGTAGTGGCAAGGCTACCTGTAAAGTTAACATTCTCTAATAAAGCATTAGCATTAGCTTGAGTATCATTATTACCTACAACTTCTGATGTACCTACAACAGCTACATTAAGGGAATAGGCTGCATCAGTGAACGCATCAGCACCTTTCTCAACCTTGGCGTAATAAGTAACGCCAGCGGTTGCTTGATAGGTTAAGCTTGTGTTTTGCCCTGTGCTGGTTGTGGCTAAACTAGTGCCCCCGTCATCAACAATCGAAACACTGTATTCGTTATTGCTGCTGGCAGATGCCACACCAAAATCCAGAGTAATAAGCGAGTCCACACTTATATCAGCACCAGAAATTTTAAAATAATCAATCTCTGTTGAGGTTTGTAGCTGGTCTGTAATTGCTGTTTGCAAAGGTACCGCTAAAGTCGCACCACTAATTGAACTGCCTGAATAACTGGCCATTGCTTTCTCCTACCCTTTTCTTAGTATTATTGTGGTGGTTTACATGACGTCCATAAGAACGGGATCTGCAATTTGAAAATGATTTGCTGTTAATGTATCTGCATCGATACCCGCTAACAGCACTGTATTGGCGCTAGTCACACCATTAGTGGTGGTGGAACCTAAGTTGACGAGGGCGCCGTCAGCGGTGGACGTGACTCTCGATAGTGCATTGGCTTGAGTGGTGATACCACTGCCATTAATATCTCGCACAATAAGCAACGTCTCAAAGCTATCCGCCACATCATCACTGTCGGTATCTACACCGGCTATGGTGAAGTCTAGAATTTGATCAGCACCGCTGGCAGCTCCAAAACAGAATGCATCCAAACCACCTGCGCCTTCCATAATGTCAGTACCGTCACCACTGTGTAGGTGGTCGACAAAGGCCGAACCGTCCAGATTAGTGAGGTTGGTTAAACCTGCATTTAAAGAGAAGGTGGTAGTACTGGATTCCTTGACACCCAAATTCACCATAGTGTCGGTAAACTCAATGGTCTCAACACCAATAAGATAGTCTAGCTCTGTAGCATCTTCACTATTAGAGACCGTAAACACCTGCTCTACTTTTTCTACATCGAAGCGCATGGTGGTATTAGCACTGGTATCCAATAGATTATGGGCTAAGTCGATAGTCATGGTTGCGGCACTAAAGTCTGTATCATCCTGACTATCAAAGGTATCTGCAATGCCATCTTGGGCTTCATCAATGAAATAGGTGTCTTGCGTACCATCGTTGTTGGTGTCTACATAAACAGTATCCACTGTGCCGTCACCGTCAATATCACCACTGTTATTTGCTGCAATGGTTTGATCTGCTTGGGCTACGTACACGGCCTTAGCAGAGGTATATATATCTGGGCGTTTGTCACTACCAGCATCAATAAAGGTCTCTTCACCCGTATTAATATCCACTGCAGTGCGTATTGCTACACCTATATTAGCTACGGTGTATTGCAAGCTGGCCTCATTGGTACCATCTCCGTCAGCATCTAAGTTAGTGCTGCGCCCATCAAACACCGCAGTGTCTTTAAGAGCATTACCAGACTCATCAGCCCCTGTGTTGACACCACCAATCATAAAGTCGCTACCGCCGCCGCCAATTAAGGTATCAGCGCCGTCACCCGTATTAATCAGGTCATTACCTGCACCGCCATCGATGGTGTCGGTATGGGCACCTGCCGTTGCTAAAAGTTCTTCGTAGGTGCCTGGGGCAAAACCAACGTTAGATGTGCCTTTTATAATGTATTCATCCACTACACCGTCATCATTTATATCAACGTCGAGAGTTAGGGTAGTTAAACCCAAAAAGCCATCACTAAACTCTAAACCCTCTACGTTCTTCAAATATACTGTGAAGTCGTCGGTGGTATCAGTGGTTGTATCGCCTGTGCCGTTGGTACTGGTCCAAGCCGTATAACCTGCGTTTGCACCGGTTCCTTGGGAACTCGTCCAGTTACTTTCTACACCCGCCATGTAGACAGTGTCGTTGCCCTCACCACCGTCTACCATATCACCAGCATCACCTGTTTTAGCACCGGTTTCAATAGTGTCATCTCCACCGCCTGTGGCGATAGTATCTGCACCAGCACCACCATCGATAAAGTTATCGGCGGCAAATACAGCTGCAGCGTCAGCCCATGTTGGTAGCAAGCCAGCATCAATGGTGTCTACAGTGAAACTGTCGGCACCCATGGCACCTACTAAGTTAGCCATATCTACCACGCCATCGTAGTCAATGTCCTCGGCTTTTAATTCGGCATCAAACCGGCCAACACCATCAAGGAATTCAATACGTTCTACTTGGGCAATGTAATTCACATCATCAACACCAGTAACATTACTTGCAAAGCGCACTAAATCTACCTTGGTATAGCCTGCTTCGATGGCAGTATCGGCCAAGATACCCGTTTCGGCTGTGGCTGCGTATACTAGAGGGGTACCTGCAGCGGGGTCGATAGCCAAGCTGCCACTGCCGTCTTGAGCAAGCCAATATGTGCCTGTTTCTGTATAGGTGTAACTAGATTTGTTGCCTGCTAACTGAACTACGTCTGGGTCACTGCGGCCAAACTTATCAGCCACACCATCGGCACCACCAATAACAAAGTCAGTACCTAATCCTGGCAGGATAAAGTCAGCGCCACCGTTACCCCATAGAATATCGTCGCCGCCTGCACCGTCGAGTGTCTCGTCGATATCTTGGCCCACCAGCTCATCTGCATTGTTAGTACCGCGCTGATCACCTACGTCGGCAATACCATCACCGTCAAAGTCAACAAAGGTGTTACTGCTTAAAAAGCTAACAAAGTCACCGTTAAAATCTACTGACTCAATGCCGTACAAGGTATCTGTACCTTCGGCTTCACCCACGGTGGTGTTAGTGTCTTCTACGGTCATGTAACCATTAGCTTGATAGCTGGTGGCTGCCGCGCCAGCAGAGTCGTAATGAGTAACAGTGTAACGGCTCTCAGAACCCGCATATTCTGCAACGTCCTGACCCGCATTACCCCATTCATCTAAGCCATTGTCACCACCGTAAATAGTGTCATTGCCTGCACCACCATTGAAGGTGTCAGGGCCAGATAAACCAGATAAAGTGTCAGCACCTGCGCCACCATCCATGTACTCAGAAGCTGATGTACCTGTTACCGTATCACCAAAAATGGAGCCGTCGTAGTGGATACTACTGACTGTTTCGCCATCTTGAGCGTAATTGGTAAACTGCTCCACTCCTACACGAACAACGCGATCATCAAACTCTAACATTTCCACATTGGTGATGGTGTCTTGGCCTTCACCGTCTATTTCAGTATCCGTGACAATAAGCGTAGACACGCCACCTACAAGGGTGTCTTCAATTTCAAATTGATCATAGTCACCGTCATATCTAACTCGGTCACCAATGATCTGACCACTCCATTCATCAACGCCATCGCTGCCGCCATCAATAATGTCATCGCCAGCACCACCTTGAATAAAGTCTCCTCCTGCACCGGCACTAATGGTGTCATCACCACTGTTGCCCCACAAGTCATCGTTACCATCACCACCGTTAATGGTATCTGCTGCGTCGGTACCTTTAACAAAACGTCGCACCTCAGTTTGAACACCATCTACAATTTCATAATCAATCCACTCTTCCATAGCTAAGGGTACAAAGGCATCTTGGAAGGAAAGGAACTCAATATTAGTTAGTACGTCTGTACCTGCGCCACCCATGGCATCGGGCAAGCTATCGATTACTACCGTATATTTTCCAGAAACCAAAGTGCCCGTGTGGCCCGTTTTTGTGACAGCTGTCTGGATAGCAGTGTTGTCTGTAGTCGTAGCACCCTCCGTAAAGGTATAGGTGGTTACTGTGAAATTGCGGCTAGCGCCATCATAAATAGCTTCGTCTTTAGGCACATGGCCCCAATCATCTAAGACACCATCAGCACCACCATCGATAAAGTCGTTACCTGCACCACCAGAAATTCGATCGCCACCAGAACCACCTTCGATGATGTCGTTGCCACCTTTACCAAATATTTGATTCTCTAGGGCTACATCATCAGACTCGCCATCGCTATTGGCATCAGTGCCATCACCCCAGGCAGCAGCAGTCATATTATCACCGCCATCAGTGCCTGAAACTTCAACCATATCTAGGCTGCCATCATTATCCCAGTCTTGGCGCATAACCCTAAAGCCTAAGTCCATTTGGCCATCACTAAACTGAGCTTGTTCAATATTAATGAGCAAGTCATCACCATGCCCACCCAATGCCGACATCAAGGCATCAGAAACTATAAAGGCTGTACTTAGGGCGCCAACACTCGCTGGCACCGCACCTTGCACAACGTTGTAGCTAGTCATGCTGGCAATACTGTCGGCAGTAACTAGGCTTCCTGTATCGTAGACATTATATTTGCCCTCAGTGACCGTAGGTTTACCATCGCCATCTAATTCCACTTTAATTGTGTAAACCGTATAACGGGCTTCAATACCACCGTACTCTGCTACGTCCATATCGCGCCAAGGGTCACCACTACTGCCATTTGCACCGCCATCGATTAGGTCATCACCAACACCACCTCTTAAGCGGTCACCACCTGCGCCTGAGCTCATATAGTCATTGCCAGCTTCACCTTCTAAGGTGTCTGTGCCAGTGCCGCCAGTGATTGTATCGGAAAATGGCGTACCCCTTTGATAACTTTCAGAAAAGGTTTCACCTGTATACCAATCCGTCCACTCCCACGTGCTGTTAGTAGATTCTAAATCCAAGTACTCGTCAGAGAAACCAATGGCTTCTACATTCACTACTAGGTTAGTGCCCACGGATCCTGTTTCGTCACTGGGCAAGGTGTCGGTAACTAGATAAGCTGCCACGGCGTCACCTGGAGTAGCGTCATCAGAAAACCTAACCGCTGTGGAATTGAGCGCTTCATCACCACTGTATTCATATATTACCCAACGGCCAGCACTGTCTAAGGTAGCTGTCCCATCAGCTAGTAATACAACTTTAACGCCTTCAATTTCTACTCTGGCGTAGGTTGCTTCCCTAAATTGTACTTCGTCACGACCACCCCAACCATAATCGTCTACTGCGCCGTTATCACCACCGTTAACAAAGTCATTACCACCACCAGCATTAATATTATCAGCACCGTCGCCAGCTAAAATAATATCATCACCACCTTTAGCTTCAATGTAAGTGTCACCGGCATCACCGTCAAAACGATCACCAAAATTTGTGCCACGGAAGTCGTCAACGTAGCCATCACCATCCCAGTCTTGCTGGGTAGATTTAATATCGTATTCAGTAAATTTACCACTGGCTTGGAATTCTAAGCGTTCAATACCGTAAAGCGTATTTTCACCTAAACCACCAGCATCAGAGGAGCGGCGATCGGTCACTACCACTTGATCTATGGTTTCGGTAACGTCATTAGAAGCGTCACTATCTGCGAATCTATTACGCAACGTAGCTTCTAGAGTGTCCTCTAATGAGGTGAACGTGACTTTCTTCACTGTAATATCAAAATAGTTGGCTGCGCCATCAAATACGACGGCATCACCCCAGTTATTGTTACCCTCCACTTTACCAATCACTAAGTCATTACCTGCACCTGGGTTAATAAAGTAATCTTTAACATCAGTGGTAGAAGAGGTGTAGCTGGTGAAATCATCATCACCAGATGTACCAATGAGGCGGGCGTTGCTGTCCCATTCATTAGTCATGTCTCGAATGCTGAGGAAGTAGGTTTGATCTGAAAACTGAATACGCTCAATATTTACTAAGGTATCTGTACCATCACCGCCAAACACTGCGTCTAAGCTATCGACTACCTTGAAATAAGCTAAATTGGCTGTTCCGGTAACGCTACCACTTGCATCATCTGTGAGGCTAGTAATACTATAGCGGGCTAAATAGCCACTGTATTCCACCACGTCACCGTTGTTCCAAGCGTCCCACCAGTCGCCCTTTTTATCACCACGACCATCGAAATAATCATCACCTGGTGCACCAACAAAGGTATCATTTTGGTCGGCACCAGATAATCGGTCATTGCTTCCCATACCCGAGAGTCTATAGCTATATTCAGTGCTGCTTGAGTTATCTTCCCACCTATCCTCATTCACATTATATGCCTGAGAAAACACCTTTTCTCTAGTCACTTGGTCGCCTAGAGGTGTGTAGGTTTGATAGTCATCTCCGTCCCAATCGCCGCTACCCGCCGCTGTCACGGCATCGAACGTAATGGCTGCACCTAAAATAGTTCCCAAAGAGTATGTCGTAGTTATATTTCCAAGTGACGCCATGTCAACCGCACCAAGGCCAGCAAAATACACTGGTGCAGTACTGTAATCAGCACTACCATCGCCGTTATAATCTAAAGTGGTTGAAAGCCCAGTAGTGTCCCAAACATCATCAGTATTAACATCCACATCTACTGCCAGCGCCTCTAAGCCAGCCAATAAAGTGGGCTCGCCAGTTTCGCTGCCAGTTAGATCTCTCTGATCATAAATAGCCGTATAGTCTTCAGCATCACCACGTAATACGCTGGTACCAAGATCACCCTTGGTACGCAAGCTACCATCAGCGTTAAATACCAGATTCATGGAGAATGGCCCGTCATAGACAATGTAATCTACGTTAGCTCCTAAACCGCCAGTCGTAGCATTTTGCAACGTAATATGGCCGTCACCTCCCAATGCATGGGCTAACTTATCGATCACAACAATGTCTTGAGCAGCTTCATCCCAGAGGTAGGAGTAACGGGTAGGCATGCCCGAAAGCGCTAACCAGTCAGCGCGCCCGGCACTATCAAGCACACTTGTGCCCCCATCGAAGGTATCTGCACCACCATTTGGCCTGAATACGTTAGCCATACTATTTAAGCTATCGGCAACGTCAGTGGCAGTAGACCCATCTGTGGCTACAGGTGCTACCCGATCACCAAACCGACTGCCAGAAATTTCCATTGTCTTCTCTCCATCCCAGTCTTGGGCGGAGTACTTAGGCGTAAAGTTAACGCGGGTTTCACTGCTAGTTTGATAGCTAAACACTGCACCATCAACATTGTATAGTGTGTCGGTACCAGTACCATCCATGTCATCAGGCACGTTATGGGTCACTGTGACATAAGAGATATCACCACTGCCATCGCGTGTAATGTCAACGGTATAAGCGCCAGAAGTGCCATTGTAGACAGCGTAATTCTTAACGCCAAGTTCAGCGCTACCGGTGATAACGTCATCTCCCGCACCACCCATAAATTGAAACTCAGTGGCTGATTTTGAGCTACTTGCATTAGTTGCTGCCGCTTTGGTGGCATAAAACACATCACCATTGCCCGCTGTGAAGGGAGAGTCATCTTCATAGGAAATCTCATCAGCATATTTGGTGCCTGTGTAGGTTACCTTAAACCGATTAACCTCTTGTTGCGTCTGCCAATCCCAATCCTGAAAACTTTCCGCTTGGCTAGAAACCGCCAAGGTATTAATAGTATAAGAAGCGTCATGTTCGTGTTCAGGGTTAGTAGGTAACCAGCCAAAGTCGCCAGATTCTGCATGGCCAAAGACTAGGCGCTCCACCCCAATTAAAGTATCTACACCCTCACCACCCGTGCTAGCTCCCAAACTGTCCACCACAATGGTGGCTGCATAAAAACCATTACCAGCCACTAGGTCTGACGTTGTTAAATTTGCAACAGCTTCACTGCCAATACTAGCAGTTGAATTAGCAACCACTCCTTTTGTGGCTAAAGTGAATACATCAGTCGCATCGTAGGCTCGGTAAAGCATTACCTTACCACTGGCGTCTTTAGTGACTTGTCCATTTTCGCTAGTTGCATGAACAAACACATTACGCACCACCTGATAACGGGACGCACCGCCTGTAAAAAATGCAGTATCACCACTGAAGTCCCAAGGATTTCCACCTGCGTGACTTCCACCCCAATAAACGTCATCACCTGCACCACCTTTAGCACGGTCCATACCCGCACCACCGATCATGAGATCATTACCACCTTGGCCCCAAAGTTCATCAGCAACCACTTTACTAGGGCTTGGGCCACCCAAGGTGTCATTCTTCAAGGTGCCACGATAGTTAGCTTCGCTTATGGTTATACCAAACTGCTGTTGCTGGTCTTCCCAAGTCAAATTCCAGATGCTGGGGTCGTTTTCTGCGGCCGTATTTAAAGCACCCCAATCAATTTCTTGACGCTCCCAACCCCACGTTTCTATTTCTAGTTGTTCGTAACCATCTTCAAACTGTACTTCTTCAATGTTCATCAAGTAATCAGTGCCTTCACCACCAGCAACTGTTGGTAACAAATCTTGTATCTTAACCACTGAAGAATAGCCTGCCTTGTCTGCCGCGCTTAGGGCCGACCAGGCACTGGTAGTAATTTCTTGGTACGCTCCATCACTAGTGAGTTCAGGTCGACCGCTGTCCATCTTTAGATAGACTTCAGAAATGTCGTAGCGGATTTTATAACCTTCGTACATTGCTCGGTCGTAATACTTCCACGTATCAAAATCGTTTTGATTTTGAGTTGTCGCTTGGTACTTACCGCCTGCATTGAGTTCAACTTCGAAATAATCAGGTGTGGTGACGTTGTCGTCCCAGGCCCATAGTTTTTGGCCAAGAGTACTGTCAACAGTATAAATTTTGTACTTTTTTGTGGCTCCTGTGTCTGGGTTAGACAGTAACTGGGATGGGGTGTCTGTTGCTGTGCGATCTAGTGTGGCTAAAAATTCACTTTCGGAACCGCCATCAATAAAGTCATCACCCTGACCCCCCCAAATTTCATCACGCCCTTGGCCAGCAATAATAATATCATTGCCTTTTCCTGCATTAATATAACTGTCATGAATGCGGCCAGAACTTGCCTCTGCCGAGGACTGGGCATTGTTTTGAGCGGGGTTCTGAGTTGTGATGTCCGCATCAGCAAAATCATCAACAAAATAATACTTCGAAGCGGTGGTGTCGTATGACACTTTTTGATCTATGTAAGCGTACTCCGTATTATATGCAGCAGCTGTTCCGTCTACGAGATAGATGTCCCATTGCCCCGTTACTTCATGATCATTTTCACCGCCCTCACCTTTCCAAAAGATCGAGGTAACACCGTCAGTAGAATCGCCATCTAGGTCAAGCTTGGTATCAGTACTGTTTGGGTGCCAGTTCCAATCAAAGCCACCCGTTTCTCCAAAATCAGTCATGCCTGCAACTTGCGCCACCACCCACTTGCCATCTGCATTTTCAGTTACAGCTTCAAAGACGAAACCCCAGTCCTCACTGTAGGCCACGTAGCTTGGCGCTTCTACTGTGCCAATATCATATACATCAAAGCTCTCAGGCTCTTCAAAGCCATCTTGCCACTGTACTTTTACACCCTCAGCAAACTTTGTCTCTGTAACTGTGGGTTGCCAACCATAGGTGTCATTACTAGTAATGGCGGCAGCATCAAAGGTAAAGCCTTCGTAGTCTTCCTTCCACCCTCCACTACCATCGGGAGCCACTTCGCCAAACACCCAACCACCTTCAACATCAAAGGCCACTGTTTTGCCATTTGGGTTAGTAGTGGTCTTATCGATACCCGTGTAAATTGCAAAGTTACCAGTAATAACGTTTGCGCCATCAATACTAATAATTTGCACAACATTTTCTGCAGTGGCAACGTCAGCGTCACCTGGAGTCCAGTTCCATAAATCAAAACCAGCGTGATCTTCGTCCAATTTGTTATCTTGGACGTCCATAAAGCCGTCGTCCCAGATATCCATACCATCATTAAAGTCGTTAAAACCACCAAAACCAGCTTGAGTGGCCATTTTACCTGCACGCAGGTCGATTACATCAGCAAATTGAGTGCCGTCTGCATCAACCTGGCCCTCACCACCGCCCCAATCATTCACCTCATAGTTAACCTGAAAAGACACATTGCCATCCCAGTCATAACCAAAGCGGGCGCTCTCCATGCCCAGTAAAATATCAGTGCCGTAACCGCCGTAAGCTCCTGGCAAACTATCGGCCACTAGATAAAACGTTGTGCCTTTATCAATTTGGTACACCACTTCATCGCTGCCCATAAGGGTTATTTGACCTATGGTATCGCTGCCCTTGGTGGCTGCCGTAACCTTGTAAATAACCGTACCATCTTGATCTTTGAGGGCCATGTTTTTGCCCACAAACGTGTGCTTGGTTAGTTCAAACCGGTCGATGCCTGCACTGTATTCAGCCACATCATAGTTAGCCTCTTCCTTCATCCATGGGTCATTGGCAAAGCTGGCGCTACCGTTAGCACCACCATCCATAATGTCATTACCTACGCCACCGTCGAGGCGGTCACCACCTGCGCCGGCAATCAAAACATCATTACCCGCTTCGCCATACATACGGTCGTTTTCTAGAGGTTCCTTTGTGCCATTCCCGTCAATATCTTGGTACGAAGAGGCCAGCTTGCCATTCACTTTACCGTCTGCATCTGTATTTAGGGCATTAAAATTGATAATGTCATTACCAAAGGTGCCATTCCATTGGACTTCTGGCCCCGGCCAACCCCAATCATTAACTTGCTGGGTTACTGTAGCGTTAAAGGTCATGTCGGCAAATTGGATTTGTTCCACATTAACTAACAGATCAATGCCGTCACCCTTGCGGGTTTGTGTGTCTTCTACAACAATGAAATTGAGTACATCACCATCTGCTAAATCAGCCACCAGCGCATCAACCTTGTTTTGCACTGCGCTAGAAAAGCTAGCGCTAATTACACTATCAAGAGCAGTTTTTTCTGCAGTTTTAGTAGATTCGTAGCTCGTAACTATATAACGATCAAAATCGCCCTTATAGAAAGCCGTGTCACTTCCTTGGTTATTTTGCTCAGAGCCTTGATGAGGACCGTCAAATGCTTCATTAGGGCTAGCCGCTTGGTGGTATGGCACAGAATGCTCATCACCCCCTGGATCTTGAAATAAGGTAGGGTCTTCAGTTGGGTTAGTGGAGTCGAAGTTATCAAACTTGACGTCTTCAAACTCTTCACCCATGAAACCTAGGTCAACATCCTTCCACTCGTCACCAAAGTTTTGGAAGAACTCTTGCAGATTGAAACTATTGGTTGCATGAGCACCGCCATCAAAGAAGTCATTACCCTGACCAAGTTCCGCATCATCCGCGCCATCACCACCTTCAACAATATCATTACCTTTGCCAGACTCTATGAACTCGCCTGCACTAGAGCCCACAATTGTGTCACCAAAGTTGGTTCCTTCTATGTAACCGCCCAGTGGATCTTTGAAAACCGACAAACGCATGTCTTTGTCATCAAAATATAACTGGTCGATATTGGTGATAATATCAATACCAGTGCCTTTGGTTGCGTCAGCCACAGTACGCGCGTCTGTGACCACAAAATACTCTTGATCAGCGACCAAAGTAACCCGATCCAACATACCCATAGTTGTTAAAGTTGTGTCTAAAGTTGACGCTTCACCGCCACTGTAGGTGTACTTCTCTACACTATAGTTACGGCTGGCCGACCAATATTCAGCGGTGTTGTCATTTTCCCACGAATAAGCACTGTCGCCTCTTAGCGCACCGTCCATGAAGTCACTGCCTTCGCCACCTATAATGCGGTCAGCATTACCAACACCGCCCGGAGCATCACCTATGATAACGTCATCTCCGGCGCCACCTTCAATGTGCGAACGCCCGGTAGAGCCCTCGATAGTGTCGTTGAAGTCGGTACCCCGAGTATAATCCTCTGTCACTTGTTGTTGGGTCCCCCAGTCGGTGTACGTCCAGGAATTTGTTTCTGCAGCCAGCAGTACTTCTTCGTCAGCAAAGTGGGCTATTTCAATATTGGTTATTGTGTCGGTACCATCACGATTGGCCGTAGCATCGGTAATGCTAAACGTAGACTTACCATCCGTAACCGTTTGAGAGATGGTGTAATCGTCACGGTTACCTTCGAAATAAATGTGGTCAGCATCTTCCCAAAAATTCCCAACATTACCATCAGCTCCACCATCGATGATATCGTCGCCAGTTCCGCCCCAAATACGGTCTGCACCCGCTCCTGCGTTAAGCGTATCTGCGCCACCATCTCCACGGATAGTGTCACTTTTGGATGAGCCTGTTACTGTATTGTCTAAATCTCCACCTTGGACGAGCTGACCCTTTTGTGCACCTTCCTCTGCCGTAAGAGTAATGTCTGCATCGCCGCCGCTGGCGTCCGTATGAACGTACTCCCCCGTTGAGGAGATACCCATTTGCTCTGCCTGCTGCGCAGTCATACCGTTATAAGCGAAGAATTGATCTGCAACATCAATAGTTGTGTTAGCGTTTTGACCTAAGGCCACCGCCATGGTGCTTTGCACAACTACAGCAACAGTTTGGCCATCCACTTGACTTTCATACACATCAAAGCTCTCACCACGGCCTTTATTACCATCGACCATGGGTTTATATTCTGTGCCAGTAAGGCTTACTTTAATCCAATCGTCAGCACTGCCGATCAATTTTATGGTGTCAGTATCACTACCCCAAATCATCAACGTTTTTGCAGAGCCAGTGGCATAACCCACACCAGCAACAGCAGCAGCATCTAACGCCAAGGAGCCCTGATTGTTATTATCTATATTTATTAATCCCTTAGCTGATTTTAGGTCAGCAATCCAATTAGGATCATAGGATGCAGCAACTGCCATATCAGTGCCCAATATTTGCATATCGAGGATGTAATCAGCATCATTGCCTTGAGTAGGATTGCCACTAGTATCAACTGTAATTTTAGCTGCAAACTTGTCACTGACTAGCATGCGGCCGTTAAACTTACTTCCATTATCATCTACAACCTGAAGCGGCTCTCTAATATCGTCACCCTGGCCTTGGGCAACCGCGGCAGATTGATCATGTCTTGTTGCACCATTATCAGCATTGGCGTTGCTGGTAGAATTTAATTCATCTGCACCAAATTCGTTTAGGTCCATTTTTAGCTACCTTCTTTCTTTATATGTTCTTATTATTCCAGTTGATATATAAACTACGTCAACCGTCCTAATACAATGTCTAAAAAGCCCAAATTAATACAGCTTTTAAATTCTTAAAATGCTTATATTGAGATGGATGTAAGACAAATTTATTGATCCTTAATTAAAACCGAAAGAGACACAAAAGTATCTGGGTAGTAGTACCTATAAACCCATACCTGTATACAGCTAGTTTATGTATTAAAAATACTCGCTAGCTAGTATGTCGGTAGGTAGTTAGGTAGTGAGGTAGTGAGGTAGTTTAAACAATCTCATAATTAATAAAATCGTGTATATCGATTTGATTAATTTCAACGTTATCAAGCGCTAATAAATACTGCCCTGTTTTTGTATGTTCTATTAGCACATTACTAAAGCCTCCACTGGAAGTATTAACAAAGGTTAAGTCTTCATAATTTAAACGACCACTAAGAGCAATCTTGTCTTCGCCATTATTAAAGTCTGTGACCCGATCTACATTGACCTGCAAAGTGGAAGCGTCCAATAGATTACATACAAAGTAATCTGCGGCAGCACCCCCTGTTAACGCATCTCCTTGACCACTGTCTGCTCCGCCGTAGAGTACATTACTTAAATCATTGCCCAACAATACATCAGCACCCAAGCCGCCATAGGCATTCTCAATGTCTGTATCAAAGGCGATGCCTAGCACCCCCTCACCAGCTTTCAATTGTGCAATATGTGCATCGCTAGCGTTGCTAATTTTGCCCCCAAAATAAGACAAACTACCAGGAGTTAAGTCAATCACACTGGCCATCGCTCCATGGCGCCAATCGATTAGGTCAATCCCTCCCGCATCCCAAATGGTCGCTTCAAAAGGCTTGTCTGGGGTTAGCAACTCAGCACCATAGACGTCTGCTCCAGCCCCAGTACTTAAGTTGGCGCCATATAAATACTGCAATGCGGCTACATCATCGACCATGTAGGTTTGTGCTCTAACATCATTAAGAAAACCTATGTTTCCTGATTGATAGCTTGCATAACTCATTAGCGTATAGGGCTGCCCATCTCGGCCACCACTACCCGTATCGGTATTTACACCCAGCACCAAATCGCCATAGGTCCCCTCAGAGTGAGGGTGTTCTAGGCCCATAGCGTGGCCAATTTCATGAAATACCGTAGCATAGTAAAAATCACCTGCAGATGCGGCCTCCCATCCCACAATCGATTGGCTGTCAAAATATACATCACCACCATAGGAGTCTGATGCCCACTCAGCAGGGCCGAAAGCAGCACCATAGGACGAACCATTTTGGTAGCCAAGACGAATATCACCAACACTAGACGATGTTTCTTCAAGCCAACTGAAATTCAAGTTAGTCAGCTCAGATAAGGCTTTAAAGCAAGCGTGAATTGTTGCCTTAATATTTGCTCCTAAAGCCACACCAAGAGTGTCTGTATCGTAGCTAAAGACTGAATTTTGATCATAAAAAGAGTAACTCAAGTCAAGCCCTTTACCTAACTGAGAACCCCACAAGGAACCCATCAATAAGTTATCAATACGCTCAACTCCGGAGGCTTCATCAAGCAAGGTTACTACTGCTGCATTAACGAGAGGGGTAGCAGCTGCAGATTCGTCTTGGTTGATAACTGTGATCTGCAGTGGCTGGCTGAGTGTTAATCCCTCATATGCGGCCTCTAGAGTGAGTTCATAACGGTTATTACCATCGTGATCCATCACTTTTTCAAAATCAGGCGCTTGCACAAACTCTATAACACCATTATTAATTACAAATGCGCTGGCGTCGGTTCCAGTTAGACCGTAACTAGGCGCAGCCTTGATACTGCTATCAAGTAATTGAGCAGTGGTGACCAGATTCGTGTTCTCTTGGACCTCAAAGTTAAAGGCCCCATAAACAATTGACGAGTTAGCGTCAGCCAAGGAATCTATTGAGGTAATGGGGTCTATGTCTCCCATAGCAATGAGGCGGTACTGGGGACTATTCACAATGCCCACTGCATCCACCATTGCACCACTGGCATCAACTAACCTGTGTGCTGATATTTTTTCGATGCTAAGTATGTGCTTAACTAAACTCAAAACATCCGATACACTCACCTCACCATCATGATCGACGTCAGCGCTTAATAAAGCGTCACCCTGTAATAGATCAAAATTAATTATGTGACGAACCAGGGCCAACACATCACTGACGTCTATAGTGCTTTGGATGTGGCCAACTAATTCAAGTTGCGACACTTCTTCTCCAGCACTAACCTCAATAACTCCAGCTTGGGGTTGCAATAAAAGCAAGCGATCTTCAACTTCATTCCATACTAATAAAAGTTCTACATCGTAGATCTGCAACTCGTACACTGGCAAATAAACAAACCTGTTATCTGCAGCTTGCCCATGGCTTACTGTATTTTTTTGCAATGGCTGGCCAAGCTGCTGGTGATTTACAGCAGGCCTAATGAGCTCATTAGTGTGCATGTAAGCGGCATTATTTTCCACACTAGGCATCACAACTGGCATTGCCGGGCTGTAGGTTTGTTGCAGCTTAACTAAGGGACTTTGCAAGCGCACAAAAGCCTCCTCTCCAGCTATTGATGGCGCATCACTAAAGTCATCCTTTAAAGCCGCAAAAAGGTAGTCTTTTTTATGTTTATTGAAAAATGAATGAGACATTTGGCAAAATGATCACTAGTTAATCCTATATTTAAAAGCACTAATGCGAATATCACACAATTGTCGATTACACTCAATTAAATATCCATCATCTGAAGCCAAATAATGGGATTAGGAAAAATTTTTAAGTTTTATTTGGTATATTGGTAGTAGGTCTAGACCACAAGTAAAAATCTTTAAAACTTAAGCATTATTAATATTCCCAATAAAAATTTTGCTCGACTAATTAAGCACTTAGCTATTGGCTACCTAACTGGCTACTGACCTAGCAAACATTATTAATGCCAAAGTCAGCTATATATAGGGATTAAACTATAGGTATAAATACCCAGATACTTTTACTTACCTTTCAGTTCTAATTATGGGGTTAGTTTTTCTATATGGAATCCCCATTAATACAAGCAACTATAGAAATTTGAAAAGTTATATTAGTTTAGGCTTTTCAAGCGTTACGTTAAAAAATACGCTACTCATTCCGCAACCAAAACTACTGAATTAAGGTATGTATCTGTGAAAAAAATAAATAATAATATCAGAAATCACGCTAATCCAATTTTGCTGAGTTTATTCTCTGCCGGCCTTGCAGGTTGTAGTACTGTTGACACAGCTGTTACTGGCACTGCCTATAAAGGCTTGTTAGACAATGCCGAGGTGTTCATAGACGTTGATGGTGACGGAGTCTGGACAGTTGGGGTAGATAGTGACAAAGTGCGCACCGAAGCTGATGGTAGTTTTAGTATTGATACTGAACTCACCGGCGACATCGTGGTACAAACCGATGAAACCACCATAGACGCATCTTCTGGCGCCGTCTTAGCCGGCATAAAAATGTCTGCTATATCTGGTTCTAGCGTGGTAACAGTTGCCACAACTATTACTAACGAATTAGTCGACTCCTCTGGAGGTACTTTAAGTCAAGCCGACGCAGAGGCTCAAGTGAAGGCTATTCTTGGCCTTGATGCCAGCACAGACGTGTCTAGCTACAACGCATACGCTGCTGCCAACGCAGGCACTGCAGAATCGGTCGCATTTGAAAAAGCCGCCCAGCAAGTAATGACTGTAATTAACACTTTAGCCGAAGCTGAAGCCACTTCATCTATAGGTTCAACGGTTAGTAAGTCTGCGGCCCTAAACAACGCAGTGGCTGCTTTTGTAGACGTGATTGAGGCTAAGGTTGTAGCTGCAGGTAGTGACCCAGTAACCGCCATTGACTTTAAAAAAGCTGATATCATAAATGAAGTCGTAGACGCTGCCGTTGTCAATGACGCCGGTTCCGTATTTGCTGACAGCACTTTTTCTACCGCCTTAACATCTATCAAAACAGCAATTCAAACTGTTAACACAGCCATTGATGCTGTTACCAGTTTAGACTCAAGTTCTAAACAAACATTTGCTGTAGCTCAATCAAGCTTAATAGACATGACCCAAGCAGTGGCCAGCACCAACGATGCTAGTAATGCATCAATTACGTCTACTACCGATATTTCTACCTTAGTCGTTGTTAAGGGTGCAACAGCCGGACTAATTGCAGAAGACGCTGCTTCAGTAACCGACACTGGCAGCCTAGTACTTACTGGCACTGCCTCAGTTATAGACCCTGATACAGCCGATAACGTGACCTATACATTCGACACTACTGCAGTTTCAATAGCTTCTGATAGCACCTCTGGGAGTCCTATAGGCACTTTAACCATCACTGCAGAGGGTGTATGGACTTACACCTTGGATAATAACCATGCTGACGTTCAAGCATTAGGTGCAAGTGGCTCTCTAGTTGAGGTGTTTCAAATTAAAACCATCGCAACTGATGCCACTGACCCAGACAACCTAACCACTGCCGATAGCTCAACTAAGTTTATTAGCGTAAGAGTTGTTGGTAGTAATGACACGCCTACCTTAAGCACAGCGCTAGGCGATGTCTCAACGGCAGAAGATGCAAGCTTTAGCCTCACTATTCCAAGTTCTACTTTTGCTGATGTAGACACCGGTGACACCTCCACTTTGACCGCCACCTTAGAAGGCGGTGCTGAACTGCCTAGCTGGCTTACCTTTACAGCATCCACCGGTGTTCTTAGTGGCACTCCCACTAATGACCAGGTTGGCAGCATTAACATTACCGTTACTAGCACAGACGCCAGCTCAGCCTCTGTGTCTGATACCTTTAGCATTACAGTGACTAACACAAACGATGCGCCAACAGTGTCTGCTGCGATCGTAGATCAAACTATCGCCGAGGACTCAGCCTTAAGCTTCACCATCCCAAGTGCCACATTTGCTGATGTAGACACTGGGGACACTTCAACCTTAACTGCAACTTTAACGGGTGGAGGTGCCCTACCTAGTTGGCTAACTTTTACTGCCGCCACAGGTGTTCTAAATGGTACACCTACCAATGACGAAGTTGGAAGCATTAACATTACCGTAACCAGCACAGACGCAAGCTCAGCCTCTGTGTCAGACGACTTTAGCCTTACTACCACTAACACTAACGATGCCCCTACCGTAACAACGGCCCAAACTGCGTTAGAAACCTCAGAGAACGTAGATTTTAGCTACACTGTGCCTAATGCCACTTTTGGTGATATAGACGTGGGAGATAGCCTCACCTATAGCGCCACACTAGCCAGTGGAGGCGCGCTGCCTACGTGGTTAAGCTTTGACGCTGGCACTAAAACTTTTAGCGGCACACCTGCCAACAGTGATATTGCCAACTTAAGCATCAAGGTGACCGCCAGTGATGGCATAGCCACAGTGAGCGATACGCTAGCATTAAAGGTGACCGACAACGCTGTGCCCACTGTAGCTGTAGCTCAAGCTGCAAATCTGACTGCCACTGAAGGCAGTGTCTTCACTTCCTACACCGTACCAGCAGGCACTTTTAGTGACTTAGAAGATGCAGATACGAGTTTAACTATTACTGCGACTGGCTTACCTGATGGATTAACCTTCGCCAGTGGCATCATTAGTGGCACCCCTACTAACGCCGCAGTAGGCGCCAACACGGTAAGTATTACTGCGACAGACAGTGGTGGTGCTAGCGTTACTGACCAAATCACCATTACAGTGGCCAATGTCAATGACGCACCCACAGTGGCCAATGCGTTGATCGATCAAACTTTGATTAGTGGCCGTGAAGGCAGCTATGCCATCGCAGCTAATAGCTTTAATGATATTGACGTTGGTGAAACAGCGACCTTAACATACACGGCCACCTCAGCTGGTTCAGCCATACCTTCGTGGCTTGCGATCAACAGCACTACCGGCGCCTTTACGGCTAACCCAACCAGTAGTGATGCTGGCATAACTTCAGTCACTGTCACTGCTACCGACACTTCAGGTGCGGCAGTCGCTGATACCTTTGATATCACAGTGACCGCAAACCAAGCCCCTGTAGTGGCCACCTTAGGGGGTCAAGCAGCAACGGAAGACACTGCGGTTAGCTTTACTTTAGCAGATGCTAAATTTACCGATGGTAATAGTGACACCATGACGGTCACGGTCTCAGGAGAACCTACCTGGTTAACCTTTGACGCAAATACTAAAACCTTTAGTGGCACACCAACTACCGACAGCGATGCTGGCACAAGCACCATCACTGTGACTGCGACAGATGCGAGCACCGCAGCAGGCACTGCCACTTTTGATCTAGTGACAACAGCTGCAAACGACGCACCTGTCTTCACCAGCGCATCCAGTGTTAATGTGACAGAAAATAGCTTTACCGCAGCCACGTTAGTTGTAAGCGATGAAGAATCGGACACCATGACCTACAGCTTAAGTGGCACCGATGCTAGTTCTTTCAGCATCGATGCAGGCACCGGCAAGCTGAGTTTTTCTGGTAACCCACGCACAGATATGGTCATGCTTTTAGACAGCAGTGGAAACTCAGGCGCTTTATTAGCTGACAATTACACATCCACTACCACGGGAAGTGTTATCCAAGTGACAATGGATTTATACGCTTTGCCTAAAGCTGGGGGTGCAGAATCTTTGGCTGGGTTCCAGTTTAAACAAACCTCTTCTGATTCGGCAGCAGATATGAGTATAGTTCAGGACTCCTCAATTGGAGGTGCTTTTACTAATAATGGAGGCCAGTCAATTTGGTATGACACCTCAGGCTCTAACTCCCTTGGCGCCGTTAAAATTGGCACGATAACCATTGCTAACTATGACGCTACAGAAACCTACTCCATTGAGACCATTAAAATGGACGGTGGCGATGATGGCACTAGCTCATCAGCGAGACTTACTACCAATAACCTAATCATCAGTTCGGTTACCGATTTACCAGCAGCAAGCAGCACTTATTCTGTAGACGTCACTGCAACAGACAGCAATGATAGCACCAGCAGTGTGACTCAAACTCTCTCTATTACAGTAGATGCCGCCGCAGCCAACGTTAACAGCTCCACTAGCACTGCCAACTGGACAGGCACAACGGGCGCTGACATTTACACCATTGATTCACTAACTGCCTCGGCAGATGGTGGTAACGGTGACAACGACGTGGCCAAAATAAGCCTTGAAAACCACATTACATGGGACACCACGGGCGGCACTAGCGACCTAGTAGCGACCTTGGTAGACATGGAAATTATTGATATTGGCAACGTGATCAGCAGCAACGACAGTTCAGCTAGTGTGATCGGTGACTTTAGCACCAACATGATCATTGATGCCACATCGGCGGCTAGCCTGGTTGCAGGTGCAGATGGTCATGTGTGCATCTTCGGTACCACTAACGACATAGTTACCTTAAGTGGCACTACTTGGAGCAAGGGTGCGAGCTCAAGCCTGTCGTCAGGCGACTATTCAAGTGAAACACGTGACGCTTGGTCAGATGGGACCAGCACTCTTCACATTGACCACGAAATTAACATTGTCACTCCTGATATTGCTTAAACTCGGTTTTAACTGCAATTCACTGAGCTTTAAGAGCTAAGGAAGAAAATGTATCGTCCACTTATATTAACGGCCATCATATCGATGGCCGTGGCTAGTTCTGCTGCCCATGCATCTGCAGACTGGGTATCCGCGGTGCTTGATCACCCAAACTTACGGGTACAAAATAGCTCTATAGAGAAACAAAAGTGGAAAATATTAGAACTTGAAGCCGAGCAAGGCTTTGATTTTGATATTAAGAGCTCTGCACACCTACCTATTGCTGAGCAATTTGACAGCTCTTTCTCTCGCGTAGCTACCTACGACCCTTATTTAGATCTGGTCTTTAGCGCTAGCCATACACTCTATGACTTTGGCGAATCAGATTCGTTAATCGACGCAGAACGTACACTACAAACCCGAGCCAGGCTAACCTTCGCCAACGCCTTTGAGCAACAAACCCATGCCTTATTTAGCCTTGTTCTGCAGCACCAAAAAGCTGAACAAACTATGGTTATTGTCAATACTGCTCAAGATAATATAGCTTTAGTACAAAAGGACTTGGTAAAGCGCTTTGAGGCTGGCCTTGGCACCATAGCAGACATTCGCCGTACTCAACTTAGCCAAATTGATCTAGAGACTCAAATTATTCAATTATCCAATAAAATGGATGAAATTGACCACATGATCGATACAGACTATGGCCTAGCAGTTGCCGACCTAGTAGAAGATTGGCACTCTATAGAGCCACACCTCAGCCTAGCGCCACATATTCAAGAACAGGCATTGCGCACCAGTGCAATCAGCCAAGATTTACAAACGTCCTTACGCTACCAACGCAACAGTATTAACGCACAGAAAAAGCCAAAACTAATTATAGACGTTAATACGACATTATATGATGTCACCAGAAGTTTGGGGAACTATCGTGTTGCTGGTGAATTTCGTTTAACCTTCCCTGCTTTTGATAGCGGTTATCGTTCTGCAAAAATGGCCAGCATCAGCCACGCTATCAGTGCAGAGCAGCAAGCGTTGGCACAAGTTATTCAGCGAAAAATCTTGGACTTGAAAACTAGCGAGCGTCAGCTAGATGACCTAGAACTACGTGAACAAGAAGGCACTAAAAAGCACAATAACTTGATTTTACAGTTAAATAATATGAAACTTGCTTTAGGGAAAACGGCTAATGATCACGCGGGTCTTGCCAACATGCACACTCAAATTGCGAGTGCTGAAATAAACCTTATCGGCATCGCTTCAGACATGGAACAGCTAACTCTTGACCATGTATTACTTAGCGAACAAATCATTCAACAATTCAACGTAAGTTCTGAACAATTACCATGAGCAAACCTTATCATAAATCACCTACGGAGCATTGGTTTTTCGGGCCAGTAATCCGCAGTAAGCGCCTGTACATGCAGGTTATTTTAGCCTCCGTATTTATCAACCTGTTCGCTCTCGTTAGTGCATTTTACATCATGACGGTGTACGACAGGGTGATCCCTAATGACGCCATGGAATCACTCTTGGCGCTCACCATTGGTGTGTGTATTGTCATGAGTTTTGACTTCATTATGAAAGTGATGCGTGGTGTATTTACTGACCAAGCCGGTATTAATATCGACTTTGACGTAGCCGATAATCTGTTTGATCGCCTGGCTCAAAATGACAACGTAGCTGGCCAAAAAGCTACTGGAGCCATGGCTAATACAGTAAAAGATTTTGACAGCCTTAAGGACTTTTTAGCCTCTGCTTCTTTTGTGGTATTTGCTGACTTACCCTTTGTATTTTTGTTTATTTTTGTGCTTTACAGCATTGGCGGACCTATCGCCGCCATTCCTGGCGTTATTGTGATCGCTGTATTACTAGTAGGCCTTTTGGTTCAACCCATTATTAAGCGCCTTACCTTTAACGCGATGCAAGATGGCCAGTCTAAGCAAGCAGTATTGGTAGAGGTGCTCAACAGCCTAGAAACGATCAAGACTTTGTCTGGCATTCGTTTATTGCGTAACCGCTGGATGGATAGCGTGAGCCGTCAGGGTCTAGTTACTGCTAAGTCACGTTTCTGGACTCAGCTCACCACTAACTTTTCCCAACTTGGCCAACAAGCTTCCCAGGTAGGTATTGTAGTTTATGGTGTAGTCCTAATCAGCAGTGGTGACCTAAGTATGGGTTCCCTGATTGCTTGTGTCATTTTATCAGGCCGCACGTTGGCGCCGCTTGGACAGCTAACCAACCTTCTAGGCCGGTTTAACCAGTCTGTAAACGCCTACAAGAACCTTAACGAACTCATGTCTGAACCCGTATTGGAGGCCTCACGTGTGGGTCAAATTAGACGCGAAGAAATTTTAGGTGACATTCGCTTTAACAACGCTAGCTTCCGTTACCCGGGCCAAAAAGAAGATACCCTTAAGCAACTCAATTTGGAAATTAAAGCGGGTGAAAAAGTTGCTGTCTTAGGAAAAATTGGATCAGGTAAAACGTCATTTTTACGTTTGCTTGCTGGAATTTACGAGCCTAATGAGGGCAGTGTACAGATAGACCAAACAGAAGTAGGTCACATACACCCAGAAGACTTGCGACGTGGTGTGGGCGTGGTATTACAAACCCCCATGTTATTTTCTGGCTCAGTAAAAGAGAATCTATTATTAGGTAAGCCAGACGCCACCGACGAAGAAGTCATCGAAGCCGCAAAACAGGCAGGCATCGACGACTTTATTGGGCAGCTCCCAGATGGTTATGAAACTATCCTCACTGAGCGAGGCCAACAACTGTCTGGTGGTCAACGCCAAGCCATGTGTATAGCCCGCTCATTGATCAGCAACCCCTCTGTTATCATTATGGATGAACCGACCAGCTCGATGGATTCTGGTACTGAACAACAGTTAATGGTGCGACTAAAATCACTGTTTGAACAAAAAACCGTAATTATTATCACCCACCGCGGCACCTTGCTCACCCTTGTTGATCGTGTGATTGTTATAGACAGTGGTCGCATCGTTGCAGATGGGCCTAAAGAAGAAGTTCTAAAGACAGCAACAACCGGAACACCATCGTGAAATCAGGCAAGTTAACCAACGTCATTTTTTACCTTATTTGCGCCTTCTTTATCGCAGCGACT
>ENA-ORXF01000525-ORXF01000525.1-marine-metagenome-genome-assembly--contig:-NODE-525-length-27523-cov-11.656635_pt1 | contig 27523 bp, 27 predicted proteins | sample MGYA00237864_ERZ511476 | MGnify/ENA primary metagenome ERZ511476 (study PRJEB26306, sample SAMN06343908) | marine metagenome | isolation source: coastal waters | place: Atlantic Ocean: West Antarctic...
ATAATATCGTATTTGTTTCAAATATAAACTAACTAAAAACAATGAGCAATAGCTAGTAAAACTTCAATCGTTTTCGTGAAAAATTAGCGGGCTTTCATACCCTGTTTTATTAAAAAACGATGACTAAAACAGGGGAATAGCAGCTCTTTAGCAGGTTGTATCATTTCTTTTTCTTTCCTCTCAAATGTATGCCAAGAAACCGGTGAAAATAGGTGTTTACGCCTTTTTTTTACCGGTTTTATTTTGAAGGCACCCATTTCAAGGAGCTCAAGTACTGCATCGTTATTGCCCCTGTAAAAAGAACATTACTTGCTGTTTTTATATCGAAAAACACCGAAGCCAAATGCAGATCTCTGATTTCGGTGTTGTAAAAGATCGTTTCTGTATATAAAAAATGCCCTCGCTTTTCGCAAGGGCATTTTTTACAGCTACCGCTGGTATATTGTTTTCCGAAGGTATTTTGTTTTGGGCTTATTGTCTTAATTAATACGATTCAAATACCTTTTTTTTCTATTTAAATGCCCTGTGCAGATTTGTATTTCTAAATTGAAATCGTACAGACTTTGTTTTTGGGAAGATATAATTAGATAAGGTTACAAACAGTTTAACCCGCTCTGTCTTTGTTAAACTTTTTTGATTCACCAAGAGTTCATCTAAAATTTCTTCATACAACAATTCCATCTTTTGCTTAATTGTAGATGCTTCTTTTTTTTGCGGGGCCTCTTTTGGATTTTTTCCCTGCTTTCTTTGCTGAATCTGGGTCAAATGGCATAGTTTATATTTTTTTTAAAAACTTCGCTTTGGTAAATCTTTAAACCACTTTTCATAAAGCCTAGTTGCAGGAACTAATATTACAAAAGCAGTCATGAAGACTAATTGAAAGTCTAGAAACAAAGAACAATGTTCTTGGTACCACATTTCAAGTTCTCCTTTATAAGGGGCGATAACACGTTTATAAAAATCATGTGGGTCTTCATCTGTAACTGCTGAAATAATAGATTCTTCATCTCTAAATATAATAGACCCGATTCCAGTAAGCCCAGGTTTTACATTATATATTTTTGATTGCACCTCTTCATTATATGCTGTAAAAGTTTTAGTTACTAATGGCCTTGGACCGACCAAACTAATGTCGCCTTTTAGAATATTGATTATTTGTGGAAGTTCATTAATTTTAGTTTTTCTTAAAAAAACTCCAATTTTAGTAACTCTAAAATCGTTTTGGAGTGTTATGCTTCCAGACCCCATATCCATTGAGTTTTTAAGCATTGTTGCAAACTTCCATATTTGAAATCTTGAATTATTTAGCCCTATTCGTTCTTGAAAATAGAAAATTTCACCTTCCGCCGTAAATTTTAAAATTATAATTATTGGAATAAATACAGGAAGGAGAATAATAAGAGATACTAGACTTACTACTAAGTCCAGTAAACGTTTTAAATATTTGTACATAGCTTACATTTTTTGATCTAGATGTTTACCAGTTTCAATGTGCATGAAATCTGGAACATATTTGTTAATAATATTTACAATATCTGATTTATCAGAATTAGAGTTACTAAAAACACTCTCAAAATCTGCTTCTACTTCTTCAAAAGAAATATTAACCTCTGAAGTATTAATATACCCTAATGAATCAAACTCATTAACTTCATAATCTTCCTCTTCAGTAAAGAATTCCTCGTAAGTTTTTTCTCCGGAAGTATCCGTTTTAAAAAAATAAATTGGATATTTTTTAGAATTATTATCAAAATTAAAATCTTTCGCCTGTTGTTCCGATTGAACTAATACTGGCTCATATCTATTCTCTTTTAGAAAGTCTAAAGCTATCTCTTTAAAATAGATTTGATCTTTATGAAAATCTAACTTAGGAAAAAAAATATTACCTGTTTCGCCTAAAAATGTTGCGAGCAAGCATATTTGCCCAGACTGCTCTGGAGTAACAAAAAAACGTTTAATATCAGAAGGACACGATAGAGGTTGTTTTTTTTGAAGTCTATACATAAAACCGTCTAATAAACTTCCATTAGAGAAGGCTACATTCGCAAACCTAGCAGTTGAAACTCTAAATTTACTCTTTCTCGAAAGTATTAATTTTTCCATCAAAGACTTTGAAGCTCCCATTATATTGACCGGATTGGCAGCCTTATCTGTAGAAACACTGAAAAAATATTTTGGAGGATTTGCTTCACAAAGGTTTAAAAGTTTTATTGCACCATAAACATTATTCTTGATTAAAGCTTCTACAGAAATTTTATCTTTTTCTGAACGAACGTGTTTATGAGCAGAAAAATTTGCAACAACACCCCAATTATCTGAATTAAAAATTTTATCAAAAGTATCACTTAATAAATTAACTGGATATGTAATATATTCAGGACCGTAGTCTAATAAATTAGAGCTTCTAAGATCCCTAGTTAATTCGGTTAAACCATTTTCATTAATATCTACGACAGTTATCTTTGAGGGTTTATATTTCAATATTTGTTTAATATAACTCGAACCTATAGTCCCCGCACCTCCAATAACTAAAATGTTTTGATCGCAAATTTTGTTTGATAAAATATTTTTGTTTTTATAAATATCCTTATCAAAACTTATTTTTTTATAAAAAGCTTTTTCAAATTGATTCATTTTATTCTTTTAGTGACTACCCTTAACGAAAAAGAAAGTCTTGTTTATATTTTACTGTTTTTTTAAAATTAAAATGAAGAAATTGTTTTTTTAATTCCTTCGTTTGAAGATAAAGGTACTTTTTTTTGAATTGCTTTTTTAATTTTAAAGTTAGATACCGCGTAGTTTTCTGTAAGCTTTTGAAGTCTTTCTGAGTTTATTGGTATCGGAAATAAATCTCCAATTTTAGCCATAATCCATATAAATACCTTAGGAATTTTAAGAATTCTAACTGGTTTATTTAATACTTCAGATATTAATTGCACCAAATCGATGGTTGATAAAGAAGTATCATCTGCTATATTATAAATTCCTGATTCAATTTTAACATTATCAATCAATTCATTGATAATAAAACACAAATTTTCTACTGATACAAAAGATCTTTTATTTTCATATTTCCCAAACGGATAGGGAATCCCTTTTGAGACAAAACTATACAAAAGGTTCAAATTCCCTTTATTACCTGGACCGTGAATCATACAAGGTCTTAATATATAAACTCTCTTATCTTTTGGATGCTCTTTTGATAAAATATAATTTTCTGCAGCTAACTTGGATTTTCCGTACACAGTAATAGGGTTTGGTATTTCATCTTCCGTTAAAACTCCTTCCACAACATCTGCAGCAGCTTTTACGGAACTCATGTAAATAAAAACTTCACAGGTGCTCTCTAAAAATTGATCAAATAACCTTTTTGTTAATTCTGTGTTTATCTCATAATACTCTTTATCTTCTGATGTTTTTTTAAAGTCATGTGCTTTTCCAGCTAGATGAATAAAGCTTTTTGAAGTATTGATTATCTCTAGGTTTAAATTTTTATAACTAACCTCATCATAGGAAGGCTGTCTAGAAACACCTTTTGTCCTTTTGTTGCAGTGTTTAAAGTATTCAACTAAATTTAATCCTACAAAACCTTTATTACCTGTTATAATATTTAATTGCAAATTATATTTTTTAATAGTTAGATACAATGGTCTATTTATACATCGCTTGATAATATTTTGCGTACTCTCCAGAAGTTACATTTTGCAACCAATCTGCATTTTCTAAATACCATTTTACAGTCTTATCGATACCTTCCTCAAATTGTAGCGAAGGCTCCCACCCCAATTCATCTTTTAGTTTTGTAGAATCTATTGCATACCTTAAGTCATGACCTGCTCTGTCCGTAACGTAGGTTATTAATTTTGCTGAAGCACCATCTTGTCTGCCTAAATACTTGTCTACCGTTTTTATAATTACTTCAATTAAATCGATATTCTTCCATTCATTAAAACCACCGATATTATAAGTTTCACCTAATTTTCCGTCATGAAAAATCACATCTATAGCTCTTGCATGATCATCTACAAAAAGCCAATCTCTCACATTTTCTCCTTTACCATACACTGGTAGTGGTTCGTTTTTACAAATATTATTTATAAATAAAGGAATTAACTTCTCTGGAAATTGATAAGAACCATAATTATTAGAGCAATTGGATATAACTGTTGGGAATTGATACGTATCCTGAAAAGACCTCACAAAATGATCTGATGATGCCTTTGATGCAGAATATGGAGAATGTGGATCATATGCAGTTGATTCTAAGAAAAACCCTTCTTTCCCTAAAGATCCATAAACCTCATCTGTAGATACATGATAAAATAATTTATCTTTAAAGTTGTTATTCCAATATAATTTTGCTGCTTGCAGTAAGCTTAAAGTTCCCATTACATTCGTCTGCGCAAAAGAAAAAGGGTCTTTAATGGATCTATCTACATGAGATTCTGCAGCTAAATGTATCACATTATCAATTTTGTGCTTTTCAAAAACGTTTTTCACTGCATCAAAATTACAAATATCACATTTCACAAAGGTGTAATTGTCTTTATCTTCTATATCTTTTAGATTTGCCAGATTACCCGCATAGGTTAAGCTATCCATATTAATAATTTGATAATTCGGATACTTATTTACAAACAAACGGACTACGTGAGAACCTATAAAACCGGCACCACCTGTAATTAATATATTCTTTTTCATGTTTTTATTTAATCTTTATTTAATTTTGAAATACATACCGCTAAAGAATCTCTCCAATATGGAATTTCAATTTCAAAATCATTTTTGATTTTTGATTTATTTAATACCGAAAAATGAGGCCTTTTTGCCGGTGTCGGATAGTCTTTTGTCTCAATTGGTTTCACATGGCAATCTACTTTACCCAAAGCCATAATGGCTATTGAAAAATCATACCAAGAAGCAATTCCTTCGTTAGAAAAATGATACAAATTCCCTTTAGAATTTATATTAGATTCTTTGTTATAATCAAGAATCTCTAGACACGTTTTTGCCAAATCACTTGCATTGGTTGGTGTACCCACTTGGTCAAAAATTACCCCTAATTCGTCTCTTTCACTTCCAAGTCTTAACATTGTTTTTACAAAATTATTCCCATATGCAGAATACAACCAAGACGTTCTAATCACAATTCCATCAATACCAGATTTAAGCACTGCCAACTCTCCACTTCTTTTTGTATTTCCATAAACACCAATTGGGTTTACTTCGTCTGATTCTTGATACGGCAAAAAACTATTTCCATCAAATACATAATCTGTAGAAATATGAATTAATTTACCATCTACTTTTTCTAATGCGTTTACAAGGTTTAAAACACCTATTGCATTCACTTTTTCTGCAGATATTGCGTCTTCTTCGGCTTTATCTACTGCTGTATATGCAGCACAATTTATAACCGCTTTAATTTTATTGTCTTTAATATAAAAATCTAATTCCGCACTATTACAAATGTCTAAATCTATTGAACCTGTAAAGTAGAAATTAAAATTCGCATAGTTTACTGCTAAATCATTTATTTCTGAACCCAGTTGACCATTAGATCCTGTAACTAAAATATTCATGTATTTAGAATTTAAAAGGTGAATCTAAATCTTTAAAAAATGACAAATTTTTATCTTTCGCTGATAATTGAACTTCATCATCATTTAAACCCCAGTCTATATCCAAATATTCATCATTATATCTAATTCCAGAATCAGATTCTGGAGCATAAGTATTGTCTACTTTATAGGCAAAAACGGCTCTTTCACTCAACACAGAAAACCCGTGCGCAAAACCTCTAGGAACAAACAATTGTCTTTTATTTTCTCCCGATAATTCAACAGCCACGTGTTCACCATACGTTGGAGATCCTTTTCTTATGTCTACAGCAACATCCATTACGCTGCCTTCTATGCATCTTACTAACTTAGCCTGATTGAATGGTGGTTTTTGAAAATGCAACCCTCTTAAAACTCCTTTCGAAGATTTAGATTCATTGTCTTGCACAAATTTTATGGGATATATATTTTTTTCAAATTTCTCTAAATTAAAAGACTCTAAGAAGTACCCTCTATTGTCTCCAAAAACCGAAGACTCTATAATGTATACGTCTGGTATTGCAGTTTTAATAAATTTCATTTTTTCTTATTTCGCTAATTTTAATAAATATTGACCATAGCCATTTTTCTTTAAAGGCTCTGCTAATTTTTTTAACTGGTCTCTGTTTATATATTTCATATTATAAGCAATTTCCTCTAAACAAGCCACCTTTAGACCTTGCCTTTTTTCTATAGTTTCTATAAACTGTCCTGCCTCCATTAAAGAATCATGTGTGCCAGTATCTAGCCAAGCAAAACCTCTACCTAATAATTGTACCTTTAAATTCTTTCTTTTTAAATATTCTTGATTTACAGTAGTTATTTCCAATTCTCCTCTATGAGACGGTTTAATTCTCTTAGCAATCTGTACTACGTCATTTGTATAAAAATACAATCCAACTACCGCATAATTAGATTTTGGTTTTTCTGGTTTCTCCTCTATAGATGTTACAACTCCATTATCATCAAACTCAGCAACCCCATATCTTTCTGGGTCATTTACATAATATCCAAAAACAGTAGATTTTCCAACTTCAACATTTTTCCGTGCATTTCGTAAAGTTTCAGAAAAACCGTAACCATAAAATATATTATCCCCCAAAACTAAACAGACATCATCCCCTCCAATAAATTCTTCTCCAATTATAAATGCTTGAGCAAGTCCATCTGGACTTGGCTGCGCTTTATAACTTAATTTTATTCCTAAATCTTCACCAGATCCTAATAATTTTTCAAAATTTGGCAAATCTTCTGGTGTAGAAATAATTAATATATCTTTTATACCAGCTAACATTAAAACCGATAACGGATAATAAATCATTGGTTTATCATAAACAGGTAATAATTGTTTAGAAACTCCTTTTGTTATCGGGTACAATCTTGTACCACTACCACCTGCTAATATGATTCCCTTCATAGTTTTATTATTATAATTAGTTTAATTACCAATCTTTAAAATTAAGAATATTTTCAGGTTTCCACCCAATACTTTTAGCTTTTGAATCATCAAATGTTAGGTTATTTGTCATTTTAGAAAACTTTCTTAAATTTATTGGGAATTCTTTACCCGATAATTTTTGAAATAATTCTCCAACAAGAGCTAAAGAAATAGCTACGGGTCTAATTAAATTTAATACTCTACCGTTTCTATGTTTTTCTGAAATAATTTTAGATAACTCTTTAAAACTTGGGTGATTTCCGTCAGTAAGATTATAAATCCCTTTGTTCTTAAATAATATTGGAGTAAACTCAGCAATATCTTTTGCAAAAACCATTGATTTTCTAGCCTTACCGCCACATAAATTTGCGTATTTTCCCGATTTTATCCCGTTTATCATCGCCTTTAAATTACCTGGTGGATTTCTGCCTACAATTATAGGTAGCCGAATAATAGAGGCGTTTAAATTTTTATTTTTCGCCCAATTAAGAAAATATTTCTCAGCTAAAATTTTACTTACACCATAAGGGTCTTTAGCTAACAAAGGGCTATCTTCTTCAATAAATTCTCCTTTTTCAAGACCATATACAGAAACTGAGCTTATTAAAATTACAGCATTAGGTAATTTTAAAGATAAATCTAAACCTTCAAGAAAGTTTTTCACCCCACCTAAATTTACGTTTAAAAAAGATTTTTTTTCTTCTTTTGACTTAGGAGTGATATGTGCTTTACCTGAACAATGAATTGCAAAGTCATAAGAAATATTTAATACCGGAACATTATTTTCAAGATTACATATAATTGTATTTTTATTGCTTCTTCCCAATGAATCTACAACATACCCTTTGCTCTCCAAAAATGTTTTAAAATAAGTCCCTAAAAAACCTGTGCCTCCAGAAATTAGAATATCATTCATTTATATAATATGTTTAAACCAACCCCATTTTTTAAAGTATATAAAAGCACTTTCCACTGTTATCCATTTAAACTTAAGCTTTTTATGAGTTAATTTAGCGAAATGATGATAAATTCTTTCTTTTGGATAATATACTGTTCTTGAAACTTCTAAAATTCTTCTAGTTAAATCTGCATCTTCTAAATACATGAAAATTTTATCATCAAAAAAACCTATTTTCTTAAGCACAGACATTCTAATAAACATAAAACAACCAGAAAGATAAGGGATATCATAAATTACCTTATCATAATCGTGATCTTTATATTCATATCTATTTAACCTTTTTTTAAATCTTTTTTTTAAAAAACTTGGCATAAACCCTCTTGCGAATAAATCAAAAACAGTTGGGTTTTTTTTACACAAATATTGAATCTCTTCTGATGGATAAGTTACTTTTGGTAATAACTGACCAAACTCCCTGTTTTTATCCATAAAATCTGTTACCCCTTCAATTGTGCCTTTTTCAAAATAAATGTCAGGATTTAAAACAATATGATACTCTGAACAGCAATCCAAAGCCTCTTGAATTGCAATATTATGCGCAGTACCAAAACCAGGATTAGAAGGGTTATGATAATATTCAATTCGATCATCTTTATTTAACTTTTTTAAATAGTCTGTAGGTGAATTATCTATTAAAAACAACTTAACCTTCAACTCTGTGCTCAAAAAAGAATCAATACATTTCTGAAGCATTTCAACGTTATTCTCATACATTACAATACAAGCAGTAATTTTACACATAAGTCCTTATTTTTAATTACAGGTTTTATAATATTGTAGATTTTGCTTCATCCTAACCAAACTAGCGATTTATTTTTGTGATATTGTTTTTAAACTATATTTTTTACCACCCTTTCGGTTGAAATATTGTAATCGGTTAAAGTATTATGCATCAAATATTTTTTTCAAAATTGACAACACTTTCCAAATATTTTTTAGCTGCGTTGAAGTCTGTTAAATTAGTCGCTGTTCGAATAGCATTTTTAGAAATTTTATTCTTTTCTTCTGTTGAGAGTGAGTTAATTTTTCTAATAATAGTTGTAAGTTCGTTCTGATTGCCAGCTTCACATAAAAAACCGTTTACACCATCAATTATTACACTATCTATACCTTCATTTCGAGACCCAATGGTAATACATCCTTTAGCCATAGCCTCTAAATATACTAAACCAAAAGTTTCTCCTTTGCTAATCATAATAAAACACTCAGATAATTCTATTTCTGCTGAAGCCTCTTCTCTTGAAATATGCCCTAAAAAATTAATATTTAGCATTAAATTTAATTTTTGAATAGATTTCATCATATTTTTCTTTTCAACTCCTTCACCTATATAAGTTAGTGAAAATTCTTTATGAGAATAAACATTATTTAATGCATAAATTAAAGAGATTGGATACTTTCGTTTAATAAGACTTCCTATATAAATGAATTTTTTTAGGTCTTTAGAAAAATTAACTGGTTTTACAGATTGTAAAAATTCTTCTGGAACTCCAGAATAACAAATAAATGTTTGTTGTTGCTTTCCATATATTAATTCAAAATTCTTCCCAATAGCTTTTGACCTATATCCCCAAACATCGATGCTATTTATTAATTGTACATAATTTTTTTTGTACATTTTTTTTATGTTACTTGTATCTCCATGTAATATAACACAACCTTTTGCGTTGTATTTATTTTTTAATATGCTTACAATTTCTAGACTTGGGTTATGAAAGTGACCAATAATAATATCTGGTGTAAAATCCTCTTTTTTATTAGACGAAATAATTTTAGAAATTTGTTTAATTATTGATTTCTTTTTAAATTTAGTTCTTGGTAAAGTTTTATATATGGGTATTTTAACAACTTTAACCTTGTCTAAAGTGTATTTTTTAGTAAAAACCTCTCTTGATGTATTAACACTTGATATTGCCCAATTTGCAATATATCTTTGAAAATAAAATGAAATAAAATGTAATAATTTTGAATAGATTGTATAATTATATATCACTTTTACTTCATAACCCATTTTAACCCATTCTTTAGCAAAGTAATGACATACATCTGTGCTATTTAATACCTTATTACTTAAATCGGGATAAATATTTGATAAGAGTAAGATTTTCTGTTTCATCAATTATTTTTTTAATACTATTATTGGAAATAAAACATTTAAATGTAACTTTAAAAATACAATGATAGTATAAAATGGAGATTTATATTTAAAATTAAAATAAAATGACTCTATAGGGTTAAAGCCCAAAGGAGAATAAAGAAATTTAAACCTTTTGAAAAGAGTTATTTCTGATTTTAAATAGTTTGGAGGCCACTGATTCCTATCGCACTTACCTATTGGAGATGGTGTGACATATGAATTAAAACCTTTTATTCGGGATCTCAATCCATATTCAAAATCTCCAAAAGAATGTTTAAAATAATAATCTAGATTTCCAATAGTTTTAAAAACTATCTTAGGAATTAACACACAATTACCATTAAAGTTATCACATATTTTTGATATACCATTTGGAATAATTATGCCATTTCTGTTTCGCCCACCATAGGTTATACTTTCAAGATCATTCATTGAACATATTGTACCAACGATAATTGAATTAAGTTCTACTTTTTTTGATGTTTCAAGTAAATTTTCTAATGCATTTTCGTGCAATAATGTGTCATCATTTAGCCATAGATAGAAATCGTAATCAAATGTTTTATAGGCTTCATTCCAGGCTGTATACATTCCTCTGTTCCAGTATAAATCTCCATTACCCTTTATGACATTAACTCTAGGGTATTTCCCAATAACTTCCTTGGCAGTATTATCTGGAGAAGCATCATCTACCAAAAAAACATCTAAGGAAAAGCCTGATGGAATATCTACTTTTGCAAGGGAATCTAAGCAGGAAAGAGTTATACGACAGCGGTTAAAGCAAGTGATAAGTACTGCTATTTTTTTCATGTTTGTTTCCAATTATATGTGCTTTTTGAATTATATATTATTACAGATTTCATGTGATAATTTACTGAATTAATATTCAAATAAATTAAAATTAAAATAATAAGGATCTAATTGATATACTTCACCTAATATCACAGAATTTTTAAAGAAATATAAAGTCAAAAATAAAATTAGCATGTTTGATACAATAAATTTGCTTTTTTTATTGTATCTCTCTAAAAGTTCGGGTAAAAGAATTATAATAAAAGGAAAGAAATAATTATTCATTCTAAAAAATATTTCTACTGGCATTTTATTGTTTATAAAAATGGGGATTATCATAAAAATTGAAAAATATGCCATATTATAGAATATTCTTTGTTCGTTTTTTCTTTGTGAGATTTTATTTTGTTTCAACAGAAAAAAGAATGAAATAATAATTGATATAATAAACAAAGAAGTTCCAACTTCAATTTCTGCTCTGCTTAAAATTAAATAACGGTAAGGACTCAATAAAATAATAGAAATTATAAAACTTGTCGAGATGTTAAATATAATAACTAAAAATATTTTTTTAAATAAAGATATTTCTTTATTTAAAACAAAATAAAAAGGAATCAATAAAAGGGATGAAGAGTGAATAAATAATGTAGAAACAACTACAATTACTAAATATTTTATTAATTGTTTATTTTTAATTAGAGGAATTAGATAGGCTAAAAAGATAGCAATTGCTAAATATTGCCTAATTTGATTAAATGAAGAAAGAAAAAAAGGCCCTACAAAAACAAATATCAGTAGAGAAAAATAGGGGTCTTTACTATATTTCAAAATAAATTTATTGTACAATAAAATTGTGAAAATAGAATAAATTAAAAAAATTAATTGCTGTGTCCCTCCAATAAATGTAATTAATTTTATAAACAGTAAATAACCTAATTCGTTAACTAATACAATTCCACCATTATTAACTTCATTAAAAATCGCCCAATAATTCTGGGTATCTACGCCTATAGATTCACCTCTGAAACCAGAAATAATAACTAAAACAATAGTCAAAAGATAAAAAGGCACAAGACTCTTTGTATACTTGCCTAAAAAATAGGTAAGTAAAGTTAAAAAAATAAGTAAAAGGAACATTTTAAATTAAATTAATTGAATAATTAATGGTAAGTCTAGTAACAATAATTTCAGAAATCAAAAAATTATTTTCAACAGGATATATAAATAACTTTTTGAAGGACTAATTGTTATTTCCAATTTTTTCTTATTAAAATTATTTGTGATAAATTTTCGGCAATTTTATTTACAGAATTTTCAACTTTAAATAAATTCGATTTACTCCTATTAACAACTAATTTTTTAAACTCATCACGATTATTTTTAAGTTTATTCATCGATTTAAAAATCGAACTAATTTCATAGGAATTAAAATAAACTCCCGCATCACCTAAAATCTCTTTGTGACCATCTAAATCTGAGCATATTACTGGAACACCAATTTCCATTGCTTCTATAGGGGGGATATTAGTTGGTCCAAAATGAGAAGCCATTATCAAAGCAAATGAACTTTTGTAAAAGGTAAACAAAACATTATTTGAAACAAATCCCGCAAATATAACAGAATCTTCGATCTTTAAATCTCTTGTAATACTTTTTACATAATTTTTATTCCCCTTATCAGAACCACAAAGGACAAGTTTGAAATCAGGGTTTTCTTTTAAAAACAAAGAAAATGCGTTCAGAAGGCCATAATGATTTTTATGTGCCCAAAATTGAGCTGGGTAAAAGAAAAAACTTCTTTTACCCAATTTATATTCTAATAAAATTTTTTCTATTTCTTGATTATCTAAACTCAAACTTGAAACATTACCAGAAAATAAAGGCACAATTTTTAACTTATGAGCTCCCAAATTAGTATAATTTAAAAGTTCTCTTTTACTTGCTTCAGATTCACAAAAAACCATTAAAGCTCTTGGTAGTATATTCTTATAATAGCTATCTCTTCGATTAAACTCTCTTTGACTGTTTAGTTCAGGAAATGAATGAGTGCTTAAATATCCAATATCCCAGTTCGTTGCTATAAATGGAAAATCAGGGAAATGGCATGTTGTTTGTTTTAGGTAATAAATAACCTTGATGTCATTCTTTAAAAGTTGACTAGTTAATCTTTTTTTTAAATATTTTAATTCAAGTCTATAAATTAAATCCAATATAATTGGAGAAAAATTAAAAAATTTTAAAATTATTTTTGGAAGTGATGAAATACAAATTGACTTTTTACTGTACTTGTTTTCATTAATTGACTGATTAATGAAAACTAATTCAATCTCTTCATTAAAATTGAATAAATCAAGCTCATTTACAAGTCTACTGTAATACGAAAAAGCGCCACCTGATTTTGGATTAAAATCTCTATCTATCCAAACACCTATTTTCATAAATTCCTAAATTTAATAATTAAACTGCAAATAAATTTTATTTGTTCGAATGTAAGATTACTACCAGATGGTAAATAAAACCCATTATTCGTTAACCAATCAGACACAGGGTAACATGACCTTAAATCACTTGTATTTGTCTTTAAACAATTTTGATTATGCATACCATTAAAAAGCAATCGGGTTCCTATTAAGTTTTCATTCAAATAAGTTACTAATTCATGCATGCTTCGACCATATAAGTCAGAATCAATCAGAATTGCATTTACCCAATGAACATCTATACCATCTTGAGATGTCTTTTGAAATATAATACCTGGGATATCTTTAAGAAAACTTCTGTAAATTGAATTATTTTTTATTCGTGCGGATCGATAATCATCTGCTTTTTCAACTTGAGCTACACCAACTGCAGCTACAAGATTGCTCATTCTATAATTAAACCCAATTTCATCGTGAGTGTAATTCCGAGGACCATCTAGTGAAAAACACATGTTTTTATAATATCTAGCTTTATCATATATTTCTTTATTATTTGTAATAACCATTCCTCCTTCACCTGTTGTTAAATTTTTATTAGCAAAAAAACTAAAAGAAGATATAGAGGAAAAAGATCCTGCTTTTTTACCTTTATAAGTTGCACCATGTGCTTCTGCAGCATCTTCAATAATATGTAAATTATACTTATTAGCCAAACTAACTATTTCATCCATATTACACATTTTTCCAAATATATGGACTGGCATTATTGCTTTTGTTTTATTTGTAATTTTTTCTTCAATTTTATTGACATCAATATTCCAAGTATCTTTATCGGCATCAATAAATACAGGAGTTGCCCCTGTATAGGATACAGACAAGGCAGATGCTATCATTGTAAATGTTGGTATTATGACTTCATCACCCTCTCCAATTCCAAGAGACACCAAAGCTAAATGAAGAGCTACAGTACCATTACAAACAGAAACACCATATTTACAATCTGAGTATTCTGCGAAATTGTTTTCAAATTCGGTAACATACTTACCGGCTGAAGAAATCCAACCTGTTGTTATAGCATCGGTAACATATTTTATTTCATTACCATTAAGAGCAGGCTCGCATACTGGAATAAATTTATTCATATTTTTTTAATTTAAAATTATATCTTTGTTAGAAACAGGGTCGAATCTTACTTTATCCAACTCACCGCAATATGGTCCTTGTTTAACTTCAATTATTTCTGATTGCTCAATCATCTGAAATCCGTGACCCCCAGATGCTAATAGAATTACATCACCTGGAAAAAGAATAGAGCTTTTAATATAATTTTGATTATCATCATAAAAATCAGCCCTTACTTTTCCAGATCTAATTATCAAAACTTCTTGAGTATACATAACTTTCCTTTCAATTAAATTATGTCTATGTGGTGCAATTACATAATCTTTTGGTCTATTCATATAACCTAATTGTTGAGAAAATTCATCAGGTGTAAAAAAATCAATACCATCTTTCTTGTAATCAGCTCGAATAATCATGGATAGTAGTACATCCTTGTGTAATATTCTTTCAATATTTTTCATATATATATATATATCTATTTAAAATGTGTTAATCTAATATTATTTTTTCAATTTCATTTGCAAGTATAACATGGGCACACCCAGAAATATGGATTCCATCCTCTAATAATATATTATCATAATCTTTAGATAGAGAATGTAAATCTATAATATTAATTTTATTAGGAAATGCTAATGAAAATTGTTTGATAATTTCATTATAATTAATAATATTGTTTTCAAAACCAAATGATTTTTTTTTATTATTTAAATTTGTATCAGCTATGTTAATTAATAATATATTTTTTACGCTTGATTGTTTTAAAATAGTATCAATTAAATATCTATAATTATCTTTAAATACATCTAAACTGACATAGGTTTTGGGAAAATATTTCGTTAAAAATTTTCTATATCTAGACTTAAATTTCACATATGAATTTTGATTTTTTGTTGTGAAAATTATTCTAATAATTTTTTTTTCAAGCAACGAGATTATCCTGGGTGCACAATCAACTATTCCAATTTGGATGATAAAAATATCACTTTGCGTTGTTGATATATCATCATAGATATTTTGAAGGTTAATTTGATCAGTAGTTGTATTTCCTCTTTTTGATTTATTTAAAAATAAGTATTCACCATTAAATTTTTCATTTAAAAGGTAAGAATACGTTTGTTTAAAAAAAATATTATTTTCACTCCTAGCTAAGGATAATGAATCCCCTAATATGGTAACAATTTTCATTATAAATTTAATTAATTTTCGAATATTTATTAATTAATATTTTAAAATCATCGATAGTTTTGGGGAATACAATTTCAGCTTCTGATAAACTTGTAATATCATCAAAATACCCCTTTTTTTCCTTTTCATCCTTAAAATCTATATAATTTAAAAGTGAAATAGATTTGATTCCTTTGTCTGCTATATTAGATAATGCTATTGACATTATTCCTACTACGCATAAACAATTGGAAAAATCAATAAACTCAATCGGAAACTTGTTATCAATAATTTCAAAGTTATTTTCTAAGGCTAATGGTGAAGCTCCTCTTGTAGGGTGTCCTTTTAAGAAAACATTATAGTCTTTCAAATAATTAAAAACTTGACTCATTTTTTGATCAAAATTTTCTTTGTATAAATCGAATGAACTCTTTACTTCTGTGTCTAAGAGTAATATATAAGGTAATTGAGAAAAAACAATTTTATATTTATCCCTTACATATAAAAGTTTGGAGGTATCATAAATATAATCTGGGGTTAAATACTTATCTGAAAAACTTTTAGGCAAACCCGCAACATGCTTTAAAATAAAGTGAAAATACGAATGTAATTTAGTGTCATAAATTTTAGTGAGAAGTTTAACCTTAAATGTAGTTTTCTTACATGGTAAAAAACCATCAGTTTCTTTAAGTGGTATTCCTAAATAAACATCATTTTCACGAACTAAGTATTCTATACAAGAACAAGTCAAAAGATCAATCATTGTAGCATAAACCGTTACTTTAGCTCCTTTAATCTCACATAAGATGTGTTTCCGGATTTTAAAAACGTTAATTCTTTCTAATAAGAATTGAATAGGATTTTTTAAAGTTTTGAGTTTTTTTGAAATAAAATGCAACTTTGTATCTTTTATATTGAGCTTTTCAAAAAATTCTAGGACGCTATGATTGTTAACGATAATAATTAGTTTGTTCTTATATTTTTCTTCATTTATTGAACTCAAAATATAAGATATATCATTATAGGATTGGCAAAAAAATACTCTATCAAATTTCATTTACTCTTTTTTTATTAAAAACGGAAAATTTTATTCAAATATTTTGATATCATTTTTTTTTCTATTTCATTAAAAGCGAAGAAATAAGAACATAGAACCAATGATATAGAAGATGTAATAATCACTAAAATTAACCTTATAAAACTTTGCTCTAGATTGATAAATACCACATATGAAATACAAAAAATAAATAAACCTGAAATTAACATCACAAGTATGTTGGATAAAAGAATTTCCTTTAAACTTATAAATGGTAAAACTCGGTTTAGCCAATAACATTCAAAGAATAAAGCAATAAATGAAAGAAAAATCCAGAGTAAGAATACAGAGTCAAAGTTAAATCCTGTTTTTAGCAATATAAAACTCAAAGGAAAGCCTATGATATGGATAGAATTCACAGAAATTTCATAATTTTTGATTTTTCCTGTTGCGCGGATAGCTATGTTAAAAGTTGAAGACATCAATGAAACAATTGTATCTAATAAGACCAACAAAACTACAATAGATGTATAATCAGGAACCACAACTAGCCACATGGATAAAATAAAATCTCTTTCAATAATTACTGGAATACATAAAGTTAAAAAAATTAAAAATGTAATTTTATTTCCACTTAAAACTAATTTTTTCATAGTTTCATAATCTTTCTCTGCATAAGTAATAGTAATTTGTGGAGTAAAGGCAGCCAACAAGTTTAAGGAAAAGGTTTTTATACCTGCTTTAACTTGATTGGCAATTCCTTGTGATGCATTTAATACTGGACCAAAGAAAGAATTTAATAATAAGATAGTTCCTTGTCCTTTCATAATAGATGCAATAGCCGGAACTGTAGTCCAGCCTGTAAAAAATAAAATTTCTTTAAACATCTTTTTATCCCAATTTAAAACATAACTACTTTCAGGTATTTTTTTATTACAAATAATTTTATATATAAATGCAACAAAAACAGAGCTCATCATTAATAAAAAAGCATAAACAACTAATCTATTCTCTGAGAATAGAATTAATAACATAGCAACGATCAATTTTAAAAATACTGAAAGTAGATCTATATATGCAAATGAAGTAATCTTTTCTTTAGAAATGAGAAAGGCTCTATATGGTACACTTATAATATTGAAAACTAAACCAAGTGCAGACATATGCAATACAAGATAAACATCACTAATTTGAATTTCACCAAGATTTGCACTATATTTAATATACCAAGTTCCAAAAATCTCAATCAACAAAAGAATTATGATCGATATAAATAAATGTATATTTATAGTCATCCCAAATAATTTATTAAGATTTTTTTCCTCTCCTAAACCAATATAATATGAGATATATCTTTCTGTTGCATTAGATAAACTTATGTTTAAAAATGAAAATAAAAGAACAATTCCTCCAACAACTTGATAGATACCGAAATTTTCAATTCCTAAATTATTTAAAATGATTCTCGTCGTATAAAGGCTTATAATTAATGAGAAGAATGCTCTTATATAAAGGACAATAGTGTTTTTAATTATAAGATTTTTATCCATTATTTATTTGATGTAATTATAATATATATTGTAATAAAAAATTAGTTATTAGAATTCAACACAGTTGAATGAATCATTTTAGAATTGAGAATATGATCTTTTATATTTAGAAGTCTACCTTTTTTACCCATAATAAAAGCTTCAACTTGTAAATATAAACCTGCTTTAAATTTATCATCTAATGATAGATCAAACTCATGTTTAATGACATTGATACTCCCTTTTACTTGAACATGAATATTCTCCATTGGTTTGAGATAGATTCTTCTATTTTGAGTTAATAATTCTATCCCCCATCTACCTGCGCTTTCCCAATTAGAAATATAAGAGAATAGAATACCTTTTTCGGTTTCTCCAGCGCCAACAAAATTAGTTTTATCGTGCCAATTTAATTTTCCAGACTTAGAAAAAGCTTTTATCATTTTAGGTTTACCTGAAATAAAAAATGCTAAATCAACTACATGTGTACTATTAGTAAAAAACCAATTTTCTTTGACTCCTTCAGCTTTTTTAAGAGGTTCTATTTCGTGTGCCCATTCTGTAAATTCAAAATGCATTGATTGTAATCCTCCATCTTCAATGATTAATTTTTCTGTTTCGATTACAGACGCATAAAAACGTCTATTGTATGCAATAAAAATAGAATTTTCATAAGGCTTAAAGTATTGTTCATTTTCCAGAAGTTCATCAATACTTATAGCTGCAGGTTTTTCAACTAATATTTTTTCTACACCTGATTTTAAAAGTTGATGTATTATTGACATTAATGTTTCAGTTCCTGTTGCAATTATAGCTAGAGTATTCTTGTTCAATTTCTTACCTTTCAAGTATGCATCTAAGCCTCCTAATTCAGGTATTATTCCTGTTTGCTTTTTAAATAATTCAGCAGATTTAGAGCCTCTTCCTAATACAGTAAACTCTTTGGTCATTGCAGTAAGAACTTTTGTGTATTCTATGGCCATTGGACCAGTTCCTATAAGTAGTATTGTTTGCATATATTTTTATGTTATTGGACAAATTGATGTATTTGAGTCACAGATTCTATTATATGAATTTAAAGCTCCTTCAATGAATGGGACATGAGAACTACATGCCTCTTGATAATTAGGTAAGTTTGTATTACCTTCAATAAGAATATCATTAATAATTCTAGTTGTTAAAGTACTCTGGTATTCATTTGTAAATTGAACTACAGTCTCATTAAAATTGTTTTCCTTTCCTAAATATATGATTTTTTGAGCATCTCCTTCTTGAACAATCCAACGACCAGATTTAGTGAGTACACAAACAGTAATATCTTCATAATCTCCATCTAATGAACAAATATTAAAATTATTACCATTTTTTAGCTTGCCTGAGAGAGATCCAGTGAATTCAATACAATTAAATCTTTTACTATTAATAATTTTATTATCGATTCCTCCAAAGTCTAGGTCCATAACCTCTGAGTTGGATAAAAAGCTAATCAAATCTATAAAATGAAGTGCATTACAAGCTAAACCCCAATTACCTCCAAAAACTTGAAAATTAACAACCTCTTCACTTGTAGATATTTTATTTTTTATATCAATATAATGTTTGAACATCCTCCTAGGGTGATTTACCCATGTTGGAGTAGCGGTAGCTTTAATTAATTTACCGATATCTAAATAAGATTCTAAGTCTTGAAATAGAACTTTTTCTAAAACGAGGTTCTTTACATTACAAATTGTTAATAATTTAGTGACTACTTTAGAACGAACACTTGCTCCAGTAGCAACTATAACTAAATCTAGTTCAGAGGGAATGTAATCCCAATTGGTTATGTATTTTATAGTATGTTCAAATTCAATTTCGTCAGCTCTTTCTTTTGCCATTTTCAAAGAACTTTTTGAAGTGTCTAAAACATAAATAATTTGTTCTTTATCAAACTTCAGTAACCCTTGTAAATGTCTACTCCCTAGCTGTCCTGCCCCAATAATTAAGTTTTTAAGCATTATTCTGTAATTTTAAATTGTGGTCCAACCACCGTCTATTATTAAATTTTGACCTGTAATATATTTTGACTCATCAGAGAGTAAAAAAACAACTGAAGGCGCAATATCATCAGGAGTTCCCATTCTACGCATTGGAACTTTTTTTTCATAATTCTGAACAAAAATAATATTTTGATTATTAAAAATTCCGCCAGGAGAAACGGTGTTTACTCTTATATTTTGAGGACCAAAATAGGATGCAATATATCTTGTTAGATTAACCAAACCTCCTTTTATAGCAGCATAACCAGCTGGCATAGTCATATTTGTACCATCATAAACTGTAAAATCTGGAGCAACAACCCCATAGATAGATGCCATATTAATGATACTTCCATTTTTTTGTTTAGCCATTTGTATAGCTACTTGTTGAGACATATAAAAATAACTATTCAATTGCCAATCTATATTTTGTTTCCAAGAGTCTAATTTAATGTCTTCAAATTTATTTCCCCAATCCTTTGATTTTGGATATGCATTATTAACTAGCCCATCAATTCTTTTGTATTTCTCAATTACAAGAGTCAATGCATGGTTTATAGAATCTTCATTGGTTATATCGCACTCTACATTTGATAAATCTTCATTAGTTTTATGGTTTATTTCAAAATTAATACAAAATGCACCCTCTCGTTTAATTTCTTCGACAATAACCGATCCTAATAAACCATTACCTCCAGTGATTATAACTATTTTATCTTTTAATCTTTTGTTCATTTATTCTAGATTTCAACTTTGATTGTTATAAAATTCATGAAATTAGCAATTTAATTAAGTCTTTTGAATCCACTATGGCATACATCCGAAATCAAATGTTTATCAACTGAATCGATGTCTCTTTCAAACTTGTTTATCTGTTCAAAAACTTCGGAAAGATTTTCGAAATACTTCTCAAGTATTTTTTCAGAATGTTTTGTTGAAGAATAAACAACATTAGCTGCAAGGAAACCTTTTTCTAACATTCTTTGAGTAATAAATGTTTTATATTTTAACCAATTGTCAGATTTAATGACAAAAGTAGCCAAAGCATCCATTCCTGTTATTTCTAGATTAATATTATTAACTGATGCCATTTTTCTCCAATTATCCTTAATAGTCTTTCCTGTAGCGCTTATTATTTTCCAAGATTTAATTTTCTCCATTTCTTTAAGAGTAGCTAAACCAGCAGTTGGACCAATTCTTTCAGTCCAAAAAGTGCTACTAATAAAAGTCTTTTGTGCACTTTCCATAATTTCTTTTTTTCCAATTATAGCAGTAATTGCGTAACCATTACCCAATGCTTTTCCAAACATACATAAATCAGGAGTAACATTATATTTTTTATGAACACCCCCATAAGTTTCTCTAAAACCAGATGTACACTCGTCGAAAATTAAAACAATATTATTTTCAGTACATAATCTTCTTACATCTTCTAAAAACCCTTCTTTTGGCTCAACACTTCTAACAACTTCCATTTTAACTGCAGCTAAGTCAGGGTTGTCTGTAATTATTTTTTTTAATTCATCAATTTTATTGTAATTAAAAGGAAATACTGTATTCGTTAATCCTTTTGGGACACCAGCTGGTTCTAAACCTGGTAATAAGTTGTTATCTAAATTTTCACCACTACTCAAGTTCGCTGAAAGGTACCAATCATGCCATCCATGATACCCACATATTGCTATTTTATCTCTTCCTGTAGCTGCTCTAGCTATCCTAATTGAGATCGCGTTTGCCTCGCCACCTGTTCTGGCGAATCTAACCATATCAGCCCAATCATGAAGTTCTATTAGTTTTTCAGCAAGAGCGACCTCCTCAGGACAGTTTAAAGTAGACATATTTCCTTTTTTTATAGCTGAATGAACTTCATCGTCTATTTTAGAATTACTATAACCTAAAGAATTTGTTCCAACGCCCATATGAGACATATCCGTATATTTTTTACCATCTAAATCCCATATATTACAATCTTTTGCTTTACTATAATAGGATGGCCAAAGATTTGGCAAAAATAACTCGGGTCTTTTTGATAATAAATGGGTTCCTCCAGGTATTATCTTTTTAGCTTTTTTATATAGGTTCTGACCTGTGTTATTTGTTGGTTTCATTTAGTCTATTTTGTTTGTTAATTATAAATTCGGCAAAGTCCCAATCCAATGGTTCATCAATCTCAAGCCCAGAAATTTCATCAACTTCATAGCTTAAAGTTTTGGGTGTATAGAAAGATTTCATCTCCAAAAAATCATCCCATTTACTTATATAAAAACCTCCAGATGGAGTGATTTCTTTTTTAAACGCTTGCCTACCCAAATTTTTTAAACCTTCGAAATTCTCTGATAATTCAACTAAGAATTCACTCTCTTCTTGAATAAAAATTTTGTGTGGTCTACTTTCTTTAACGGCAACTATTGCAATTGCCTTACTATTATTATCAAGTAAGCTTATAGCAGTGTCTAGCTGTTTTGATGTAATGAAAGGAGATGTTGGTTCTAACATTCCAATGTAATCATATCCTTTATTAGTTTTCTTAGCATATTCCATTGCATGCAATACCACATCACTAGAGGAAGAATCATCTAAAGATAATTTCTCTGGTCTAATAAATGGTCTTTCTGCTCCATACTTCTGAGCTATAGAAGCATACTCTTCTGAATCGGTGCTAATCCACAAATCGTGATTATATGTTGTATTAATTGCTGTTTTAATTCTGTAGCTTAGTAAAGGGTGACCCCCTAATAATTTTATATTTTTGTGAGGAATGGATTTAGAACCACTTCTTGCCGTAACCAACCATAATATTTTTTTTTTCATCTTTGTTATTTAATCTGTTTGACCTCTTGCATGAACATACTTAAGAATAAATTAGTTCTTTATACTTTATTGTGATTATACTTTTATTTTAAAATTTTTCAATAAAATCTTTTATACAGTTACATATGTACTCAGATTCAATCGAAGACAAACTAACCGCCGAAGGCAAACTAATCCCACTATTAGAAATCATAGTAGATACCTGTAAATTATCTTTCTCTCCAAAAGTTTTATACGGAGGCATTACATGCAAGGGGTAAAAAACAGGTCTACTTTCTATTCCCTTTTGATTCAAATAATCCATTAATTTTTCTCTAGTAAAAGGTGCATTATCCTTAATTAAAAAAGTATACAACCAGTAAGAATTGAAAGTGTTTTTTTTCTGAACTGGAGTCTGAAAGAAATCAAATTTACTTAAAGTATTATCGTAAATTTTTGCTAGATTTCTTTTAGCTTTAACAAAATGATTTAAACGTTCAAATTGTGCTACCCCTACAGATGCTTGTAAATTCGTAAGTCTGTAATTAAAACCAATATAATCATGCCAATATCTCTTTTCTTTACTCATTCCATGATCACGCAAAACTGATGCTTTATGAGCTATTTTAGTGTTTTTAAATAAAACCATACCTCCCTCACCTGTTGTAATTGTTTTATTTCCAAAAAAACTAAATGTTGCCGCGTCCCCAAAGACCCCAACAGGCCTACCTTTATACATAGAGCCTAAAGCTTCCGCACAGTCCTCGACAATAAATAAATTATGTTTTTTTGCAATAGTAATAATTACATCCATATCACAAGGTTGACCATACAAATGCACTGGCATAATTGCTTTTGTTTTAACTGTGATTAGTTCTTGAATTTTCGTCACATCAATATTAAATGAATCCTTTTCAACATCTATTAATACAGGTGTTGCACCCGTATAAAGAATTGCATTAATTGATGCTGCAAAAGTTAAATCTGGTACAATTACCTCATCACCTTTCCCAACACCTAAAGCCTCGAGAGCTAAATGTAAAGCAACAGTACCATTACTTACTGCTAATGCATCGAACCCTTCATGGTAATCTTTAAAGTTTTTCTCAAATAACCTTACATATTTCCCTTGTGATGATATCCAATTAGTCTTAACACAATCCGTCAAATACAATAGTTCATTTCCTTCCAAAAGAGGAGAAGAAATACTTATCTTCCTCAACCTATTCATTGATGCGTAATCAACTATAACTCCGTTCTCGTCGAGTAAAGGAATGTTTTTTATATTATTATTAAGACATTCGAGTATTTTAGAATTATCAGTATCGATGGGAAGAGAAATAAATTCTTTATTCATTAATTTTTCAACTTTAACGTTCGAATCAAACTCAGATATTAAAAATCTTCTAATGTCTCCATCTGTTATAACACCTAATAATTTATTGATATCATTAACAACAAAAAGTATTGTTGAACCTGACTTGTCTAATAAACCCAGGGCATCTTTTAGGTTTTTGTTATATTTAATTGTTAAATCTTGTAGCACCATTTTTCTGAATCAATTTAATTTGTTTTTCTATATCTAAAATACTTAAAGATTTTATTTCTAAAACATGAACATAATCTTGAAAATCCTTCAAATAATCTAAAAACCAGTATTTATTTGTTAATTTTAAATTATTATCTATAGTTCCATCATTATCACTGTGATGAAAAGCTTTTATAAAAGGAGAAATGTTTTTAAATTCTTCTAATAGATCCAAAGTAAGAGTTTTACAACTAACTTTTAAATGAGCGGTATCCAGAAGTAATCCGAATTTTTCATGTTTAATAGTATTGAATAACCAAAAAATATCTTTAAAATCACAACAAAGTAAGGGGTTGTTCTTTCCGTCATAATTAAATGGTGCCAATACATTGTTTTCTATTAAAAAATCGATATCTAACTCCTTAGCTATTTCTAAAATATCTAAAATAGAATTTACAAAATGTTTTTTGTTACTTTCTTTTTTGAATTTATTCCGAATTACTATTTTTTGTCCCAATTCATTAGGGTTGGGATCAATACAAAATCCCGCATGAGCAGCATAAAAAGGAGAATTAGACTGTTTCGCTAATTTTAATCCCTTTATACAATGATCAATAGATTTATTCCTGATTTCGCTATTTTCACTTGCTAAATTTAACACAAATGGAATTTCCGAATCTGGAAAATAATTATGAGGCTGTCTTCGAATTGAAGTACTTAAGTATATTTCCGTCATGCTTTTATTAAAAGGCATACCAGAACTAAATTCTAAATTATAGTTATTATTTTTACATATTTCTATAATTTCTTCAACTGGTTTTCCTAAAAAGGCTAATGAACTTATATAAATATTAGACTCCATTTTTATTTCTTTTCATAATTAATACATTTGTTTGAAGCTTTTCCTCTACTACAAAACCAATTTTTTTATACATTTTAATAGCAATAACATTATCTAAATCAACTGAAAGTTTTAATTCAATCAGACCAACATAATCAGCATAATCAACTAAATACTTCATGATTTTTCTACCAATCCCTTTACCTTTAAAATTATCAGAAACCGCAATTCCAAACCAAACATTATTTAATTCTTTATCTAAGTGACCATAACCCACAGGGATATCTTTGTAAATTGCAATTATCGTTTTTAAATGGTTAGATATAATATTTAAAGGTCTATTTTCAAAATAACGAAATGATTTTATTGATTCAGGTGCATCGTCAAGAAATTTTTTAATTAATCTTGTATCGGGAATTTGAATTTCTCTTAAACTTATATCTTCTACCATACAATACAATTGTAATCTAATGATTCATCAATAAGCATCTTTTTTGATGCTTTTTTTCCTAAAACATCAATAAGCATATTAACTGGTATTCCTTTCAAAGGTCTCTTAAATCCAATGTGCTCTTCTGTTAGAATTTCACCTTCTTCAATATTTTTAATTAAGACCATACCTCTTCTCATACCAAAACTATTCTCTACTTCAATTTTAGAAGGTCTTTTTACTTTACTTCCTAAGGCCATTTCTATATTTCTAATCCCTAGAACCATTTCTTTAAACTCGGACGGTGTTAAAGAACATGAGTGGTCAGGTCCTGGCATGCTCTTATCTAATGTAAAATGTTTTTCTATCAATTCTGCACCTAGAGCTACAGCAGCATAGCATGCGTAATTATTAGCAACGTGATCAGAGTAACCAACTCTTACGTCGCAGGCATCTTTTATACTATTCATCGCTAAAATATTAGAATCTTCAATTCTAGAAGGATAATTAGTCGTGCATTGTAATACAATTATATCATTATTACCTTCACTTCTAATTGCCTCTACTGCATCAAAAACATTTGCCAATGTTCCCATACCTGTGGACAATAAAATTGTTTTACCCTTTTTTGCGACTGCTTTTATAAAAGGTATTTCTGTTAATTGTCCTGAAGCTATTTTATATGAGTTTACACCTAAACTTTCTAAAAAAGTTAAATCTTCTATATTGTAAGGTGTTGATAAAAAATCAATTTTATTCTCTTTACAGTAATCGGTCAAATCTAAATAAGCATCAAAATCTAATTCTAGCTTTTTGAGCATCTCGAATTGACTCTCTTTACTGTCAGTAACTTTTAATTGATATTTAGCTTTAGGTGATGATTTCGTTACGATTTGAGATGCTTTAAATGTTTGGAATTTAACACAATCAGCTCCAGATTCTTTTGCTTTTTTAATCAAATCTTTAGCGATAGAAACATCACCATTATGATTAACGCCAACCTCTGCTATTATGTATGTTTTTTTGTTATTCATTGTAATATGCTAATTTTTATTTTATTCTCTATATAAAGTAGTAAATACTCCTTCTTTCGAATACTATTTTTTTTATCAGTTTCAATTCTAATTTATAACCATTACTCAGCTTGCTTTAAAATTTTGTGACCTGCTTTAAGTAAAATGACATCTTTTTTCATTAATGACACATCACTTTCCATCATGTCTTTCACTAAGGATGCTAAATCATGTTCAGGCACCCAACCTAGTTTATTCATAGCCTTTGAAGGATCTCCAATCAACAAATCAACCTCAGTTGGACGAAAGTAAGAAGGATCTACAGATAAAATTTCCTTTCCAATTTCTAATTGAAAATCTTTATGATTACACGCTATAACAAAAGCTTTCTCATCTACCCCTTCTCCATTGAACTCTAGTTCAATTCCAACTTCACCGAAAGCTAAGCGCACAAAGTCACGAACTGTAGTGGTTACTCCGGTAGCTATTACCCAATCTTCAGGTTGATCAGCTTGCAAAATCATCCACATCATTCTAACATAGTCTTTCGCATGTCCCCAGTCACGTTTAGCTTCTAAATTCCCTAAATAGAATTTATCTTGCAGACCTAATGCTATCTTTGATACCGCACGGGTAATTTTCCGTGTCACAAAAGTCTCACCTCTTCTTGGTGATTCATGATTGAATAAAATACCGTTACA
>ENA-ORXF01000528-ORXF01000528.1-marine-metagenome-genome-assembly--contig:-NODE-528-length-27468-cov-5.600161_pt1 | contig 27468 bp, 24 predicted proteins | sample MGYA00237864_ERZ511476 | MGnify/ENA primary metagenome ERZ511476 (study PRJEB26306, sample SAMN06343908) | marine metagenome | isolation source: coastal waters | place: Atlantic Ocean: West Antarctic...
CTATTAAACAAATACTTATAACGCAATTAACTTTGTGTATTTCGTATGGTTTTTACGGGGCTACCATGGGGCTACCCATGGTCTACCTCAGGCTATATTTTTATACTTTTACGCGTAATAACTAAATCATTGATAGTAGTCCCATAACCCACGCCCACAGCCCCTGTTACACAATGTTACAATTGGCTATTAGAACCCCCATACACATCAACTGAATATACAATTATTTTTTACTTGTTTATCGTCGTTTATATTGTCATGATTGCGTCATGAAAATATGGCCACCAAATCCCGAAAATATTAAACGTCCAGCCTACAAATTTCTTGCCAACTGCCTCATTAGAGCAGTTGAAGCAGGTGATATAGAGGATGGAGAACAATTGCCAACCCACCGAGAACTTGCAGATCAACTGGGTCTCAGCATTCAAACAATTAGTAGGGCCTATGAAGAACTAATTCGACGTGGATTTGTTTCTGGAGAGGTTGGGCGAGGCACTTTTGTTCGTAAAGTAAGTAACAATTTAACCTGGCCATTTGAATATAATACTAGCGATCAAAGCATTCATCCGATTGATTGTTCAACATTGAAGCCGGTTTCTGCGTTAATACATAAAAATATTATGCGCACTGCGCTATTGAAACTTAGCCATAATTTACCCGAATCAGTCATTTTTTCCTTTCGCCCGACAAAAGCTCAGAGCCTTTACCGTGATACTGCATCCGCATGGTTGGCACTCTGTGGCATCGAACCCTGTCCAAAGGTTATACAATTAACCAATGGTAATACGTCAGCGATGACGGTTGCCTTAATGACTGCAGCCAGCACTGGTGACCTTATAGTCACGGAAGAAATGTGTCATCACACGCTCAGACCTTTAATTCGCTATCTCGGTTTACGTCTAAAAGGGCTAAAAACAGACGAACAAGGAATCCTTCCCGAAGACTTTGAACACGTCTGTGTTAGTGAGACTGTAAAAGCACTTTATGTAATGCCAAGCGGCTTGAATCCACTTGCCAGAATGATGGGAATAGAGAGGCGCAAGGTTCTGTGTGAGATTGCACGTAAATACGATGTGCTGTTGATTGAAAATGATGCTTGGGGGCCCATCCAACCTGAGCGCCCCCTTCCATTTGCTGCACTTGCACCAGAGCGAACATTTTATTTTACAAGCTTTACCAAATGTATCATGCCCGGCCTTCGGGCTGGATATCTAATCGTGCCTGAGAACATGGCAGCGGCTTCAGCCAATAGTCACTTGGTCAGCAACTGGATGGCGACGCCCATGTTGGCGGAAATTGCATCACGGTGGGTTAAAGACGGTACCGCAGTCAAATTACTTGAATGGCAAAAAAAAGCTCTTGGTGAGCGAAATATAATCGCCGCAAATATTCTGCGTGGCATTCCCTTCTACGCTAGTCCAAATGGATTGCACATTTGGTTACCACTACCGGTGGCCTGGGAAGAAAATTCTTTTGTCGCACAGGCCAGCCAGAGTGGAGTTACTGTAGCACCTGGTTCAGTATTCGCTGTTTCTGAAACGTCCAACTATCCGGGCGTGAGGATATGTTTGGGGGGCAATACTACCGATGGGCTTAAGCGTGGGTTGGGAATTATTGCTCAACTTGTTAGAAACCAACCGAGTCTTTCCCTACTTGAGATATAACCACAAAATACAATTGTCATGATTTAATATTTATATTGACATGATAAATTTAATAAATTACCTTGTTGTTAGGAGGGCGAGTGAGTTTGTAATTACGCGGTAATATCTCAATTCAGTACAGTTATTATTTTGACTGTGGTTTTTACTGAACAGACCAGCCGTTGCTATATCACCCCACTTGTTTCTTTGATTTATATAAAAAATAACTTGGAGAATGCTATGAAAAAACTTCTTACGACCATATCCATTATCGCTGGTATCACTATGTCCAGTTCAGCTTATTCCGACGAATGGAAATACGCGATGGAAGAAGGACTGACAGACCCGCAAGGCTTGTATGCCGTGAAGTTCAAGGAAGAGATTGAAAAAAATTCTAGTCACACAATTAAGATTTACCCAGTTGGAGCACTGGGTGAATCTGCCGATGCTATGGAGCAGTTGCAGGCAGGACTATTACAATTTATCGATCAATCACCCGGTTATACTGGTGCGATGATTCCTGAGGCTGAAGCCTTTCTAGTACCTTACCTTATGCCTTCAGATCCAAAGCAGGTCAATACTTTCTTCAAGGAAGGCAAGGCCGTGAACGAAATGTTCCATAAAATTTACCGTGAAAATGATCTTGAATTGCTATCAGTCTTTCCAGAAGGAGAAATGGCAGTTACGACGATGAAGGAGTTTCATTCGCCCGCTGATCTTGAAGGTATGAAAATTCGGACTATGCCGTCTCCTTTATTGCTTGAAACCTACAAAGCATTCGGAGCTTCTCCTATCGCTCTGTCCTGGGGTGAGCTGATTGGTGGGCTGGAAACAAATATGGTTGATGGACAAGAAAATCCAACAGTCTGGATCGAAGCCTATGGCCTGGATAATTTGACTAATGTTCTGACTTACCTTGGACATAACCACTACACCACAGCAGTGATGGCTAATGCCGATTTCTATGATGGCCTAGGGGCCAAAGACAAAGAATTGATCCAAAATGCCACTGATGTTGCGCTGGATTACATTCTTTCACTGGCTGTGAATTTGGATGCCCAAGGGCTTGGCCGGATTGTAAGAACCAACCCAGGTTATAAAATCGTAACCTTGACAGAAGCAGAACGCGCACCTTTTAAAGTACGTGCTGCTAAAGTAGAAAAGGCATTTATCGACAAAGTAGGTTTAAGAGGACAGGCGGTTATTGATCAGATGAAAAAAGATCTGGCTGATGCGTCTATGTAAAGCAAAGTAACAGGTGCTTTTGAAAAGGGTGTGTGGCATTTAACTACTCACCCTTTTCAATTATTAGGTTCAGATAATCCCTTGTCAAAAGCAGTGAAATTTTCGGTACAAGTTTCAAATCAAGAGTAAATCCAACCAATATTCGACCGGTAACTTTTATGAGTGAAATAAGCAGCGATAGTTCGGGAAAATATAGGATTCTTGATTCGATCGATAGTCGAATAGCTAAATTAGAAGAATTTATTATGGCTGTAGGCGTCATTTTGATGGCGGTAAATACCATCACTAATGTTATTAGCCGTTTTATATTCAATCATTCCATTATTTTTGCAGAAGAACTCAATAGTACATTTATTTTACTAGTTACCTTTGCAGGAATAGGATTCGCGGCGAGGCACGGAAGACATATTAGAATGTCTGCAATCTATGATCATTTGCCAGATAAAACTAGAAAAATACTGATGACCGTCATAGTCGCTGTAACAGCATTTTTTATGTTCTTCCTAGCCTATTACGCAGTTCAATACATATATCACATTTATTCAAAAGGCCGAATCATGCCTGCCTTGGGCGTGCCTGTATATATTATTTATCTTTGGGTTCCTGTCGGATTTTTTATCACAGGCGTTCAATATGCGTTAACCACAGTAAAAAACATGCAGAACAAAGAAATTTATCTATCAATAAATTTGAAGGAACATAAAGCTCAGGAAGGTGAGGTTTAATTATGGCACTCGTTATGTTTCTTGTAATGGCTGCTTTGCTATTACTGGGGTTCCCGATGATGATCCCTTTAATCGCGGGTGCTTTGGTAGGTGTAGTACAACTATTTGGTGACGTTGATAAAGCTGAGTTTATGATTCAGCAAATGTTAGGAGGCATACGTCCAGCCTCTCTGATTGCAGTCCCCATGTTTATGTTATCGGCAGATATTATGACTCGAGGTCATTCGGCTGACCGCTTAATCGATTTGGTAATGGCGTTTGTTCGTCATATAAAGGGCGGGCTGGCAGTCAGCACATCGACAGCCTGTGCACTATTCGGTGCAGTATCTGGATCCACTCAGGCCACAGTCGTTGCAGTCGGTACGCCACTTCGACCACGCATGTTAAAAGGTGGTTATAAAGATTCATTCGTCCTGGCATTGATCGTTAATTCCAGCGATATTGCATTTCTAATTCCACCCAGTATCGGCATGATTATATATGGTGTGGTGTCAAAGTCCTCTATCCCTGAATTGTTTGTTGCTGGTATTGGACCAGGATTACTGATTTTGGTTTTGTTTTCGATTTACAGCGTGATTTATGCAACAGTCAAGGGTGTGCCAACTGAACCCGCTGCGAGCTGGAGGGAGCGCTTCGTCGCGGTTAAACGTGCTTTGTGGCCGCTCGGTTTCCCAGTTATCATTATCGGAGGCATCTTCGGTGGTGTTTTCAGCCCAACTGAAGCTGCGGCTGTCAGCGTGCTTTACGCACTATTTTTAGAAGTTCTAATATTTCGCTCCATCACCTTCGCCGACTTTTACTCTATCACTAAATCGACTGGCATGATCACTGGGGTAGTGTTTATTCTTGTCGGTGCCGGGGCATCATTTGCCTGGGTGCTGTCATATGCGCAAATACCACAAGAATTACTGGGTGCTATCGGGATATCTGAAATGGGGCCAATCCAGGTATTGTTCGTTATTTCAGCTGCCTTTTTTGTAGGCTGCATGTTTGTCGACCCCATTGTTGTCATATTGATACTGGTACCAATTTTTGCGCCTGTGGTCAAAAGCACAGGGCTCGACCCCATCCTTGTTGGGACACTGATTACCTTACAGGCTGCCATTGGCTCGGCTACACCACCATTTGGTTGCGACATATTTACTGCGGTTGCTGTATTCAAGGTACCGTATCTTGAAGTCGTGAAGGGTACGCCACCCTTTATTATTATTTTACTCAGTGTTTCTGTACTGATGATTTTCTTTCCTCAAATTGCGTTATATCTGCGCGATTTTGCTTTTGATAAATAAACGGTGTTAGTCATGTGTGAACGTATCTTAGTGGCGGTATTCTTTAGGGGTTCTGCTGGACCATGGTCAAACTCAGTAATGACCATAGCGTCGGTTCGAGGGAATTGGGCAATCAGGAATAGTCTATGATAGAAAATAGACATCAACCAATAGTTAAGTTGGCCGATACCATTCTCCAATTCGAGGGACCTCGCGCATGGAAGAGACTTGGCCTTATAGCCCTTGCCACGGATCTAACAAGCGAGCGAGATTTCGCACGCTTGTTGCCTCACGACCAGATCGGTCTTTATACCACTAGATTGGCATTCGAAAACCCGACTACCCCTGAAAACTTAGTTAATATGGCGCCGCGGCTAACAGCCGCCTCTCACTTGATCCTACCAGGCGAACCGCTCGATGCAATATGTTATAGCTGCACCGCGGCCTCCGTAGTAATTGGTGAAGAAGCAGTCACCAAAGCCATTCAAGACGCACGTCCTGGAGTCCCGGTAATAACACCATCAAGTGCCGCGCGACAAGCATTTTCAGCTCTGGGAGTTAACCGTATCGCAATTCTAACGCCTTACCTTGTAGAGACTAGTCTGCCGATGGCTGATTATTTCTCGCAACACGGATTGGAAGTTACACAGTTTGACTGTTTTGGGTTGGATGATGATCGCATCATGGCAAGAGTTAGCCATGATAGTATTATTGAAGCTGCCTGCAAATTGAATGGGCCAGAGGTAGAAGCGATATTTATTTCTTGCACTGGATTATCCGCGGTTCCGGTGATTGCTAAAATTGAAGCTCTGACAGGCAAGCCTGTTGTAACTTCCAATCAGGCAAGTGCATGGGCAATGATGCGTCATTCTGGACTCGATCACCGGCCACAGGGTTATGGCCGACTGTACGATCTCGGTCTGCCTTCTGTCAATTAGAAGGATTATGGCGTGAGTAAATCAACATATATGCCCTGTCTAATTGTTTATTAAGGTTCCACCCATGACTATCAAAAATCCAATTTCCGCTACCATCGATTTCGAGCAGAATGGTGTCCAGCACGGTTTCCTCAAGTTGCCTCATTCGCATAACGATTCAGCCTGGGGTTCGATGATGATTCCAATAACAGCTGCACAGAATGGTGAAGGACCGACTATTTTATTTACTGGAGCTAATCACGGTGACGAATACGAAGGCCCCATCGCGCTTTATGATTTGGCCCAAAGCATCAACGCTAATGACCTCAGCGGTAGGGTCATTATCGTACCGGGTATGAATTATCCAGCATTACGTGCGGGCCAGCGTACATCACCAATCGATGGTGGGAATATGAATAGGGCTTTTCCTGGTAACCCTACCGGAACACTAACGGAAAAAATCGCTGATTATTTTCAACGCACATTGTTACCGATGGCTGACTATGTCGTCGATTTCCACTCCGGTGGAAAAACCTTGGATTTCTTACCCTTTTGCTGTGCCCATGTGCTTGATGATAAAGCCCAACAGGCGCGTTGCATTGCGGCAATGCGGGCCTTCAATGCACCGTATTCGATGATGTTATTAGAAATTGAAGCCGCCAACATGTACGACACTGCTGCTGAGAATCAGGGTAAAACCTTCATCAGCACTGAACTGGCTGGTGGCGGCAGTGCCTCAGCTGCGACCATTGCTATCGCCAAAAAAGGCATCCGTAATATTTTACGTCATGCTGGAATAACCCAGGGTGAACTTGAAATCGATCACACGATTAACCTAGACATGCCCGATCAAAACTGTTTCGTTTTCAGCGAGTCCGATGGCTTACTCGAACTTTGTGTCGACTTAGGCGCTGAGGTGAAGGCAGGTGACCTGCTTGGACGTGTCCACAACATGACACGTACCGGTCAGGTGCCTACAGATTACCATTCGAAAATTGATGGTGTTTTTAGTGGGAGACACTTTCCTGGGCAGATTGCAATGGGCGACTCTCTCGGAGTTATCGCTGTGCCCAAATAGATTGACATGATGATCATTATTAGTTAATTCAAAATGATCATCTAGGCGCCTTAATCCGACGTTGGGAGGGTTGCGATGACAGCCGAACAACGATCAAACAACCATACAAACCCATGACACCCTATGTAGCTTCAAAATAGACAAGGGTCTAACCTGAGAGGTTATCGATGAGTTACAATAAAGCATTCGACAAAACTGAATACGTGCAACGCGTTAAGAAGGTTAAAGAAAGCATGCATTCCGCCGGCTTCGACCTGTTAATCTGCCAGGATCCAGCTAGTATGGGATGGCTCACAGGTTTTGACGGCTGGTCATTTTATATGCCCCAGGCTGTACTCGTGCATCTGGATGAATCCTCGCCGATCTGGTTCGGGCGTGCACAGGATGCTAAGTCAGCACATATTACTACCGATCTCTCGGCCAGTAATATTATTGGCTATAACGAGGGACTGGTGCACCATCCTACGAGACACCCATTCGACGAATTATGCGACCTAGTGATCGCTCATGGTTGGGGATCAGCCCGCATCGGTGTTGAACTCGATGCTCACTACTACACCGCTCGGGCACATCAACATATAGCCAAAGGTCTGCCCAATGCGACCATTTGTGATAATCACGAAATTGTTAACTGGGCACGTTTGGTAAAGTCAGATGCCGAACTGGTTTATATGCGCGAAGCTGGCCACATTGTTACCGATACTATGAACAAGGCTATTTCCAGACTTCACCCTGGCGTCAGGCAGTTCGAGGTGATCGCCGATGTCTACCATACGCAGATCACCGGCTTTGATAATAAGTACGGTGATTACACCAGTCTTTGCCCACTGATTCAGGTTGGCGAAGGCACCAGCACCCCCCATTTGACCTGGACTGATGCCCCACTGCCAGATAGTGGCCTCATCGTTATGGAGATAGCTGCGGCCAGGCGGCATTATCATGCACCACTGACGCGCACTATACACATTGGTAAACCACCAGCGGCAGTAGAAAGACTGGCTGACGTCATTCTTGAAGGTGGAGATCGAGCACTTGAAGCCGCTAAGCCAGGCGTTACTTGCGAAGAAGTTGAGGCTATCTGGCAAGGAGTACTTAAGCGACATGGCTATAGTAAAGAGAGTCGTGTCGGTTATTCAATAGGGATGAATTATCCACCAGATTGGGGCGAGCGCACCGCCAGTTTGCGGCCTGGTGATCAGACTATATTGCAGTCCGGTATGTGTTTTCATTTTCAGTCTGGCATGTGGCTGGATGACTTCGGCGCTGCTATTTCAGAACCATTCGTAGTAACTGACAACGGTGGCGAGCACCTAAGCCATGTTGCCCGTGAACTTATCATCATCAATTAGTAGGTTAAAAATATGTCAGATAACACACCAATAAATAGCTTTGCGTCAGACAACGTTTCCTGCGCTTGCCCAGAAGTAATGGATGCTGTCGTTGCGGCTAATTCGGGGATTAGTTCCTCTTATGGACAGGATGCCCACACCATAAAGCTCGAAGCAACACTGTCGGCATTTTTTGAAACTCCAGTCAAAGTTTTTCCAGTTGTTACTGGCACAGCAGCCAATTCATTAGCGCTATCATCCCTGACACCGTGTTACGGCAAAGTGTTTTGTCACGAAATGTCCCATATTAATACCGATGAGTGCGCTGCACCTGAATTTTTTACTGGTGGAGCCAAGCTGATCTCGATAGCCAGCGATAATGGCAAAATAACCCCCGCTGCGCTGTCGTCGGTATTTCGTGGTAAAGGCAATGTGCACGCTGCCCAACCCGCAGCCTTAAGTATTACCCAATCATGCGAAGTTGGAACAGTGTATCAATTGGACGAGATTGCCGCTGTGGCTAAAACAGCTCATAAATATGGTTTACACGTACACATGGATGGTGCTCGGTTTGCCAATGCTCTGGTTGCGTTAAATGCAAGCCCGGCAGAAATGACCTGGAAATCGGGTATCGATGTACTGACGTTAGGAGGCACAAAAAATGGCTGCCTTGCTGCTGAAGCGGTGGTATTTTTCAATTCTGATCTAGCTAAATCATTTCCATTTCTTCATAAAAGATCAGGGCAATTACTGTCGAAAATGCGTTTTGTTTCAGCCCAGCTTGAAGCCTATGTATCCAATGATGTTTGGCGACGAAATGCACAACACGCTAACGCTATGGCACTGCGCCTTAGCCAAGGGTTAGCAGCCATTCCTAGTATTGATCTACAGTTTCCAACCCAGTCTAATGAAGTCTTTGCCAATATTCCACGAAACGTTATCGATCGTCTTGCTGCAAAAGGCATTGAGGTCACCGAGGGCGAACTCGACGAAACTGCACCCCCTCGCTTCGTTACAGCATGGGATAGCAAAATTGAAGATGTCGATAATCTGATTGCTGCAATCAAATTATGCAGTGGCGATGGTTGATAGAGAGTTAATGCTAACGCTGTTGTCGCATTAGCATCAACTTGTCTAATGAATAATTTTAATAATCAAAAAACGCTTGGTCACTACTTGCCAGTACGTTTATCAAAAAACAACAACAGAGGATTTCAGCCATGTCTAAACTACTAACACTTAGCGAATATCGAGATCTAGCCCTTAACTTGGTGTTCCCGGTCCAGGCGTATATCAATGGCCAGTTCGTAACCGCCTTATCAGGCAAAACGATGCCAACAGTAAATCCTGCAACTGGGGCCGTTCTTGCACAAATTTCAGCCTGTAATGAGGATGATGTAAACGTTGCCGTCGCCAATGCTAAATCGACATTTGCGACGGGTAACTGGGCAAATATGCATCCCACGGTACGTAAGAAGATTATGCTCAAATTTACTGACCTTATCGGCAAGAACAGTAGAGAACTTGCGGTGATGGAGAGCCTGGAAAGTGGTAAGCCAATTCGTGAATGTGAACTGGTAGATTTACCAGAGACCATACATTGTATTGAGTGGCACGCCGAAGCTGCTGATAAAATATATGATCAGTTATCTCCATCAGGGCACAATGCTGTAGGTTTGATTGTACGCGAACCTATCGGGGTAGTGGCATGTGTTTTGCCGTGGAATTTTCCACTGATGATGGTAGCCTGGAAATTAGGCCCTGCATTGGCAATGGGTAACAGCGTGGTAATAAAGCCTGCAGAACAAACCAGTATGACCACCCTGCGTCTAGCTGAACTGGCATTGGAAGCGGGTATCCCCGCTGGCGTTATTAACGTGGTGCCAGGATATGGACATGAAGCAGGTCAAGCACTGGGATTACACAATGATGTGCAGATGGTTTCCTTCACTGGCTCTACAGAAATCGGTCGTAAGTTTCTTGAGTTTTCTGCTCAGAGTAACCTGAAGAAAATCGTACTCGAATGTGGAGGTAAGAATCCTTCTGTAGTACTCTCCGACGCAGAAAATCTGGACAGTGTGGCAGAGCATATTGTCTATGCTGCGCTTTGGAATATGGGACAGAACTGTACCGCTAACTCTCGGGTTATCGTACATAAAAGTGTTAAAATTGAACTGACTGCTAAAATTCTGCAAGCGATGAAAGAATGGGACACTGGAGACCCGTTAGATCCTTCCAATGCGCTGGGTTCGATCATCAGCCAGGAGCACTACGACAAGATCTGTAATTATATATCGAAAGGCAAAGAGGAAGGTGCAATGGTATTGGCTGGTGGAGAGCCTATTGTGATTGGCAACGGCCTATTTATCGCACCAACCCTATTTGACGATGTTACCCCGGATATGACTATCGCGCGGGAAGAAATATTTGGCCCAGTGTTTGCTATGATCACAGCTAACTCCAATGAACAGGCTCTGGACATTGCGAACGACACTTGTTACGGCTTACACGCCTCTTTGTACACATCTAATGGTATAAATGCGCAACGTTATGCCCGCAAATTGCAAGCTGGAACCGTATCGGTTAATTGTTATTCCGAGGGGGACATCAGCACGCCGTTTGGTGGTTATAAACTGTCTGGTTTTGGTGGTCGGGATAACTCTTTACAGGCACACGAGCAATATACTGAAACCAAGACCATCTGGCTCGATATTAGTGAGTAAAGGTTGCATGGAAATTAGTAGAAACCATTCACCTCGGTGGGGGTTGACACGGGTTATGATAAATCTAAGCTGCCACTAGATACTATACTACCGCCGCGTATCCTATATTTTTTTATAATTTGTTTACAACGATCGATGGTATATTTCGATATTCCTCCCAGACACATCATTACTTATAGTGAGAGTTTTATGACCGACATCAACATCCATTTCAGTAGAGAGGAGTTCTCTCAACGCCAGGATTCGGTCCGCGCTAGCATGAACGCCCAAGGCCTAGATGGTCTTTTGGTTTTCAAGATCGAAGACATGTACTGGCTTACAGGTTACGATTCTGATGGCTTTTCGATTTTTGGGTGTATGTTTATCGGAACTGAGGGAAAGTTAACTCATCTGGCGCGTCCTGCCGACCTTGGTAACGCCTCTTATTCATCTATTTGTGAGGACGTCATAACAGCGTCAGACGCCCACAAAGTGACTCGAGCAGAGCAAATAAAAGCTATGCTAAATTTGCTCAGGATGCAGGGTAAAAAAATTGGCATCCAGGTCGACACCATGGGTTTAACCCCACGGCTTTTTTTGGAAATAAAGGATGCTCTAGATGGCTGGTGCCAACTAACCGTAGCACCTGATTTCATAAGAGAACTACGTTTGGTGAAGAGCCCGCAAGAGCTATGTTACCTTCGTAAAGCTGGTGAAATTTTGGACATAGCCCTGGAAAAGACTCTTGAAGCAACACTCTCTGGGGCCTTCGAAGGTGATATTTATGCTACATTTTATGACACGTTGTTTCGTCTTGACGGAGATTTACCAGCACACATTCCTCCCATTGGTAGTGGTAAATCGGCATTAAATTTGCGATATACAACCAAGCGAAAACACGTTCTCGACAATGACCAGGTAACGCTTGAGCTTGGAGTTGCATATCGTCACTATCATGCGGCAAGTATGTGCGTTGTATTGACAGGCCCACAAATTAGCCAACGCCATTTAGAAATGCATGCTACTAGCGTTGTTGCCCTAGATGCAGTGCAATCGATTCTTCGTCCTGGAACCACTGTTGGTGAAATTTATGACTCCTATCAAACTACCCTTGAAGAGAACGGAGAGAAAGACTCTGTACTTACCGTTTGTGGATATACGATGGGAGCAGCCTGGCCGCCAACATGGATGGAGCAACCTTTGATACACAAAGGAAACCCTGTTGTACTGGAAAAAAACATGTCCTTTTTTACACACATGATACTGAATGACCGTAAAACCGGACTATCTATGGCGGTGGCCGAGCAAGCTATTATTACCGAGGATGCACCAGAAATTATTACTCATGTCCCGAGAACACCCATCATTAAAAGCTAGAAGCAATTATGAAGTTCAAACATACTCATAAAAATGACTTCTTTAGTTCTAAGACTGTGAATATAGCGTTAGTGACTCTTTCCAAAGTTTTGATTAATCGGCCCTGTGGACGCTCCACCGTGGCGTTTACATCTACCATTACAAACATTGCCCTTATGCTTACAGAAGCCCCCGAGCGCGTTCTGGCCACACAAATGGGCAAGGTGTGTAGGTTAAACTGATTAGCCGTTACGAGGGCTTTAATGGTACAGGCATAAAAAAGCCCCGAAACCCTTGTTTAGGAGGGTAACGAGGCTAATTATGAGTCTCAATAATAACGCTTGAAACTCGTGTGTGGTGGAGATGGGGAGTCTAATCCTCTCTTTCATTACGGTATTTTTATAACAGATTGTAAGTTTAGGGTGCCAAAAGTTACTTCGCCACTGCAGTGGGGACAGTGCGCAGAACTCAACCGAGAAGCCATCCCCCATCGACATCCACAGTAGTACCAGTGACAAAACCGTTCTTGATCACAAATAAAACCCCCTCTGCTACTTCGTTAGCATTGCCGGCGCGTGGGATCAGGTTGCCTTGGGTCATTTTGTCATAAAGCAGTTCACGTTCGGCACCCTTTGCAGTTACCATTGGGGTATCGATCGTACCAGGCGAAACTACGTTGATGCGGATGCGAGGTGCTACTTCACGAGCCACCGCACGCACCATGGCTTCAACCGCGTTACCAACAGAGGAAAGTGCAACCTGTCCCGGCCGGCAGTTACGTGCGGGCGCACCGGAAACCAGCGTGATGGACCCACCGTCTATCACATGTTTGGCACCATACCTGACAACGTTGGCGTACCCCCAAAGTTTGTCAAAGGAACTTTTGAAACCATCCATGTCCATATCGAGAAATGGACCAATTGCTCGCCCACCACCCGTTGCAGTACTCACCAGAATATCGATTGGACCGAGACTATTAAACAGAGCCTCGACAGCGACTAGGTCAAGAACATCGCAGAATAGGGTCGTCACATTTATAGGCAGTGGCCCAGCCTTGGAAGGGTTGCGGCTGATGGAGGTGACTATTGCACCGCCATCAGCTAGCATCTGTGTTGTCGCAAGGCCAATGCCAGATGTGCCACCAAAGACGACGGCCCTCTTGCCAGATATGTTCATGTGGAATTCCTTGATCCTGGGTGTAGGTATAAGTTCATGACCATTCATTAACGTTATTTTTCTGGGTTATAGGCAGTCCGTAAGAGCAAGTTTAGCTAGGTGCGGCCGCTGTCATTAGTTGTGAGCTGTAGATAGTTTATCACTTCAACAACGTGAAAATCATTGAAAATAAGTGGGACATTCTGCTCAATTACATAATAAATTTCTTCACTACAACCTTTGCCTATGAATAATATACCCTCAAAAAAGATCTTTAACTTTCTGTCACGAATTTTGTTCTCATATAAGCGTCTAAGCCTTCTATCCCTCCTTCTGATCCATAACCACTGTAGTTAACACCACCGAAGGGGGTTTCTGGGGTAGCTATCATGAACGAATTCAGTCCGAACATGCCTGCCTCTATTTGTGCTGCAAGTGCTCTGCCACGAGCACCATTTGCAGTAAAAGCATAGGCGGCAAGACCAAATGGTAACTGGTTTGCACGTTCGATAACTTCATCGAAGTCTTTAAATGATGATATCGGTGTCACTGGGCCAAACGGCTCTTCAAACATAATTCGAGCAGTTTCTGGAACATTCTTTAATACTGTCGGTTGAAAAAACGCACCCTTTCCTTCGATTGCTTTCCCACCGGTTAATAATTCAGCACCTTTGTCCAGTGCATCCGCAACGAATTCTGACATCAGTGTTATTCGTCGTTTAGCTATAAGAGGTCCAATTTGAACGCCATCGTCCAATCCATTTCCAACTTTCAAGTTAGCCGTTAGTTCGCAAAAAATATGGGAAAAACGGTCGATGATATTTTCGTGCACGTAAAACCGAGTCGGTGAAACACATACCTGGCCTGCATTTCGGAACTTGGATAAGACAGCCTGGTTAGCAGCGCTTTCCACATCACAATCGTCAAACAAAATTACAGGAGCATGACCACCAAGCTCCATGGTGCAACGTTTAACTGTATCTGCTGCGAGCTTTTGTAGATGGGCACCGATGGGTACGCTCCCTGTAAAGGATAATTTTCTTGATATAGGAGAGGCAATTAGGTGTTGTGATATTTCTGACGGTACGCCACACACCACATTTAACACACCTGCTGGGAGGCCCGCATCGGTTAATGCGCGTGTAATGGCGACGCAGGTAGCCGGTGTCTCTTCGCTGGGCTTGATGATGATCGAACAGCCCGCTGCCAGTGCACCTGCTACTTTTCGCATGACATTAAGTGCCGGGAAGTTCCAGGAGACAAATGCCACTACTGGGCCAACAGGTTCTTTGAAGACCATTTGCCGAACATTTGGTAATCTGGAGGGAATTACTCGACCATAAGCTCGCTTGCCTTCTTCGGCATACCAACGTAATACAGCTATCGCTACAGTCACCTCAAGCCGTGATTCTGTTAACGGTTTACCCATTTCCAGAGTCATATTAGTTGCTATAGTTTCATGCCTTTCCTCCATCAATCGAGCAGCTTTTTCCATGATTGCTTGGCGTTCTATCGGGGGTACATTTCGCCAGACGCGAAACCCATTAGTACTCGACGATAAAGCCTCGTCAAGATCTGCACTGCTAGCATGAGGCAAGTACCCAAGTACTTCGTCAGTGGCCGGATTAGTAACGGGTTCGGTCTTACCAGATGTGCCTAGAGTCCATTCACCATTGATCAAGAGTTTCAGTTTTTCGTAGCTCATATTGTTCTCGGTTTAACGCATTAAGTTAGGTAAAAACAGACTAACTTGTGGGAATACTGTAAGTATTAACAATATTGCAATCAATGTCGCAACATAAGGTAGAACTGCTTTTATCATTTTTTCGATTGGAATTTTTGCGATCTGGCTCGCAACGAATAGATTCACGCCCAGAGGCGGTGTCAGGAATGCAATTTCAATATTGATAATCAATATGATTCCAAAGTGAATCGGATTGATGCCAAAACTTACCACTAGTGGCACTAATATTGGGGCCAGAATGATGATAGCGGAGATGGTTTCCATAAAGGTCCCGATAACCAGCAGTAATACATTGATCATCAACAACACCACAAGACCACTAGTGGATACCTGAGAAAACAAATCTACCAATTCTTGTGGAATGCGTTCAAAGGTGATGGTTCTGGCGAAAAGTGTCGAACAGGCAACAACAATCATGAGCGCGCCAGATATTCGCAACGCACCATCAAAAGCCAGTTTCAAATCAGCAAATGTCATCATACGATAGACAAATACAGCAACAACCAAAGCGTAAACCACGGCGACTACAGCAGCTTCTACAGGCGTGAATATGCCAGAATAAATTCCGCCCAGAATTAATATAGGTAAAAATAGTGCGAACTTACCCTGCCATAATAATTTCAGAACGCTTTCGTTCTGACTGGTTTCCTCATCGGCTATGAGTACAACACCACTTCTCTTGGCTAGAAAATAGGCCATCCCCGCAAGACACAGCCCAGTGAGTATTCCAGGAACTACTCCAGCCATGAATAAATCGGCTATCGAAATATTGGCGATGATGGCGTAAATAATCATCGGGTTGCTGGGTGGAATCATCACACCCAATGTGCCGCCGGTTGCTGACACCGCAGCCGCATAAGGCGCAGGGTAACCATAACGGATCATGGCCGGAATCAGGATGGCCCCAATTGCAGCAACCGTACCTGGCCCTGACCCTGAGATCGCAGCAAAAAACATGCAGGAAAATATTGTGACAATACCGAGGCTGCCGGGGATATGTCCAAACGAATGACGGAATATTCGGATGATATCGTTGGTAATACCACCTCGCTCCATAATATTTCCGGCGAGAATAAAAGCTGGAATTGCTAACAATGGGAAGTTATCAAGGCCATTTAGAATGCTCTGACTGGCGAAATCAAGCGGATTCCCAGACAGAAAGGTAACCACAAATCCTATAATACCCAATGCCACATAAATAGGAATTCCAGTTAACAGTAAAACCGGAAATAGAACAAGAAGGGTCAGATGAATTTCATTCATATAATTTGCCTTTTAATGCGGGCGTATCAGTGTCACTACTAACTGGTGGTGTCGAAAATATATCAATTATATGGATCATTGCTGATAGTGAAAATCCGAGAATCATTAGTATAAATAAATAATTTTGGTTAAAACTAAGTGATGGTGAAATATTCGGGTAGAGAATACCGTCAATTAAATTTATTGATGCATAATAAATAACACAACTATCAAAGGCCATTTGGGCAAGGGTGTGGAATTTGGAAACGGTATTTTGGCCTATTCTCTTTGCAATGTAATTCGAGAAAAAACTGACGCTCAAATGAGACTTCGTCAATGTGGCATAACTCGATGCAAGAAATACAGCCGAAATAAAACTAAAGCGAGCTAGTTCTTCGGACCAGTCGACATCCCAGTTAAACTCTCGTGCTAATACTTGAATAAATAGCGAGGTTACCATTGCAGTCAACAGAAAAGCTGAAAAGTAAAACAGGGCTACTGATAACATTTTTCTCAAAATAATTGTCCTCCGTTATCTCGTCAGATCATAGATATGCCAGAGAAACACAACTGTGTTGTACTTCCCCAGCATTTATTTTTCTCATTAGATGAGATTTATTTTTCGTTAAAAATCCGCGAGAATTTTGAGTGCTCTATCAGCCACTGCCTTACCATCTGTGCCGATAGTATTGTAGTAGTCAGGCCAAATCGCTCTTGCCTTTTCTACCCACTCACTTTCGTCTTCAATAGACGTGATTTGAACACCTGCTTTTTCAGCTTCTGCCCACCATTTAGCTTCGTCAATTGGTTGCCACCAACGAATATAATCTGTCGCTTCGCTGCCTGCACGCAGAATAACTTCCTGATGCTTTTTGGAAAGTTTCTGATACCAAACCTCACTGACCATAATTGGGTGTGTCAGGATCGTATAATGGAACTTGGTCATACGATTGATCACTTCATGGAACTTCATTCCGATAACGTCGGTTACTGGGTTATCGCCACCTTCAACAACACCTTGTTGGAGTGCGCTATAAAGTTCTTTCCACGCTAATGGTGTTGGCTTTCCACCCCAGGCTTTATATGACGCAATCATAATTGGGTTAGGTGGAACACGCATTTTCAAATTAGAAAGATCAGATGGCTTTTCTATCGCTGTGTCAGACTTATAGAAAAATGCACGCCATCCACTATTTTCCCAACCGACAATACGAACGCCCGCCTCTTCAATTACTCGTGGCACTAAAAAAGGGGTGATTTCATCTTGCAGATGATTCACCTGTTCGGTACTGGTCGCCATATAAGGCAGAATAAAAACATTTAAACTTGGTGCCAGAGCCGAAGCATTATTGGTTGCGGGCAAAGTAACATGAAGCACACCCTGACGAGCTTGCTGCATCATTTCACGTTCACCACCCAACTGTGCCCCTGGAAAAATTTCTGCTCGAATTTCATTATTTGAATATATCGACACCAGCTCTGAAAAGCGCTTCAGTGTTGCTGTATGCGAACTCCACTCCATATTCACGGAGTGGCCAACTTTCATGACGATCTGCCCGTCTATTTCGGGAGCTGATGTCCAGTCTACTGGGTTAGCAGCAGCAAATACTGTGGTAGCTGCAAAGCTAGCGGCTAGCGCTGTCCACACAACTGTCTTCTTAAGGTTTAACATTTACTTCTCCAATTTTTACTACAGGCTGTAGTTTTTATTTTTCAAAAATGAATACAGGCATTGCATTCAAATACGACTGCCTTATGAGTTCAATATTTCGAACGCTCCTTTTTCACCGATCATAAGCGTCGCTGCGTTAGTGTTTGCAGATGTGATTTTAGGCATTACCGAAGCATCTATAACCCTTAACCCTTCTACTCCCTTCACTCGAAGTGACGGATCGACAACTGCCCGATCATCACTCCCCATTCGACAGGTACCAACACAGTGAAAAACGGTGCCACCCTGATGTCGAATTTGATCCCAGATTTTTGAATCACTACTATCACTATTTCCTGGCATTTTTTCTTCTATCCACAGATCACGAAAAGCTGGCTGTGAATGAATTTCTCGTATGATTTTTACGCCATCAACCAGCACCTGACGATCGACAGACTGACTGAAGTAATTAGGACTTATTTTTGGCTGTATCGTTGGATCTTTTGAGGTAATCTGCACTGATCCTCGACTTGCTGGATGACATTGCCATACAGATGTTGTGAATCCAGGATAACGATGCAACGGAACACCTGGTTTATCTACTGATAGCGGCATGACATTGAATTGAATATCAGGGCGATCATTCTTTGCATAAGAAGAACAGGCCGAACCGCCAACCTGGCCAGCACCAACTGTTAAAGGCCCGGAGGAGTCTAACAACCAGCGCGCACCCATTTGCATTAATTTAAGAGGATTACGAACATCGTTGTTAAAGGATATATTTTCTTTCAGGCGCACTACAACGCGCATTTGATAATGATCTTGTAAGTTTTCACCAACTTCAGGCGAATCAACTATCACGGGGATGTTGTGTGACTTTAATAAATCAGCAGGACCGATTCCCGACAATTGTAATATCTGAGGTGTCTGCAGTGCACCCCCACAGAGAATGACCTCCTGAGTTGCTCGGGCTTTGACTAACTTACCGCGTTGTAGCCACTCAACACCATTTGCTTTGTTACCATCGAAGGTGACTCTGGTAGCCAGCGCATTTGTCTGGATGTGGAGGTTTGATCTTTTTAAAGCTGGGTACAAAAAACATCTAGCTGCACTGGCACGCCAACGTCCTGCGAGGGTCAATTGATAAGGACCAACACCATAGTTAGATTCACCATTAAAATCCGGGTTTTTGGGAAGGCCAAATTGTTCGGCGGCATCCATCCAGGCCTGGCAGCAAGGGTGATCGTTGCGAAGATTGGAAACGCTCATTTCACCTAATCGTCCCCGATATTCTGGAACACCAGTTTTACAATTTTCTAGAGTTTTAAAGTGGGGCAGAACATCTTTAAACGCCCATCCATTCGCTCCAAGGTCGGCCCAATCGTTAAAGCCTTCCTGCTGACCGCGAATATATATCAAACCATTTATCGAGCTAGAACCACCTACAACTTTTCCGCGAGGCCAGTCAATTCCACGATGGCCATCGCCTTCGGATGGCTCTGTCTTGAAAATACGCGAGAATCGCTCATCATAAATTGTTCGGAAATAGCCAACTGGTAACTTAAGCCAGAAATTGGTGTCAGGCCCTCCGGCCTCAAGCACTAATACACTAACGTTTTTATCTGCCGATAATCGATTCGCAACTACGGACCCTGCGGATCCTGATCCCACAATTATGTAGTCGTACTCTGTTTCTATAGAATGCAAAGTGATCCCTTATTTTATATAGAACTAATGTCATAACTTTATAACTTTGCAATTAAACATTAGTCATGCATAATTGTCAATAATCAACAAATAGAACATAACCTAGGCTCCGTTTATGACGATAGACACACCTCCATCACACGTAGTATTTGGTAAAAGCCATTTGCCACTTTATGCTCAGTGCGCAAATTTATTAAGGCAGAGAATTGTTGATGATATCTGGCCAGTTGGGAGTAAATTGCCTACTGTAGATTATTTAATGGCAGAGCTTTCGGTCTCTCGTATCACCATTCGACAGGCAATAAAAATGTTAAGCGAAGAAGGTTTGGTGCAAGCTTTGCGGGGTCTGGGTACCTCAGTCCTTCGCCAACCAGACAAAAAAAGATCATTGAATCTGAGCTATTCATTTAACGAATTGGTAAATGTTTATCGTGGTGACACACCCTTCCTGGCTAATACAAAAGAAACCAATGAAGCACCAAAAATTGATGAGAGCGAAGGGAAGCTATTGCCCGCTTATACTCACATTCGACGAGTTCATAAACGAGGTAATGATAAATATTGTGTCATTTCACTATATATTGCTGAGGCTCTATTTCTAGAGGCGCCAGATCGATTTCGCACCGAGTTGGCACTGCCGGTATTGTCGTCGCTGGAAAGTTTCAAGTTTGCGCGCAGTTGGCAGACGTTGCGAATATCAAAGGCATCCATCGAGACTTCTAACCTTATTGGCATTTTAGTTGGTGATCCAACCGCTGAAGTTCGTAGAATTTTTCAGGCCGATGACGGCAGTATTTTATACCTTGCCGATATCACCTATCGTGGCGATTACATCCAGTTGAAAATGGATTTGAGTCAATGAGTAAGTCTATTAATATTCAGCAGGTCCAAACCTTCGTCTTACGCTATCCTTTATCGACGCCAGTACAAACCTCATTTGGCGTGATGCTTGATCGACCTATGGTTTTGGTGTGTGTCACCAACATCGATGGCCAACAGGGCTGGGGTGAAGTTTGGTGTAACTTCCCATCCGTTGGTGCCGAACATCGAAAAAGACTGGTCGACGAAATTCTGGCACCCCTGGTCATCGGTAAACCATTTGATAAACCACAGGAGTTATATAATCATCTGACTAATAGGATCGAAATATTGGCCATTCAATGTGCTGAGCCAGGTCCATTTTCACAGGCTATAGCTGGTATTGATTTAGCGGTATGGGATTTAGCGGCTCGGCTAGATGAAAAACCACTTTGGCAGTTTATGGGCGGGGAAAATCCTCTAATAAAAGTCTATGCCAGCGGTCTTAACCCAACAAACCCTGAACGCCTTGCTGCCGATAAATATAAGCAAGGCTATCGTACATTTAAATTGAAGATAGGCTTTGGTGAAAAAATTGATGGCAAAAACTTATATAACCTACGCAACACTCTAGGTGACGACGTTGATTTAATGGCAGATGCTAATCAAAGCTGGAATTTGACCGAAGCGAAAAAAATGGCAAAATTTCTCGAGGACTTTGATTTGGGCTGGCTGGAAGAGCCAATGAAAGTTACAGATCCTCCGGAAAGTTGGAAAGAGCTGGCTGATTCGACCAGTATCCCATTGGCTGGAGGCGAGAATATGATGGGAACTGAGCAATTCGAAAAAGCAATAGAAGCAGGTTCATTGAAAGTTATTCAGCCTGATATTGCCAAGTGGGGCGGTTTTAGTGATTGCTTACCTATCGCACATAGCATCCGTCAATCTAGTAGTCTATATTGCCCTCATTACCTCGGCGGGGGTATCGGCCTGCTTGGCTCAGCTCATCTATTGGCAGCGGTCGGTGGTGATGGAATGCTCGAAATTGATGCCAACGAAAACCCGTTACGACAAGAATTATGCGGGCCACTGAATAGCATCGACAATGGCACATCCTTACTCAGCGATGAACCAGGTATTGGATTTGTGCCAGATTTAAATAATAAACTGAGAGAATATCTCGTTTAGTCAGGTTCGCATCAGATGGACGGTTAAAATGACTGGTTAACCACCCGTTATCTGTGGGGAAACACCTAGGTTGTGGCCCCTTATAATTATTTGTAACTAGCAAAATGACGCACTCGAGTAATACCGTCATTGGGGATTCCGTCCTAGTACCTTTTGCTTTTGTGCAAAAACGTTTTTTACCTGTACCCCTGATCTGCACCGATAAAACCTATAATACTAATGATCTTGGTAGATATATCGGTTTTATCGGTGTGAATGGGGGCTACGGTTTATTTTTCGTTTCTATCGATTACAGTAAATAGGGTGCTTAAAATAGTCGGTCGCAGGTCTAGTTGTGCCACTAACTACCTTTTGTAGGTGGCCATGCTCGCATAGCTTATCTAAGGCTTCGTGTACTTGGTCCGTTGTAGTCAGGCCATGCCAGTTACGGTTATTAATCGCACCTATACGAAATGGGTTAGGCACATCATGCAAGTGCTTCTCTAATGCCTTGGCGCTGCCAGTAGGGCCATCCACAAGCGCATACACTCGCCTAGCGTGGCTTTCTAAATACTCACACCATGCCAATGCTTTGTTTGCAGACTGTATGCCTATGCTTCCTCCTGGGCTTGAGTCTACCGCGTGGATAATCAAGGCCAGGCTAGGGAACAAAGATACATATTTGGCTAGGTGGGATTCTAACTGCGGGGTTAGCGTCCCACTCCTAACTAGCTTTTGGTTATTGTCGTACCAGGCGTTAAACATCCTCTGTGCTTCTGGTGAGAATTTTAAGATGCTAGGGTTGTGTAGTTCCCCTGGTAGGTCATCCAGCATGGCAAATATTGAGGTCGCATTCCTTAGTGCTTCCTCATTAGGTGGCCTATCAACATGGGTGTATGGCCGACTGTGTAACGTTGAGACAAGTAGTCTTCTGAGGTAGTATTCATAAGTGATAAGAAATTGGTTTGACGATTATTTTCATCGTCAGAAATAGCCATCATTATTATTAGCAAAACTGGAGATTGAAAACCGCCGGCCTAGGCATTTTTCAAGCGGCCCTAGAGTGTGACTAGATCAGTTTGTGATTTTTCATAAAATGCTAGTGAGATAGTTGGTTTTTTAATGTTTTGTACCACTCCAGTGGTTAAACGGATGTTACACAGATGAATGCTCATGTAGACGTGAATTTAAATGAATTACTTTCTTCTAAAGTAAAGTATGTAAAACACCAGTTGCTAGCGTTGTTAGTTATTGCTGCTATGACAATGATCGTTCTAGTATTAACATTTTCGGTACTTTTTTATGCAGCGGTCCTTATCGGGGCACTAGCTTTGATCTACCTACTTATAAAAACTTACCTAAAGCATAAAGTATCGGTAGCCATTGGGCGATACGAGTTGTTCAAACAGCGAGTCAAAACAGCACTGGCAGGCAACAGCAGTTTGGTTGAAGCAAAATCTATAGAAAAAGACATGCAGTCTGTAGCGTATAGCGATTTAGATTCGGCGTTAAAAATGTTTCTTGAAAAACATATTGAAATGATTAAGCGCCAAGTTTTAATACTAACAAAGCGTGATTATTGCAATGATCTATCAAAAGCTGCAGCGGATAACACAAAACAGGCAGAGAGGCTGCTCTCGGAACAAGAGTCGGGTCACCCGTTAGTCAATATAAAACAGAGTATAGCAATTGCATTGGCCAACTTAAGGCAGCGAAAGCAAGAATTTCAAGATAAGTGGGATGAACACTACGAGCAGTTATCTTGGTGGGGAAAACTGTCGAATATGGATGGCCCCGACTTTAGCCAATTAAACAGACACATTAATCAATTGCAGGCAATGCAAGACAAATTTGAGATAAAGTACCAGCCCAGCTTAAATAAGCTTAAAAAAAATATCGCAGAAAAAAAATCCAAATCCAAAGAGAGGATTTCTGAAAGTTTAAAAAGTGCACAAGAATATGTTAATAGCCAAGATATGAATTCATTGTTAGGCACGGAAAGGCCAGATTACATGTTGCAGGTTGTCGGCTGGTGTAGCGCTTTTGGCTTGTCTCAGTCATTGTGGGCTGACTTCATCACATCCCATGAAGTCTACGATGCATTACGCAATGTAAATGGTAATTTTGCTAATTTGTCTGATGGTGAAATTTGGTATGAAACGTTATGGATGTCAGACGAAAGCCTTACTGGACTAGCCAGTCTAACCAAAGGTGCTTATTTTGAACAATTAGTTGCAAACGATACCGGGGGTGAACTGTTTGAACATTTCAATAACCCTGGTACAGATATTACAATTTCAGGTATTGAATACCAAATCAAAGCAACCGACAGTGTTACTTATGTTGAGTCCGTAAATGAAAGTATTCCCGTGATAGCTACCAGTGAGGTAGCCGAATTAACCAATACCATCGATGGTGGGTATTCTAATGAAGAGCTTTCTGAAAGTGTAGCACTCGCGTTAGGTGGTACAGGAGTAAATATTTTTGATGGGGTGGCTGATGGCGTATTGGCAGGGCTAGGGGGCTTGGGGACATTTGCGACGTTACGTGGAATTTATTTAGCTAATGAGCTATATAATAATGGTACGGACGCTGAAGAAGCTATATTTTCTGGAGTTGGTGTGGCGGTGAAAGGTACGGCAAAGGCAGTCGTTGATGTCAGTGAAATGGCGTATAACGTAACGTCTTCTAGGCCTAGTCGGTTTTTAGCTAGATCCGCATATAAATTGGCGCGGAAAGCTTTTAAATAACCACAAATAAAGCAAAGGTGATTTGTTGTGGTTGTCTGGCTTACAGATTTTCAATTTCTTTATATAGGTAGTCAGCATAAGTAGAGTTACTTAAGTCAATTATGATGAGGTTTGTTTTGGCTCTGGTTATGCCTGTGTAGATTAACTCTGGTGAATCTGCTTCAGTTAAAATATAAAACACAGTAGAAGAGTCCATACCTTTGAAACTGTGAACCGTAGAAAATTTAGTTAATCCTGAATTTTGCATAAAGAAAGTTTTCTTTCTACGTTTTAGTTTTTCTGTGTCCTCTTGAACGGTTTCAGGACCAGAGAATTTTTTAAGCATCTTTAGCTCTTCCGTCGTCTCAACCATCGCTATTGTTTTTTCGCTTTTGATAAATTCGGCATTAATTTGTTTTAGGCTATTTCTATCGGAGCATAAAACAGCCACATCATTTGGGGTAAGGTTGTGTTGTCGGTTAATTTTTCTAATAAACTCACATATTTCTGTAGGATTGAGGGGCAATGTAGCCCTTTTGTACTGAAGAAGATCATAACTGAGAAGACCTTGAGTGAATGTAGATTCGAAAGACTCTGCATCAATGTGTAAGGGCGATACATATTTTTCTTGAAATTTCTTAAAAAGATAAACCAGTGGTGTGTCTAGTTTTGACCGAAGAGACTTGGTCATTTTCACCCATCGACCATAGCCTTTAAATATGGAAAATTCACCCTTATCCTCCTTCCGATGATAAATATTTTGAGATTGGTCACCAAAAAGCACTATTTCGCCATTTTCGGATAAAAAGTGGTTTTCGATAATATCAATCCATTCTATTTGGTAATCTTGGATTTCGTCTATTAGAATTGTTTTGTATTTTCTGGTTTCCATATCTAAAAATGTATTTATGTCACTGAATACGATTCCAACAGCATCCTTTTTTGAAACCCCTTTTTCGAATAAGGTTTGAACTTTATCTTGTATTAAAATATTATGCTCATTGCACCTGGATTTGAAAAATTGGTGATAGTTATTTACTTCTATACCCTCAGGCTTTGAGGTGTTTTGAATTCTACTAATTCTGTCCTTTATTAGGGGCTTTAACGTGATATTAAAAGTAAGTATTAATACTTCAGAATCATGTCGGATGTAGGCATTGGTTGCTCTATTTGCAATGATTTCAGTTTTTCCACAACCTGCAACACCTTTTATTTTAGCTTTACCTTCGATACTAACAGAAAGCTTTAATTGTTGTTTTGTAAGATTTAGGGGTTTACCTTGATCTATTACATGCTCAGGAGGTGAAATTCTTCTACAAACTTCATCAAATAAAGTAGCAGTAAATAAGGAGTTGTTCATTTCTTTTTTTATTTTATTAAGCAAGTTTTTTGTATTATCTTGAGGAAATGACATTCTCAGATCACGTTCCAAATTTGACTTGGATCTTTTTAAATATTCTACTTTTTGCTCATAGGGTTTGTGATCAATAAGTTGTAATTTTCGATCGGAATTGAGTGCGTATGTGGTTTCTTTTATTGAAGAAAGTGGATGGCCATAAAAACTATTAAGTTGGCTTGTTGTTGTTTTGTGTAAGTATACGAAACACTTAACCGTTCCATAGTATCTTTTGTTTATTGCCTCGAGAATTCCGAGTTCCCTTATATGCATTTCGAACAAGTTCTTCTTGTAGTAAAATACTTGTTCTTGTGGAGACTTTATTTTATGCCGTTCTTTTTTTCCTTGAACAGTCCATTCGTTCTTGATGGATAGATTATAGTGTTTAAGTTCCCAGTCTTTTACTTCTATTAAGAATATTCCTACATTTTTTTTAACAATGACAACATCTGGCCGATCGCCATCTAAATATGGGTTGAAATATATTTTATAGGTATCATCTAATTCTGATGCCAATATTCTCAAAATATGAAGCTCGCCTTCAGTTGGCTTAACGCGCAATCGATTTATTACATCAATTTCAGGGTATAGTTTTGCCATATTGGAATAAAAATCTCTCAAATAGTATAAAAAAACCAGTCAATGGCTCAGGTGACACCTACTAATACTGCTATTATTTTGAAGAGCCAATTCGCCATTGTTCCGCCGGTTTGATGTCGCTGTCAATGTCAAAGTACACGCTAGCCTGTTCTGTGTTTCTTGAAACAAGAGCGTTTATTTTTTTTGATATTTCGTCACTAGATAATTCTTCATTTTCGACTATAGTTCTGAACTTAAGGATAAACTTTACTTCATCGTCTTTGTCCTCGGGCTCGTCATCTGCCCTAAGTTCTTGCCAATCGTTTTCGTTGTTGCCAAATTCACCAACTTTTTCTTCATATTTTGCAACAGGGAATACCTTATAGGCTCTTTTGACTGTATCTAATGGGGTTTCTAAGTCCAGGTCTGGAAGAAACTGACACTGAAAAGTTTTATTAATAGCAATACCCCACGCATCTTGTAACGTCTGGGCGGCGATTTCAGCCCTTTCTGATGCTTTTTCACCGCGAGCGTTATCGCCAAAGTATTCTGTTCTTTTTTCTTCAGCACGTTCAATTTTCTTTTCTAGAGCTCGAAAATGAGCAATCGTCGTTATTTCGCTGGCAATATCTTTTGCTGACTTACTGCCTACTAGGCTTTCGACCTTGTCATTTGTAGATGTACGCTTTTTACCTGCGGCTTTTTTCTTTGACGGCTTACGTCTTGTTTGAAAAAAACCCCATGCCAAAACTATTATTATTAACCATGCCCACCAGCTCATTTGATACTCCTTGGTTTAAGGATTTAACGTGTACGTTTATCATGTTGTTCATTGGTTTATTACCTTTTTAGTATAGATGATCTTTTTATAAATAGCATAGATGGGCCGCTGCCTTTGTCGTGATTAAAGTCAATTTCGGAAATATTCCTAAGACTAAAATGGTACTGTAGATTCAGGGCTATTGTAACGTCTAATTGAACAGGGGTAATTATCATGAATTTCTATTGTCGTATCGTCTGTTTACTCACTGCATCCTT